>Ga0209538_1000883_pt1 | contig 16619 bp, 11 predicted proteins | sample BarGraNGADG00211_2_FD_184492 | JGI IMG/M metagenome (GOLD analysis project Ga0209538, IMG submission 184492) | Arctic peat soil microbial communities from Barrow, Alaska - Barrow Graham LP Ref core NGADG0004-211 (SPAdes) (version 2) | ecosystem: Environmental > Terrestrial > Soil > Wetlands >... | reverse complement strand
CTCGGTCTCCAGCGACGCCTTGGTGATGCCCAACAGCACCGGGGTCGCCTCGGCCGGCTTGCCGCCCATCTTCTCCACCCGCTGATTCTCGTTCTCGAAGATGATCTTGTCGATCTGCTCGCCCCACAGGAAGACCGTGTCGCCCGGCTCGGTGATCCGCACCTTGCGCAGCATCTGCCGCACGATGATCTCAATGTGCTTGTCATTAATCGTCACACCTTGCAAGCGATATACTTCCTGCACTTCGTTTAGCAAATGTTCCTGTAATTCCTGCGGTCCACAAACGTCAAGAATTTCATGAGGCACCACCGGACCCTCGGTGAGCTGCTGGCCTTTCTTGACAAAATCGCCTTTGAAGACAATGACGTGTTTGCCAATCGGCACCAGGTGCTCCTCTTCCACGCCCGTCTTGGCGTCCTTGATCAGGATGCAGCGCTTGTTGCGCACCGTCGCGCCGAAATCGACGATGCCGTCGATCTTGGAAATCTCGGCCGCGTCCTTGGGCCGCCGGGCCTCGAACAGTTCGGCCACGCGCGGCAGACCGCCCGTAATGTCCTTGGTCTTGGAGGTCTTGCGCGGGGTCTTCGCCATGAGCGTGCCGGCCACAATCTTGTCCCCCTCGCCCACCACGATGTGCGCCCCCGACGGAATCGGATAACTGGCGGCCAGTTCGCCCCGCTCGTCCAGGATGTTAACCTGCGGATGCAAGTCTTCCTTGTGCTCCACGATGACCATGGCCTCCTGGCCGATGGTTTCATCGACTTCCTGTTTCATCGTCACGCCCTCGATGATGTCCTGGAACTGCACGCGCCCGGCTTTCTCCGACAGAATCGGCACGTTGTAAGGATCCCACTGCACAATGATATCGCCCTTCTTGACTCGGCCGCCGCTGGTCACCGAAATCACGGCGCCGATCACGACGGGATGGTTTTCCAGTTCGCGGCCGTCCTCGGCCATGATAGCAAGAGAACCATTCTTGTTCAGGACAATGTGGTTGCCGTCTTCGAGTTTCACGAGGCGGAGATCGTCGTATCGCGCAATGCCGTCGTGCTTGGCCTTGATCTGCGGCTGTTTGAACACCTGGGACGCCGTGCCGCCGATGTGGAACGTCCGCATGGTCAACTGCGTGCCAGGTTCGCCGATGGACTGGGCGGCGATGATGCCAACCGCTTCGCCCAGCTTGACGGTCTCGCCGGTGGCCAGGTTGCGGCCATAACAATTGGCACAGATGCCATGCTTGCTTTCGCAGGTGAGCACCGAGCGGATCTTAACGCGCTCCAAGCCGGACTTCTCGATTAGCTTGGCCTTGACTTCGTCAATCTCATCGTTGGCCTTGACCAACCATGTCTTGGGCTCGCGCGGATCCGGCACGTCGTCGCAGGAAATGCGCCCCACGATGCGCTCGCCCAGCCGGACCACCTCATCCTCACCTTCGTAAACGGGCTGGACCCAGATGCCGTTGGATGTCCCGCAGTCATATTCGCGAATGATGACATCCTGGGCCACATCGACCAGCTTGCGGGTCATGTAACCCGAGTCGGCTGTCTTCAAGGCGGTGTCGGCCAGTCCCTTGCGGGCGCCGTGCGTGGAAATGAAATACTCCAGCACCGTCAATCCCTCGCGGAAGTTGGACAAAATCGGTTTTTCGATGATGTCACCGGACGGCTTGGCCATCAGACCGCGCACGCCGGCCAACTGGCGCACTTGCTGGCGGTTGCCGCGCGCGCCCGAGTCCACCATCAGCCAGAGCGGATTGTATTCCCGCTTGCCCTGATTGTGTTCGAGCGTCGTCAACATGACGTTGGAAATTTGATCGGTGCAATGCGTCCAGATGTCGATGACCTTGTTGTAACGTTCGCCGGGGGTGATGATACCCTTGCGGTACTGTTTTTCGACCTCGGCCACCTGCTTCTGGGCCACTTCGATTTCGTGCGTTTTTTCCTTCGGGATAATCATGTCATCGATGCCGATGGAAACGCCCGCCCGGGTCGCCTCCCGGAAGCCCAACTCCTTCAGGCGGTCCAGGGCGGCCACGGTCTTCTCGTGGCCGCATACCTTGTAGCAGGTCCAGATCAATTCACCGATCTGTGATTTGCCGACCATCTTGTTGGGGAAGCCCAGCTCGGTCGGCCAGATTTCGCTGAAAATGACCCGGCCGACGGTCGTTTCAATGACCTTCCGTTCGCTGTCGCCGAAGATAGTTTTGCGGCCCAGATCCGGATTGGCCATCAGGATGCGCTCATGCGTGCGCAGACTGCCGTCCGCGTAGGCGAAGATCGCCTCGCTCTTGGATCCCAACAGCTTCATCCGCTTGTGAGTCGGAACGCCAAATTCGCGCGGATTTGCAGTCAGGTAATAGCAGCCCAGGGTGATGTCCTGGGTCGGCGTCATGATCGGCTTGCCGCTCGACGGGCTGAAAATATTGTTCGGGGCCATCATGAGGAGACGCACCTCGATCTGGGCCTCGACCGACAGCGGCACGTGAACCGCCATCTGGTCGCCGTCGAAGTCCGCGTTGTAGGCGGTGCATACCAACGGATGAATGCGGATGGCTTCGCCTTCGATGAGCACCGGCTCGAAGGCCTGAATCGACAGACGGTGGAGCGTTGGCGCGCGGTTGAGCATTACCGGGTGGCCTTTGGTCACCTCTTCGAGCACGTCCCACACCTCGGGCGACTGGCGCTCGATCATCTTTTTGGCCGACCGCACGGTATGCACGTACCCGAGCTCCTTCAGCCGGCGGATAATGAACGGTTCGAACAGCACCAGGGCCATTTTCTTGGGCAGACCGCACTGATGCAGCTTGAGTTCGGGACCGATGACGATCACCGAACGGCCGGAGTAATCGACGCGTTTGCCGAGCAGATTCTGGCGGAAGCGGCCGCTCTTGCCCTTGAGCATGTCGCTCAGCGACTTCAACGGACGGTTGCCGGCGCCCGTCACCGCGCGACCGTGACGCCCGTTGTCGAGCAGGGCGTCCACTGCCTCCTGCAACATGCGCTTCTCGTTGCGGATAATGACTTCCGGGGTTTTGAGCTGAAGCAGGTTTTTTAACCGGTTGTTCCGGTTGATGACGCGCCGATAAAGATCGTTGAGATCCGAAGTGGCAAACCGGCCGCCTTCCAGTGGCACCAGCGGCCGCAGGTCCGGCGGAATGACCGGCAAAACAATCTGGATCATCCATTCGGGCCGGCTCTTGGAACTGAGGAAACCTTGGAGAATCTTGATGCGTTTGGCAAGTTTCTTGCGGATTTGTTTGCTCTTGGTTTCGCCCATGGCCACCTGCAACTCAGCGATGTGCTTCTGCAGATCCACCTTGGCCAGCGCCTCGCGAACGCCCTCGGCGCCCATCTTGGCCAGAAAGGCATCCGCCCCGTAAGTCTCGCGCGCCTCGCGAATTTCCAATTCGCTGAGCAACTGATGCTGTTTCAGGGCCGTGGAACCCGGATCGATGACGAGATAATCCTCGTAATAAATGATCCGCTCCAGATCGCGCGCCGTCATGTCCAGGATCAGGCCCAACCGCGAGGGCATACACTTGAAAAACCAGATATGCGACACCGGCACCGCAAGTTCAATGTGACCCATGCGCTCCCGCCGCACCCGCGACAAGGTAACTTCCACGCCGCACCGATCACAGACCACGCCGCGGTGCTTGATGCGCTTATATTTGCCGCAGGAGCATTCCCAGTCCTTAACCGGCCCGAAAATGCGTTCGCAGAAAAGCCCGCCCTTTTCCGGCTTGAACGTGCGGTAATTGATGGTCTCGGGGTTCTTGACCTCCCCTTTGGACCAAGAACGGATCGCTTCGGGCGAAGCGACCGCGATGGCCACATAGTCAACCTGATTAACCTTCTCCAGTCCCAGCAACTCGCGCGCGGTTTCTTTGGTGTTCATCATAGCTCGTCCGGCCGGACCGTGATCGGTCCGGCCCTAAAAGAATTGTTGAGATTACAGGGTTGCCAGGGCGTTCGCCGGCGCCGCCGTTTGGCCGGCCGGATTGTTGTAACCCACCCGCACGTCCAGCCCCAGCGACTGCATTTCCTTCACCAGCACATTGAAGGATTCCGGCACGCCGGCTTCCAGGGAGTTGTCCCCTTTGACAATGCTCTCGTAAATGCGCGTGCGGCCCTGCACGTCGTCGGATTTGACCGTCAGGAGTTCCTGCAGCGCGTACGCCGCGCCATAAGCCTCCATGGCCCACACTTCCATTTCCCCGAAGCGCTGGCCGCCATATTGCGCCTTGCCGCCCAGCGGCTGCTGGGTCACCAGGGAATACGGCCCCACCGCGCGGGCATGGATCTTGTCGGCCACCAAATGGCCCAGTTTCATCATGTAGATGAAGCCCACCACGACTTCCTGATCGAAGGATTCGCCCGTGCGGCCATCGAACAGCACGGTCTTGCCATTCTCGCCGATGAGCGGAATATCGCCCTTTTCTTTTTGTTTCTCGGCGGCCTTCTTCAGGTAATCGCGAATGTCCTTTTCTTTGATGCCATCGAAAACCGGGGTGGCAAACCGCAGGCCCAGCAGCCGGGCCGCCCAACCCAAATGGGTTTCCAGCACCTGCCCCACATTCATGCGCGAGGGCACGCCCAGCGGATTCAATACGATGTCCACCGGGGTTCCATCGGCCAGGAACGGCATGTCTTCCTCCGCCACAATCTTGGCCACCACCCCCTTGTTCCCGTGGCGTCCGGCCATCTTGTCCCCCACCGACAGCTTGCGCTTGGAAGCGACATAAACCTTGACCTGCTTGATGATGCCGGGATCGACGTCGTCGCCGGATTCGATGCGCTCGATCTCGGCGTCGTACTGCATCTGCAGATCGTCGAACTTCTTTTTATAGGCGCCGATAATCTCGTTGATCTTGTTGCGAATGGGCGACGGATCGATTTCGATGCGGTCATAGACCATGGCCAGTTTGCGCAACAACGTCTTGGTGATTTTGCGATTGGCCGGAATGATGATTTCGCCGGTTTCGGAATTCACCACGTCCAGGGGAATCTTCTCGCCGAGCAGGATGTTGCTCAGCGACTCGGTGAGTTGCTCGCGCAGTTCATCCGTCTTGCCCTTGAACTCGTCCTGCACCTGCTTGGATTGCTTTTTTGCCTCGCCGGGCGCCACTTTGATGCTGGCGCGATCAACCTCTTTTTTGGCCGAGACCTTGACATCCATCACGATGCCGTAAGTGCCGGACGGCACCTTCAGCGACGTGTCTTTCACATCGGCGGCCTTTTCGCCGAAGATGGCCCGCAGCAATCTTTCCTCCGGCGCCAGTTCCGTCTCGCTCTTGGGGGTGATTTTGCCGACCAGGATATCGCCGGGCTTGACCTCGGCGCCGATGCGAATCACGCCATCGGACCCAAGGTTTTTGAGCGCCTCTTCTCCCAGATTGGGAATGTCGCGCGTGATTTCCTCGGGACCCAGCTTGGTGTCGCGGGCGCCCACTTCAAATTCGTCGATGTGGATCGAAGTAAACACGTCATCCTTGACGATGCGCTCGCTGATCAGAATGGCGTCCTCGAAATTGTAGCCGTTCCAGGGCATGAACGCGCAGAGAATGTTGCGGCCCAGCGCCAATTCGCCGGCGCTGGTGCAGGGGCCATCGGCCAGGGCTTGGCCCTTCTTCACCGTATCCCCGCGGCTGACCAGAACCTTCTGGTTGATGCAGGTGGCGGCATTCGAGCGCATGAACTTGCGCACGCCATAAACGTAAATGCCTTGCCCGGGATCGTGTTTGATCTTCTTTTTACCCTCCGGCAACTTGCCGTCCTCCGTGACGACGATCCTGTCCGCCGTCACCGAAGCGACTTTGCCTGCTTCCTCCGCCATGATGATCGCGCAGGAATCACGGGCGACACGCTCCTCCAGTCCGGTCGCCACCAACGGCGCCTCGGTGGTGAGCAACGGCACCGCCTGGCGTTGCATGTTCGATCCCATGAGCGCCCGGTTGGCGTCATCGTGCTCCAGAAAGGGAATCAAGCCCGCAGCCACGGAAACAAGCTGCTTGGGCGACACGTCCATGTAATGAACGCTGGCCGGCTCCACATCGATAAAATCCCCGCGGCAGCGGCACAAGACCCGATCCGTCTGGAATACGCCCTTGTCGTCGATCACCGCGTTGGCTTGGGCGATGATGAACGACTCCTCACGATCGGCGGTCAGGTAGTCAAGCTGATGAAGCACCCGGCCCTTTTCGACCTTGCGGTAAGGCGTCTCGATGAAACCGAATTCGTTGACGCGCGCAAAGGTCGCCAGCGAGGCGATCAAACCGATATTCGGACCTTCCGGCGTTTCGATCGGGCAAATCCGGCCGTAATGCGAGGAATGCACGTCGCGCACCTCGAAGCCCGCACGGTCGCGGGACAAACCGCCGGGTCCCAGGGCGGACAAACGCCGTTTGTGCGTCATTTCCGCCAACGGGTTGATCTGGTCCATGAACTGCGATAATTGGCTGCGTCCGAAGAAATCGCGGATGACCGCCGACAGCGCCTTGGGATTGATCAGCTTCTGCGGGGTCATCGTGTCCATGCCCTGATCGAACAGGGTCATGCGTTCTTTGACCAATCGTTCGGTGCGGGCCAGGCCGACGCGGCACTGGTTGGCCAGCAATTCACCCACGGTACGCACCCGGCGGCTGCCCAAGTGATCGATATCGTCCAGACTGCCCTCGCCTTTCTTCAAGCGCAGCAGATACTTGGTGGCGGCCACCAGATCTTCCTTGGTCAGTATGCGGCTGTCCTGATTATCCTTGATCCCCAGTTTTTGATTGATCTTGTAGCGGCCTACGCGACCCAAGTCGTACCGTTTGGCATCGAAGAAAAGCCGCTTGATCAACGCGCGGGCATTGGCCGCAGTGGGAGGATCGCCCGGACGCAATCGGCGGTAAATGTCTTTCAGCGCCTCTTCTTCGTTCTTGGTCGGATCCTTCTTGAGACACTTGATGAGGATGCCATCGTCGGACGAGGTATCGACGACGCGGATTTTGTTCACGCCTAATTCGGCGATCTGGCGCAGCACGGCCTTGGACAGCGGTTCGAAGGCGCGCGCCACCACAATGTTTTTCTCGGAATCCACCGCGTCTTCAACCAGCACCTTGTTCTGCTGATTTTCCAGCGCCTCGGCCTCCTTCAGCGTCAGTTCCTCGACATCGTAGAATAGTTTCAAGATGTTCTCATCCGAAGCATATCCCAAGGCCCGGAAAAAGGTCGTAATCAGGAACTTGCGGCGCCGTTTCTTGCGATCCAGATAGACATAAAGCATGTCGCTGGTGTCGAACTGCGCCTCGAACCAGGAACCTCGGTCGGGGATGATCCGGTAGGAATGCAGCATCTTGCCGTTGGCATGCTGCGAGGCCTCGAAAGCCAACCCGGGCGACCGGTGCAACTGGCTGACGATCACGCGTTCGGCGCCATTGATGACAAACGTGCCTTGGGGCGTCATCAGCGGCAACTCGCCCATGAACACCTTTTCCTCTTTGGTGCCGGCCTGGTCGGTGAGCAGGAAGGTGACGTGCAGCGGCGCGCCATAGGTCAATCCCTCGCGCAGACACTCCAACCAGCCCAACTTTGGCTCCCCGATCTCGTAACTGTGAAAATCCAAAACGATCTTGCCATCGTAGCTTTCGATAGGGAACACCTCGGTGAACACCCCCTGCAAACCTGTGTTCTTCCGCCGGGAGGGCGTGAGGTCCGCCTGCAAAAAGTCCCGATACGAATTGACCTGCAATTCGATCAGATTCGGCGGCGCGATAATTTCTTTAATCTTTCCAAAATTAATCCGTTCAGGTGCTCGCAGTGGCATTGAAACCTCAAAGTTATTGGTCGGCTATTGGCCCACCATCCATTCGCATAAAAGACACAAAGGCAGCACCCAAGTCCCTCCCAGGTGCCCGCCTGCCCACCCCGCCCCCGCCTCCGGGAACGGTCGCTCCAATTATGGACTCAGCACGCTTAGTCCACCGTGAGCGTCAGGATCGCCTGACGCCCACAGCAAGATAATTCGGCCGGTTGAATTACTTGAGCTCGACCTTGGCGCCGGCATCTTCCAGCCTCTTCTTGGCCGCATCGGCATCGGCTTTGGAAGCGCCTTCCAGGATCGGCTTGGGAGCGTCTTCCACGAGCTTCTTGGCTTCCGCCAGCCCCAGACCCGCCTTGATTTCCCGGACCGCCTTGATGACAGCGATCTTCTTGTCCGCCGGAGCGCTGGCCAGGATCACGTCGAACGCGGTCTTGGCTTCCGCCACCGGAGCAGCCGCGGCAGCGGCGGCAACGGCCACCGGCGCGGCAGCACTGACGCCCCAGGCAGTTTCAAGTTTCTTTACGAGTTCAGCCGCTTCCACGACCGTCAGTTTGCTCAGTTGTTCTACAATGGTGTCTAATTCAGCCATAATTACCTTTCGTCTCGTCGTTCCCCGCGGCGCCGGGGAAATTCAGCCAGCCGCCCGCCCGCCGACGATTTACTTTGTTTTCGTTGATTCTCCCTCCCCGCTGGCTAAGGCCGGAACGGAGAAAGTGATTGTTTGCTCTCCCTGGTCCACGCGGGCCTGAAGGGTACGAGCCAATTGTTGTCCCGGCGTCGCAATCAACCGCGCCAAACGGCTCGCCGGCGCCTGGATCAAACCCAGCAATCTTCCGCGCAGTTCGTCCAGCGGCGGCAGATCGGCTAGCAATGCCAGATCCGCAGCCTCCATCCGCTGCTGGTTCAGATAACCAAATTGAATTTTGGGCTTTTCGAACTCGGACTTAAAGGTCTTCAGGATCTTGGCCGCCTGCGCCACGTCTTTGCGGCCCGTGATCATCGCCAGTTGGCCCGCCAGCGACGCTGATAAATCGCCCACGCCCGCCGTGGCGGCCGCTGCCCTGAACACCGAGTTTTTAACCACATGCATCTCGGCGTCGATCTTCGCCAGACGCTTCCGCAGTTCGTTGAAATGACCTACCTTTAAACCCCGATAGTCCACTACGATGAAATACGGCGAGGCATTCAGCCAAGCTACGTATTGATTGCTAATAGCAAGTTTTTCTGCACGCATGATCCAATGTCTCCGCTAAAATTATGCCTTGGTGAATTCCCGAACATCGACGCGCACCGGCGGACTCATGGTCGCCGACAGCGTGCAACTCTTGATGAAAACGCCCTTGACGGCAGCCGGACGGGCCTTGACCAGGGCTTCGATAACCGATCGCGCATTGTCGGCAACCTGCTCCGTTGGGAAGGCCACCTTGCCGATGGGCACATGCACGTTACCGGCTTTGTCCACTTTGAACTCCACGCGGCCCGCCTTGAACTCCTTGACCGCCTTGGCGGTGTCCTCGGTAACCGTGCCGGTCTTGGGATTGGGCATCAGGCCGCGGGGGCCGAGCACCTTGCCCAATTTGCGCACGTCCACCATGGCTTCAGGCGTGGCCACGGCGATGTCGAAATCACACCATCCTTCGGCGCACTTCTTGATCAAATCGTCGAAACCGACATGCTCGGCGCCGGCCGCGGTGGCCGCCTCGGCGGCCGGACCCGGTTTGGCGAACACGAGAACGCGCACCACTTTGCCGCTGCCGTGGGGCAGCGGCACGGTACCGCGCACCATTTGGTCGGACTGCTTGGGATCCACCCCCAGGCAAAAGGCCAGATCCACGGTCTCATTAAATTTGGCCCGGGGAAACTTGGACAGGATTTCCACGGCGGACTTCAACGGATATACCTTCTGAATGTCCACTAATTCGAGTGCTTTTTTGTATCGTTTGCTTGCCATGTGAGGTTGTGCGGTGCAAATGAGCGCGAGGCTCTCCCGCGGTTAAGTTTAGCCGACCACGTCGATGCCCATGCTGCGGGCCGTGCCGGCGATGATGCGCGCCGCCGCTTCCGGGTTGACGGCGTTGATATCCTTGGCCTTGAGTTTGACAATCTCCTGGATCTGCTTGGCCGTCACCTTTCCGACCTTTTCCTTGTTGGGGGCCTTGGAACCGGAGGCGATGCCGGCGGCTTTCTTCAATAGGATCGATGCCGGCGGCGACTTGGTGATGAAGGTGAAGGATTTATCCTGATACACCGTGATGACCACCGGGATGATCATGCCGGCCTGCTCCCGGGTAACCGCATTAAATTCCTTGCAAAAGGCCATGATGTTAACGCCTTGCTGGCCCAACGCCGGACCCACCGGCGGGGCCGGATTCGCCTGCCCGGCGGGAATTTGCAGTTTAATCTGTCCAACAATCTTCTTTGCCATAAAATCTTATGCTTTCTCAACCTGCCAATACTCCAACTCCACAGGCGTGTTGCGGCCAAAAATATTCACGGTCACTTTCAACTTGCCGCGCGCCGGATCGATTTCCTCGATCACCCCGCTGAAATTCAAAAAGGGGCCGTCGTTGATCTTGGCGGTTTCGCCAACCTCAAAACTGACCTTCGGCTTCTCGTGGTCTTCCGACTCGCTGATCTGATCCTTGATCGCCGCGACTTCCTCGGGCGTAGCGGGCGAAGGGCGCTCGCCGCCTACAAATCCGATGGCCCCCTGGGTCTCCTGAATAAAGTACCACGGTTTTTCGATCAGGCGCTGGTTTTCATCCAAAAGCACTATGTTGATGAACACGTAGCCCGGATAGAGCTTGCGCATGGTGACCGTCTTTTTACCCGAACGCACCTCGGCCACCCGTTCCATGGGGACCATCACTTCGTGGATATACTCCCCCATCTCCTCGGGTTTGATCCGTTTTTCGATGCTGTCCTTGACCCGCTGTTCTTGGCCGGCCAAGGTATGAATGACGAACCATTGAGCTTTCATTGGGGAACCTCTAAAACCACCGCCTAAATAAGCATTATCCAGCGCACCATCAGGGTGGCAAAAAAATCGACAAAGACGGTGAAGCCCCCCAACAGGAGGATGGAAACCATCACCACCACCGTCGATCCCTTCAGTTCGGCGACCGTCGGCCAAGTGCACTTCTTCAATTCGTCCTGGGTTTCTTGCAGGTAATTGGACAACTTCAGCAAGTACCCTTGGTACCACGCGAAGGCAAACGCAGCACCAATCACCACCACCCAGATAAATATCGGTAACAGTTCTTTCACACAGTTTTCCTTTTGGCGGAGGGGGAGGGATTCGAACCCCCGAAGGTGTTTAGCCTTAACGGTTTTCAAGACCGCCGCGTTCAACCACTCTGCCACCCCTCCCGGCCACTCTCCGAGTTTGGCAGGGCGGGAGGGACTCGAACCCCCAACCGACGGTTTTGGAGACCGCTACTCTACCAATTGAGCTACCGCCCTAACCGGTTCACACCAAACCCAAATTTATACCATCGATCAGATATGAAACCGGCGGTAATGGCATCCCGTCTCCGCCGGTTCGCATAGCCAAAGCATCAGGCCAAAATTTCCGAGATACGACCGGCCCCGATGGTGCGGCCGCCTTCGCGAATGGCGAAGCGCTGCAATTTCTCCATGGCCACCGGCACAATCAATTCCACTTCCACGGACACATTGTCGCCTGGCATTACCATTTCCACGCCCGCCGGCAGCGTAACGTTGCCGGTCACATCCGTCGTGCGGAAATAAAACTGTGGACGATACTTGTTGAAGAAAGGCGTATGACGGCCGCCCTCATCCTTCGACAAGACGTACACTTCCGCTTTGAACTTCGTATGTGGTGTGATCGAGCCGGGCTTGGCCAATACCATGCCCCGTTCCACGTCCTCTTTCTTGGTGCCGCGCAGCAACACCCCCACGTTGTCACCCGCACTGGCCTTGTCCAGCAACTTGCGGAACATTTCAATGTCGGTCGCCACCGTCTTGCGGGTTTCCCGCAAACCCACAATCTCAACTTCCTGCATGCGGTTCAGTTCGCCTCGATCCACCCGCCCGGTCACAACCGTGCCGCGACCTTCAATGTTGAACACGTCTTCAATGCTCATCAGGAACGGCTTGTCTATTTCCCGCGTCGGCAGCGGAATAAAAGTGTCCACGGCTTCGAGCAGGTCCTGAATGCACTTCTCGCCTTCCGGCGTGCCCGCCAAAGCCGCCTTGGCACTGCCACGGATCACCGGCGCCTTGTCGCCCGGGAAATTGTACTTGCTTAGCAAGTCACGGACTTCCATTTCTACGAGCTCCAGCAACTCCGGATCATCCACCAGATCGACCTTGTTCAGAAAGACCACCATCGTCGGCACCCCAACCTGGCGCGCCAGAAGGACGTGCTCACGGGTCTGAGGCATCGGACCTTCGGCGGCGTCCACCACCAGTATCGCACCGTCCATCTGGGCGGCGCCGGTGATCATGTTCTTGATGAAGTCGGCGTGGCCAGGACAATCCACGTGCGCATAATGACGCGCGTTGCTCTGGTATTCCACGTGCGAAACCGCTATGGTTACGGTCTTGGTTTCGTCGCGGACCGTGCCACCCTTCGTGATTTCAGCGTAAGAAATCGGGGTCGCCAGCCCTTTACGGGCCTGCACGGCGACGATTGCTGCCGTCAGCGTGGACTTGCCATGGTCAATATGGCCAATCGTGCCGACATTGACGTGCGGTTTGGTCCGTTGAAATGATTCTTTAGCCATTACGATTCCTATTCTTCTTTAGTTGTTCAATTATTCTCTAAAGCGTTGCCACCCGACCTGATTCAACCGAAAACTGGAGCCCTTGATCAGGTTTGAACTGATGACCTCGTCCTTACCAAGGACGCGCTCTGCCAACTGAGCTACAAGGGCCTTCCGAGTTCTTCAGTTATCTGCCAAAAAAAAACGACAAAAACCCACCGACCCTGCCGTTCTTTCTTAAAAAAAACGATCCGGGTCTGATGAATCTTCCCTAGTTCACAGCCCAATTTTCCGGCGTAATCTATGAACCGAAAGGAAATGTGTCAAAAGATTTCTCAAAAAAAACAGCCACCCCCCATTTTGCCCTCCTTCATTCCCCCAACGGACTCGCTAACGGTCAGAAGCCCATTCGCATCGAAAAAATGCCTAATAATCTCATTTCGAGCATATTGTGACGATCGGAACTGCGATATACACAATGATAAAACCTACGGCGAGCAAGATCCCCAAAAACGCCGCCCAGCCACCCGTCGGCTTCCTTAACTCAAGAATCAACCAACTTGTCAATGCAGGGAGCGAGAAACCAATTGTGTTCTTGCCGAAATCACCAATGCAGGCACATTATGGCTCAAGAGAGCACTCATTAGCGCCCGTTGAATGTTGTAACGCCCATGAATGTTTCTTGGCCCTATGCCCCATCGCATTCTAAGTTTGGATGAAACGGCCGGTTACTTGCACCTGCCCCTTGCCGATGTCGAGCAACTCGTCAAGAACGCCGAGATTCCTTTCGAAAAACGCGGCCACCGGGTGGTCTTTGTCCGGCGCGACATCGATGCCTGGGCTTCCCAACGCATCCTGGGGCTGTCAAGCCGCCGTCTGGCCGAATACCATCAACAATCGACCGACCGCACCCGGGGGGTTTTTGAACACGAAACCATCATGCCGGAAATGATCAACCCGACGGATATCGATCCAGCCATGAAAGCCAAAACCAAGGCATCCGTGGTGCGCGACATGGTGGCGCTGGCCGACAAGACCGGCCAGGTGTGCGACCCACGCGAGCTGCTTGCCAGCATCGAAGAGCGGGAGGCTCTCTGCGCCACGGCTCTGCCTGGTGGCTTGGCCCTGCTGCATGCGCGGCACCATCTGCCGTACCTCTTCGAATCGTCGTTCATGGTTTTGGGACGCACCATCCAGGAAATCCCTTTTGGCGCGCCCGATGGCCTGCCAACGCGCTTGTTCTTCCTGATATGCTGTCAGGACGATCGGATTCACCTGCACACCTTGGCCCGATTGTGTCTGATGGCTCAAAAGACCGATCTAATTACCGAACTTCTTCAAGCCCCGGACGCCGACGCGATGCATGCCTGCCTCTTGGCCGGCGAGCAGGAGGCGCTGCAGGGAAAACGACGGGGGGGATAGTAATTTATTTTGGCAGTGCCAGTAGGTTTCGGAAGTGCTTTTCGGGCAATGGCGTCTGAGCCTTTCCATGACGACTTCGCTGAATTTGTCGCCTCCCAACCTCGTAGCAGCCGACGTGAGTCGGCTCAAACTAAGGAGCGCGACGATCAGAGGCAACTGCCGTTGGCTGCTACGAATCATCCATTCATCCACCTCGATGTCGCCGACCGGCAGCTCGGGCGCCGACGCCATCTATGACCTGCGGATCGTCACCGTGAAAAAGAATGTTCGCCAGCTCGACAACCTCCCTAAATAAGAGGGACTATAAAAAAATGAAGCCCCAACACTCCATTCTTCATCGAGAACCCGTTCTGCTCGCCCTGGCCTGCATGCTTCCCATCGGGCTCTTGGCCGCCGACGGCACGGCGACACGTTCCAACGCGGTTGGACAGGTCCGGTTCACCCTGGTCGAGGCGCCCCCGGCTTCGCCCACCAACGCATATAAGGCCTGGCCGAGTCAGCCCCCGCCAGCCTGTCCTTTTTCCCAATCGGAAATGATGGTCGGCGTAGCCTTCACTGGTCGCCATGCGGATTACACCGGGGCCGACACCTGGTATCCCTCCTGGGCGGCGGATGGGAACCTCTATTCGCCCTGGACCGACGGCAGCGTGAATGGCCTGGGAGTTTCCTCGGGCGGTGAGAATGCGGCCACCGGCCATGCCACGATTCTGGGCAACGATCCGCTCAAGCTGGTCGTCACCAACCACGGTGTCTTCAAGTCCAGCCCGCGCCCGTATGAGGGTCGCTACCCCTGTGGCAGCCTGGTGCATGAGGGCGTCTGGTATTACGGCACGTATTGCCTGCATCCCAGCGGCAGCGTACCGCGCGATGGCATCACCTACAACTGGCCCTGGCTCGGGCCCTTCGTCGGCTTCCGCTGGTCCACTAATTTTGGCCAGACGTGGACCCAGACACCTTGCACGCCGGAGAAGCCTTTGTTCGGCGAACACGCGCTGAAAGGTGAACCGGTCAAGATGGGCGCGCCGCATTTCGTGGATTTTGGCAAGGCGATGGAGCATTCGCCGGACGGCAAGGCCTATCTGGTCGCCCAGGGAGCCAGTGACGGCCAGGACCGCCGCTTCGCCTACAACAGTTGGATCACCGCCGACCAGGTTTACCTCATCCGTATCGCGCCCAGCATTGCGAACATGAACGACGCGACAAAATATGAGTTCTTTGCCGGCCACAACGACAGTGGCGCGGCTATTTGGACGAGCGACTTCGCGAAGATTAAACCCATTGCCGAGTGGCGCGACCACGCCGGCAGCGTGACGATGACTTACAACGCGCCGCTCAAGAAATTCCTGCTGTGCGTGACCGACGGCGGCAACACCGTTTCGCGCTACCACACCTACCTTCTGGAATCCGACCGCATCACCGGACCGTGGCGGCTGGTCGCGCATCTCAGCAACTTCGGCGAGCAAGCTTATTTTGTGAATATCCCGTCCAAGTTCATCAGTGCGGACGGACGCACGCTGTGGCTGTGCTACGCCGCTAACTTCAGCTCCGGCTGGGGCGGTATTACCTTTAAGTCGCGCCCGCCCGGCAGCCGCTATGCCATGTGCCTGCAGGAAGTGCGGCTGCTGGCGCCCGGCGACCCGGTAGCGCCAGCGACCGCGCTTAACGCGCCGGAGAACATCGCGCCCGACGCCACGGTAACCGTCAGTTCGACGGATCCCCACTATTCCACGGACGGCCTCACCGATGGTGTGGTGGGCGGCTACCCAGGCGACATCCGCCGCGAATGGTGCACCCAGGGCGAACACGACACCGGGATGATCCGCCTGACCTGGAGCCAGGAGCAAAGCATCGACCGCATCTGGCTCTTTGACCGCCCCAACAGCCTCGACCAGATCAAGTCGGGCCTGCTCATTTTCAGCGATGGCAGCAGCATCGCCACCGGGGAATTGCCCGGTGACGCCCGCCAGGGCTTGGAAGTCAGATTTCCGGCCAAGCGGGTGAAGTGGCTCATCTTCGCCGTGAACGAAGTGAAGCCCGGCTCGCCGAACATCGGGCTGTCCGAAATAGCCGTCTTTCGGAGCCCATGATAGGAGAACGGTGTGGACAGGTCATTAGCCCGGTCTTTATGTCGTTCAACCCGGGAATGCAAATAACCCTTCGCTTCGCTGCGGGTTATCTATATTCCTTGATTTTGTTAGGCCACGTCATGTCAATCTCTTCCTGGCTCGACAAGCTCCAAAGACCGCGCCTACGGCTGCGCCGAGCGAGAATAATACCACCATCGAATGCTCTCCAAAAAAGTAACCAAGAACCTCCTCTATCAAAAGTGTAAACGCGCCAGCACTGACTCCAGCAGCGATAAACATCAGGACGAACAAAGCCGCCGCTGTGAGCAAAGCTCCGAAGAAAGCTCCAAGCACCACTCGTGATAGAGATGAAGCATCGTCTTTCATGTGGCGCTCGAAGTGGCCTAACGCAAAACTCAGCCACCGCCGCCCCTCAGCGGTGGTGACGTTGGATAATCAATAACCATAAAATGACTCTCAACGCAATCATAAACCGGGCGCCAGGGCGACGGTTGGCTGGAGTGTTTGGTTGGGTGATTCAATCATCAAATCCATAGTCAACTGACCGACCCAGAGGAAACGAAGGGGGTAAGCTCCGTAG
>Ga0209538_1000881_pt1 | contig 16629 bp, 7 predicted proteins | sample BarGraNGADG00211_2_FD_184492 | JGI IMG/M metagenome (GOLD analysis project Ga0209538, IMG submission 184492) | Arctic peat soil microbial communities from Barrow, Alaska - Barrow Graham LP Ref core NGADG0004-211 (SPAdes) (version 2) | ecosystem: Environmental > Terrestrial > Soil > Wetlands >... | reverse complement strand
GCTGCGACGCAGATTGCCGGCACCATTGCCGCTTCCCATCCCGAGTTGGCCAGCGCCGCACTTAAAAGGATTCTTGATGTGAGTGCCGATGTCACCCAGCGGCAAGCGGCGCAAGCCGTGTTGAAGAAAATGGAGGCTATGGCCGATTTTATCACCGCCTGGCAAGTGGCGGGTCCCTATCAGAAGAATGGCCTCGATTATCAGGCACTTTTTGACACGGTTTTTCCCCCCGAAACGGCCGAGGCAACGGGCGTTCCCTGGCAAAGCATGCCGGTCGGCGCCGATCCGCAAAAACCGTGGCTGATGGATTTGCTTAAAGCGCTGGGCGGTGAACAACGAGTAGCTTACGCGCGAACGCGCCTGTATTCCGAACAAGAACAGCCAGCGGTCCTGGAGTTGGGAAGTGACGACGGCATCAAGGTGTGGTTCAACGGCCGGCTGGTTCACACCAACAACACCGCCCGAGCTCTAACGGCCGGATCTGACAAAGCCAACGTAAACCTGCAGCGTGGATGGAATTCATTGATGTTGAAAATCACCCAGAACAATCAGGGCTGGGAATATTGCGTCCGGGTGGTCAAACCCGACGGCTCCAGGCTCAAAGACCTGCGGTTTAACCCTGCCGGCGAATAAATTCGATCGGTATGACTTCGCCCGGATGATGGCATTCGCGCTGGTCAAATCCATGAAAGGTAGGAGACGAGGTCACGAGTCTCTGATTTTCTGATTAGCCAGCCTCTTAAATCCTACAATGAGCCTCGTGACCTCGTCTCCTACTTTTTTGATACGTGAATTGGTCATGGCCGCTCTCCTGGAAGTTCGCTGCGCCGTGTGGGTTAAGGGTATTTTCGACATGAGACGTCACGGGAAAATCTCTGTCCAATAAATGGGCAAATATGTCTTATTATTGTACAAACCCTCAAGAACATCAGAATTCCTGATCCCAGGCTTTGAAATCGAAGGGAGGTGGAATGTCGATGAGCCCAAATCGCCGGGTCGGGGGACCCGGCCTACAGCATTACCTCACCTTGTAGGCCGGTGTCCCCACCGGGCGGCTCACTTATTTTCCGTGGGCGCAGGAAGTCTGAACAGAGTGGATCGGTGGAACCAGACCTGAGTTGCTGTGGGATAAAAAGCCGGAAGGGAAACCGGTAGAAAAACCTCGTTTATGACTCGGAAATCCTGGGTAACGAGAGCCATTTATAGAAGCTCTAACGATAATCCATGCAGTATAGAGCCATCTGGATATTTCATGGTTGAACGAATTTGTCATTATTTTTTCGCAGCCGATGGTGACTACTATATTTGGTGGTTTGGCTAACAAATAACCACCATACATGGTGTGCGCATCTCAGATTTTTCTGGAGCGCCGACATTTTGTTGGCTTTGGGGTTGACCCATTCGGCGAGGCGGACAAGAATGTCCGCGCTCCGATCCCTTAGGTTGTAGGTGTTGGAAAAATCTGAGATGCGCACTACCGGATGCTTATTGCATATTGATGAAGTTCGATATAAGCAAAAAGGCATGATCCGATTGGCTCTTCGTGGTTTTTGCACCGCAGCTTTGGGATTGGCATTATCCTTGCTTGGTCGGCACACGCGGCTGGTTTAAGGCAATAAGTGAACCAAATTATAATAATTATAACCGCCTTAGGCCGGGTTCACGTCGCGAACAGAAAAAACAAAGGTAAAGTATGAAGATAAACACCTCGCGGAAAGCGGGCTTTACGCTCGTCGAAATCATGATCGTGGTGGCCATCATTGGCCTATTGGCGGCGATCGCCATTCCGAACTTCGTGCGTGCGCGTGAAGTTGCGCAGTTGAACTCGATCAAGAACAACGTACGCATCCTGGAAAGCACCAAAGACCAGTGGGCGCTGGAAGCTAAGAAGGGCACCGGGCAGGCGGTGACCTGGACGGACATCACCGGTTACCTTAAGGGTGAAACCATCAAAGATGTGGTGGGTGAAACCTACAACATCAACTCGGTGGGCATTCCTGCTAATGCCACGGCGGGAGTCAATCTGACGACCAGTTATGATAAGGGAAGCGCGATCATGCCGTAATTCATTGTAGCACTACCAAGAGCCCAAGCAGGTGCTTGGGCCTTTTTTATTTGGCTGAAGGTTCGCAGGGGGCTCGTGGTGTTCCATCGGAATGCAGGAGCTATAGATCGTTGCATAAGTTCCCGCATTTCGGAGGGGCGAGCTCCGGGACCCCCACTTCACTTTTCTCAGTAATATCAGGGCCTCGTTTAACTCAGCCCTCCGAGAATTGTGCAAATACTTCCTCAAGGCTCTATATGTTACGTGCGACGGTTCCGCATCCGCCAGTAAATCGCCAGGCCCTGTGGCTGGGCTTTTTTGCTTTTGATTTCCTAAAACCATCCTTTGTAGTTAAGTAGCGACATGCAGGTGCGCATGCAACAGTCCGGTTGGAAGGATGTTTTAACGCCTGATTCGGCCAATCAGGGACGAGCGGTGTTCGGAATCCTTCTGGCGCTCCTTATCGGATTCTCATTTCCGACGGTCCTGGTCGGCTGGGATTCCTTTTATTATCGTGATTTTGGCGCCCTGGCCTATCCAAGTCTGTTTTACAGCCGGGACCGTTTTTGGCACGGAGAGCTGCCCCTCTGGAATCCGTTAATCTTTTCCGGTGTTCCGTTTCTGGCGCAATGGGGGACGATGGTGCTTTACCCCCTGTCACTGGTTTATTGGTTGTTGCCCATGCCCTGGTCGGTGAACCTCTTTTGTTTGGGGCATTTGTGGTGGGGAGGCATGGGGATGTACGTCCTGGCTCAGCGTTGGACAAACCGGCCCTTTGCCGCCAGTGTCGCCGGCGTCGCCTGGGTCTTCAACGGGGTCACCCTGTCCAGCCTCATCTGGCCCAATTATGCGGCCGCCCTGGGTTGGATGCCGTGGGTCGTGGCGACGGCGGAACGGGCGTGGCGGCAAGGGGGGCGCGCCTGCGTGGTGGCGGCGTGGACCGCGGCTTTGCAGATGCTCACCGGCGTGCCGGAGTTGCTGGTGATAACCTGGACAATTATCGGCGGTTTGTTCTTATTCGATAGCGTCCGTCCCCCCTCCGCTCGAGATGCCCTGGGCCGTCTGGCCGGGGTGATTCTGCTGGCGGGCGGCCTGTCGGCCGCCCAATTGATTCCTTTTTGGGATCTGCTGTGCCAATCCCAACGCGATCGAGCGTTCGACATCGCGCAATGGATGATGCCCGGCTGGGGGTGGGCCAATTTAATCGTTCCCTTGTATCACACCCGCGCACATGACCAGGGATTTTTTTTCCAACCAGATCAACAGTTTTTGCTGACCTATTACCTGGGGCTGACGCCGCTGATGCTGGCTGCCATGGCAGCCTTGACCCATCGTCAGCCGCGATGCCGATGGCTGCTCGTGGTCGCCTTGGGCAGCCTGGTTTTGGCACTGGGTCCTCAAGGACACCTTTATACCTGGTTGAAATCGCTGCTGCCGCAATTGGGTTACGCTCGTTACACCATCAAGTTTGTGTTTGGCGCCGCTTTTGCCGTGCCGCTCCTGGCCGCCTTCACCCTGGCCGCCCTGCCTTCCCGCCGGAACCCGCGCCGCCTGATGTGGCAATTGGGCGCCGGTTGGTTGGTCATGGCCGGACTTGCGTTGCTGCTGCTGCGGGAGGCCCATGCCTATCCGTGGGTTGGGGATGATTTCGCACGCACCGGTCGAAATGCGGTGGAACGTCTCGCCTGTCTGGCCCTGGCGCTCGTCGGTGTGGCCCTGGCAGTCCAGACTCGGCGGCAGGTCCGGCAGGTCCGGCAGGTCGCTGGCACCTGTGTCTTGGGTCTGCTGGCCTTCGATGCGCTCACTCATACGCCGGTGCAAAACCCCGTGGTGTCGTCCGATCTGTTCACACCCGGCTTGTGGCGGACCGCGACCGGCCTGACACCTCCTTTGTTGGGGCAGGGACGCGTCATGGTGACCCCCGAAGCCGAACGGCAACTGATGCGAACTCAGCTTGCGGATCACAAGCAAAATTTCTTGGGCAAACGACTGGCCTTGGGGGCCAATCTGAACCTGTTGGAACAAATCCCCAAGGTGGATGGTTACCAGCCGCTCCAATTGCGATGGCAGGCGGAAGTCGAGGCATTGTTGTACAACCTGCCGGCGCCTCGCGTGGCCGGCCTGCTGGACTTTCTGGGCGTCATCTGGCTGAACCGCCCGGACAATATCACCGCCTGGATGGCGCGCGAAACGGCCATGCCCATGATCACCGCCGGACAACAGCCGGTTTTTTCCAGCGATTCCGAAACCTTGAGTGCATTGACCGATGGCCGCTTCAATCCCCGCGCCATGGTTTATCTGCCCCTCGAAGCCCGGGCTCGAATTCAAGCGGGGCGCAACACCAATGTTGCCATCCGCGCGCAGCGGATCGAGGATCAGACGATCGAAGTTGAAACCGAATCGGCGGCGCCGTCGATGCTGTTAATCGCCCAATCCTATCACCCGGCCTGGCACGCCCGCGTGGATGGCCAAGGGCGCTCTCTATGGCGAGCAAATCATGCCTTTCAAGCCGTGGAGATCCCGGCCGGCCGGCATCACGTCACCCTGCGATACCAGGACGCAGCGTTCCGTGCCGGTGCGATTCTCTCGCTGGCCGCCCTGGTCGTCTCTCTGCTGCTGTGGCGGCCTTTCTCGTCCTGGAGGCGTTCGAAATACCAGCAAGGCACGGGCGACTCGTCAGTCGGGTGAAGCGCAATGCGCGCTCTACCTCAAGCACATTCCTATATTGCTGGGCGATTTTTTGTTCGCCAGTAAATGGCCAGACATATGGCCGCGGTCAGAGCGCTGATCAAGGCTCCCCACCGGAATGACTTATCCTCATACGCCAAACGAACCCGGTGATGCCCCGCAGGTATTTCGAGCGCTTGGAAGGCGTGATTGGCGCGGTAAATGGGCGTAGGAATTCCGTCCACGTAGGCCTTCCAGCAATGATAGTAAGCCTGGGCGATGACCAGTAGGGTGGTTTGCGGCGAGAAAAGTTCCGCGTCAATTTGATGGGGCGTAAACCGGCTCGACACTATCCGAGCGGGAACCGTGCCGGTCACCGTACAGGCGCTGCGGGCTTCAAGGGGCAGAAAAACGGTCTGCCGGGGATCGAATCCTCCTTGTGTGATAGCGGAAAGGCAGGTCAGATCATCGGCGAAGACGGGCCGTTGGCCGATGGTGAGCATTGGCAGAAAGCCGGTTCTTGGCTGCCATTCGAAGGGTTTTCCCGGCACGGTGATATATGACACTCCCAGAAAATCACACAAAGGCATCAAAGCGGGACTGATCTCCGGTTGGGCATAGAGGTGAACGCGGATCCGATCTGCTTCCCGAAGGTAAAGCGAATAAAAACCATCCACTTTGGGGATGCCATCAACTAGATTCAGATTCACAAAAAGGCCAAGACGACAGCAAATGAAGTCGCTGAATGGATCTTGGGTTGCGTATCCGTGCATGTCCAGGGCGTCTGCGGGCGTCATCATGACTCGCGATTGGCCGAGACGCGGCACGGGTGAAAGCTGGACGATGCCCGGTGCCAGGGCGTAATTGGGGATGGTCGGATTTTGTTGCGGGAGATGTGTCAGGAAATCCAGGAAGGTCAAGCAGAGCCAGCCTATTCTTAACCAGAAGAGGTTGGGGCGTTTTGGGGAGCCGCCCAGCCACACCACGCCTGCCAGCATCGATCCGAGCAACACCGCCCGGCTAAGGCCATTGATTTGAGTGCGGACCGGATTGCCGTGAGACGGGGGATAACGATAGTCCCACCACAGAATGACTGCGATCAATCCGCATAACACCGCGCCGATTCCCCAAAGCAACCTCCGGTTCTTGCCGGGTGCCGGCGAACTGCGCCCCCACCACCCAGTCAATCCAAAAGCGGCCAGCAGGGGGATGACGAAGGCAAGGCATACCACGAACTTGATCGGATACCGCATAAACCCAAGCACCGGAATCCCCTGCCGGAGCCATTTGAAAAGCCAAGCGGCATCTCCCAGCGCCAACCAAAGGCTCATCAACGCCACAACTCCCAACATGCGAGCGCGATAGTCCAATGGCTTAATGAGGGCAAATACTGCCAAGGCAACGGTGCCAATCCCGAGGTAGTAGGACGAGGTCCAATACTGAGAGTATTGCGCGGGCACGTTGAAAAAACGATAGAAACACCTGAAGTCGGGCACTAGAAAGTTGGCCCAACCCCAAATGGGCAAAGACCAATCCGCACTGGCATATCCTGAATGACGTTGGGAATGGATCAGCAAATCCATGAAAGGCAATAATTGCGCGGCAGCCAACGCGGCAACCAACAGTATTACAAAACCCAACCTCAAGAGCAGCCGGTGGCGGTTGCCTTTAGGTGATCGCACCGCGTGAACCGCGGCCACCATCGCGATCATTCCCCAAGTCAGTAGAATAAATTCCGGTGCGCCAGTCAGCATTTGCATGGCCCCCATCAGGCCGGCCAGAAGGATCCAATTCTTTCCGCGAGACCAAGCCGTTTCCACCCCCAGGAACACCCAGGGCATCCAACCCAGCGCGGCAATGTTGTTGGGCCACATCAAGCAATTCAGGGTCAGCCCATTGAAGGAGAATATGAGGCCGGCCCAGGCGGCGGCCCAAGAGTTGCCAGTCCACCGACGCGCCAAAAAAAACATGCCAACCCCGCCCAAGTACTGGTGCAGCAGGCAGAAAACCGACAAGGACCAGGGCAACGGGAAGAGCAAATAGAAGAGCGATCCCGGATAGAGGGTCATTGTGTTCCATTGAGCCAGGAACGGGATGCCAAAATTATTCAACGGGTTCCATAGCGGCCATTCCCCCCGCCAGAAACTGGCGCGATGATAAAAAGCCAGCGGATAACCGAAGGATCCGAAGTCGCGAAAAAAGAAGGTGCCCAAGCCGAATGTCACGTCTGGATAAGCGGCCAAGATTAACAGGGCCAACCCCAGAGTAAACTGCCGCACGCTGAGACTCCTTTCAGCGACTGGTGAATTCATATCTTTCCTTCCGGCTTGCTGGTTGATGTCTTTCCATCCCTGGTTCTCGCAAGCCAGATCCAACCAGCCAGCGTTAGGCCAAGGGCAAGCGCCGAAACGCTGGTTCCCACGGCAAAAGCCCGGTCCTGGTATTGCAGCTCCACCCGATGCTGTCCGGCGGGAACTTGCAGGGCCTGATAAGCGTAGTTCGCGCGCCAGAGTTCGGCCGGCCGGCCATCCACCCGGGCTCGCCAGTTGGGATGATAAGCTTGTGCCACCACGACTAGGGCGGGAGATGGCGTTTCCACCGAAAAGGCTAACCGATGGTTTCCGTGCTGTTCGTCATGAAGCCGGACGGTCGCCCTTTCACGAGCTCGGACTCGGTCTTGGATTCCTTTGGGCAGGAATACAACCTGGGTTGGTTGAAAAGCGGCCGACGCCAACGCTCGCATCGTGGGAGCTTCACCCAAAAATTCCGGTTTCTGACCAGCCGTTACCATGGGTAGAAACGAGGGACGAACGCTCCATTCCAGCATGGATCCGGCCTTCGTCACCTGAGATACCCCCAGAAAGTCCATCAATCCCGTCATGGTGAGATTGGTCTGCGAATACAACCGCATGCGGATAGCTTCGGCGTCATTCAAATACAAAGAATAGAATCCGCCCACGATGGCGATGTGATCCAGCAAATTGCAGTTGCAGATCAGGCCCAACCGGTAACCGAGATAGTGGTTCAGCGCATTGGTTACCTGGGTCTTGCGAAAGGCCCTGTCTGCCTCCGGGCTGACCATGGCTCGGGACTGCCCGGCCCCCGGATGCGGCGCCAACTTCACCAGATCCGGTGCCAGACCGGCCGGGGGAATCGTCGGATTCTGCCGGGGAACATGGGTGATCAAATCCGCCCAAATCAACATGCCGACCGCCACGGCCAGCAACGAACGGATGCGAATCGCGGACGCCTGGCCCCGCGCGTGAAGCGTCGCCAAAATGAGCAGCAGAAACCCAGCTCGTTGGAGAGCATTGAGAGCAGTGGCCGGCCATTCATCCCATTTCATCGGGAACCGCCAGGCAAACGCCACCAAAATGCCGATCAGGCCGCCGGCCAATGCCCCGGCACTCCATAGCCAGCACCGGGTTAGCGGAGGACGAAAGGCGTAGGGCGAGCTGACGTGTCGCAAGCCAAAAGCCATAATGATCGGCAGAGCAAATACCGTCAGAACCACGAATTTGATTGGGAACCGCAGGTAACCCAGGCCTGGGGAAAAGGCTTTCAGTAGCGGGTACAGCCTGCCACTGTTGCCCAAGGCAAGCAGCAAGCCCAGCAGGGCAAGCAGAGCCAAACAGGCGACCCTGCGCGAGCGCAGCCGCCAGCAGGCTCCAACCGCCAGAACCAGTGTGGCAGTGCCGACGTAATAGGACGAGGTCCACCATTGATCGTATTGGAAAAAAACTCCTTGGGGGCCGGAAAAGCAGTGAAAGAGCGGCACCCACAAATTGGCCCAGCCGGTTCCCGGCATGGACCAGGCGGCGTCACCAAAACCAGTGTCGCGCTGCGAGTAGCACAGCAGGTCAAGGAAAGGCAGCAGTTGCGCCGCCGCGAGACAGGTAACCATAAGGGCTATTGCGGCCGAACAGACCGCGCGCCTGCCTAAGCCCCGCCACCAGGAATGGGCGCAACCCTCTTTTGGCTCGGGAAGGCGCTCGCCCAACATGAGCAAGCCAATCGTCATCCAGGTCATCAGGACGATCTCCGGAGCGCCACAGAGCATCTGCATCGCGCCAACCCATGCCGCGAGAATCGCCTGGCGGAAGCCCCCCTGCCAAGCCCGCGAAACGGCCAGCACTACCCAGGGCATCCAGCCCAGGGCCGCGATATTGTTGGGCCACATCAGGCTGTTCAACGTCAGACCATTAAAGGCATAGACCACGCCCGCCATCGCGGCCGCCCAACCGCTGCCGGTCCAACGTCGTGCCAGACAATACATACCAACGCCAGCCAGCCATTGGTGACCGAGGCAAAAGACAGACAATGACCACGGCAAAGGGAAAAGGAGATAAATCAGCGATCCAGGATAAAGGACCATCGTATTCCATTGCGCCAAAAAGGGCAGCCCGCAGTTGTTGAGCGGATTCCACAGGGGAAGCTCGCCTCGCCAAAAACACTCGCGATGATAAAACGCCAATGGGTATCCAAAGAGACCGAAATCCCGATAGTAAAAAGATTTTGCGCCCAACAACACGTCGGGAAAAGCGACCGCAATCAAGGCCCCCAACACCAGGGCGAACCGCGCCGGCGTAAACCCAGCTTCGGTCAGGACCGCTGTGGGCGCGGAAGGCGGGTTCGGAGCCGGGGTGTAACTCATAGGCATTTAAGGCGGTGGGAGCGGCGGCGGCTCAGACCAAGTCCCATACCGCATCCGGCCAACGTGCTCCCCAATAGGATTGCGCCCACATAAAACCCCCAATCCTCGTATCGAAGTTGGATCTCATGCCGGCCGCTGGGCACTTCAACGGCTTGGAAGGCGTGATTGGCGCACCACAACGGCACCCGTCGGCCATCAACGTAGGCTCGCCAGTTATGATAAAAGGCCTGGGCAATCACAACCATTGCCGCACCTTGCGCATCCACCTCCATGGCCAGACGATGGGAGGTAAAACGATACGCGGAAATATGGACGGCGGCTTTTTCCCGACAGGTAATCTGCGCTTGCGCCCGTTGGGGCAGGAACACCACGTTTGTCGCATTGAAGTCCGGCTTGCTCAGCGCTTGAAGAGTCTCCCGATCACTGCTGAACACCGGTTGTTGCCCCGCGGTCACCAATGGCAAAAAGGAAGGCCGAAATTCCCAATCGGCCTGTTTCCCGGCAGCCGTTACCTGAGAAACCCCCAAGAAATCCGTGAATCCTGCCATGGGTGCGTTGGTGTTCTCATAAACAAGCAGGCGAATGGCGCTGAACTCCCTCAAGTACAATGCGTAGACACCATCCACCATGGCGATGTTGTCATGGAGGTTGCAGTTGTCGACAAGTGCCAAGCGGAATCCCAAGTATTGTTTAGGCCCATCAGCCACCATGGTGTGTTGAATAATGTGGCTGGCTTCCCTGCTAACCATGGCGCGAGACTGGCCCGCGTCAGGGTGAGGCGCAAGCTTGAGGAATCCCGAATCAAGGAGTGCCCGCTCAATCGAAGGGTTTTGCCAGGGCACTTGCGTCATCAGATCCGACCAAACGAGGAACAACACAGCCAGTGACACCAATGTGCGTGCGCGTGGCAATTCGTTTCGGGTGTAGCCCAACCTCGACAGGGCAACGACGATAGCCGCCAGAAACCCCGCCCGTGCCAGCGCATTTTTCCAGATGGCCGTCCAATCATCCCCCGGGAAGGGGTACTTCCATTCAAACCAGATCACCCCCCCCATGGCGAACAACAATAGAGCGGCGCCTAACCACAAATTGCGACGGGGGGAAAATCGAACCCCGTAGGCGCACGTAGAAAAAAAGCGCAAGCCGCAGGCGGCCATCAATGGCAGAGTAAGCATGGGCAGCCAAACGAATTTCACGGGATACCGAGCAAGCCCCAGACCTGGAAAAACCGAGGCAAGCCAGCCATAAAAAAAACTCTGATTGCCCAAAGCCAAAACCAGGCTGCCCAAGGACGCCAGGGCCAGCAGCACGAGGCGCCGCGAGGGGGAATGCCAGAGGCCGATGGCGCTCAATAGCAGCGTCGCCGTTCCCACATAATACGACGCGGTGAACAACTGGCCATGCTGAAGAAACACCCCTTGGGGTCCGGCGAAACAATGAAACAACGGCACCAAAAGATTGGCCCAGCCTGTTCCAGGCATTGGCCAGGCGGAACCGTTCAAGCCCAGGTTGCGATCCGAATGCACCACCAGATCAAGGAAGGGTAGCCATTGAACGGCGGTCAGCCCACTGATCAGCGCCAGGATGAGCAGGAATCTCATGATGAGGGTGCGCGCGCTCTTAAACCAGTCAAGGCCAAACCATGTTTCTCGCGTGGGCAGAAGTTCGCCCAGAGCTAGCAGTCCCAGAATTACCCAAGTCAACACCACGATTTCCGGTCCCCCGGCCAGCATTTGCAGGGAACCCGCCATAATCGCCCACACCCGGGTCTTTCCCCCTTCGCACCACGCGCGTTCGACCCAAAAAACAACCCAGGGCATCCATCCCAGGGTGGCGATGTGGCCGGGCCCCATCAGGGAGTTCAAGGTCATGCCGTTGAAGGCAAAAACAATACCGGCGACACTGGCCGCCCACGCGCTGCCGGTCCATCGGCGCGCCAAAAAAAACATCCCCAGCCCCGCCCACCATTGATGCAGCAAACAGAACACGGCCAGGGACCAGGATAGGGGCAGCAGCAAATAAAACAGGGCTCCGGGATAAAGCACCAGGGTGTTCCACTGAGCCAGAAACGGCTGGCCGCAATTGTTCAGCGGATTCCACAACGGAATTTCCCCTCGCCAAAAACACTGTTTTTGGTAAAAAGCGTTGGGATAACCAAAGAGGCCAAAGTCCCGGAAGTAGAATGTTTTGGCTCCGGAGATGATATCCGGAAAGGCCACCATAATTAGCAGACCCAGCAGAACCGCAAACCGTCCGGCGGTGAACCAAGAGGCCTCGGGCGGCTGGCTGACGTTGTGGTGGCTGATGGCCCAAGACGTATCTGTCATAAGGTGGCGAGGCGTTTGGATCGCCGACGGTTCAAATAAAGTCCCAGGCTGCATCCGGCCAACGCGCTCCCGGACACGATGGCGCCCGCATAAAACCCCCAATCCTCGTATCGAAGTTGGATCTCATGCCGGCCGCTGGGCACTTCAACAGCTTGGAAGGCGTGATTGGCGCGCCAGAGCGGCACGCGTTGGCCATCCACGTAGGCCTGCCAGTTGTGATAAAAGGCCTGGGCAATCACCACCAAGCTGGGCTTGGAGGCTTCAACGTCCAGTTCGATCCGCTGCGCCTCCCACCGCTGCGCGCGCACAGTAGCCTTAGTGGGACTCGATACCGTCACAAAAGGCTTGATCTCCGGGGAAAGATACACTTCCTTCCGGGGCTGAAATTGGGGGGAAACGATCGAGTGCAAGGTGGCGTCCCCATCCGCAAACACCGGCTGTTGCCCGGCCGTCGCCAGTGGCATAGCCTGGGTCCGCGACTGCCATTCGAAGATCTGCCCGGGCGCGGTGTGAAACGTCACGCCCAGGAAATTGAGCAACGGCGCCGGATAATGATTGGTGAGGGCATATAAGTCCGCGCGCACCTCGCTCTCCTGGCGCAGGTGGAGCGAGAAGAAGCCGTTGATTTTGGGAATGCTATCCAGCAGGTTGGCGTTGGCGAACAAGCCCAGGCGATTGCACAGAAAGTTTTTGGCCGGATCTGGCGCAAACACCGCGTCGAATTGCGCATGGGCCTCGCGACTCAGCAAGACACGTGATTGTCCCAACGCGGGGCGCGGCGCCATATCGTCTCGGGGCAGACCGGGTGCAAACACCTCCGGGGAGACGGTGGGGTTCTGGTTGGGCATGTGGGTTTGAATGTCCAACCAATGCAGCATTAACAAAACGACCCCCCCTAAAGCGGGCCACCGAAACCGGCGAAATAAAGACCAGGACCAGAAAACCGCCAGCATCAGCGCCAAAAAAATCAGACGTTCCAGACTGTTGAGGACAGTGGCCGGCCAATCGTCCCAGGTAAATGGATAATGGTTGGCAAACCAGAGGATGAGACCAACGAAATAAGCTGCGATTATGCCCAGCGTGGTCCAATCGACGAGCATCCGCCGGATCGCCGGGTCGTGGGTTTTACCCGCGAGATCCGCAGTGCCGCCGCCGGATTCTTCCGCACCTCCATTCGCTTTAGCGTTCAGACGACAAAAGGCCGCGGCGGCATAGCCAGCCAGCAGCGGAGCGCAAAATACCAGCAACACGACCCACTTAATCGGGAACCGAATGACATTGATCCAGGGCACAGCCTGGCGCAGCCAGGCGAACAGGTATCCCGAATCGCCCAAGGCAAGAATGAGGCCGAGTCCGGCCAAGCCGCTTAATAGATGCACGCGAGCATTTCGCAAACGCACCGCGGCCCATGCCCCCATGACCAAGGTAGTTACGCCCAAATAGTACGAGGAAGTCCATCCCTGCTCCGGTTGCAGGAACACGGATTGGCTCGTTCGCACGCCATGAAAGAGCGGCACGAGCAGGTTGGCCCAACCCCAGCCCGGCATCGCCCAGCCGGAGTCGGCAAATCCAGTGTCGCGTTGGGAGCGCAGCAGCAGTGCCAAAAACGGCACCAACTGGGCTGCGGACAAGCCGCCGATCAGCAGCGCCGTCTTCGCCAGTCGGCCGACCATCCATCCCCTTCGCCGGGTCGGCGATCCGTCAGTCCAGTCGGCGGTTTGCGAGGTCCCTAAAGCCGTCAGGAACACGGCCGCTACCACGAACCAAGTGAGGAGAATGATCTCTGGCGCGCCGGTCAACATTTGCAGCGCTCCCACCAGCGCGGCTTGAATGACGCGAATACCGCCCGCCTGCCATGCGCACTCAACCGCCAGCACCACCCACGGCATCCAGCCCAACCCCGCGATGTTATTAGGCCACATCAGACAGTTCAGCGTAAGTCCGTTGAATGCAAAAATGACTCCTGCCAAGGACGCTCCGATCGAACTGCCAGTCCAGCGCCGCGCCAGATAAAACATGCCCAGGCCGGCGAGGAATTGGTGCAGCAGACAAAAGACTCCCAGCGACCAAGGCAGCGGCAGCAAGAGGTAAAAGAGCGATCCGGGATAAAGCACCATGGTATTCCACTGGGCAAGAAAGGGCAGACCGCAATTGTTCAGCGGATTCCACAAAGGGATTTCGCCCCGCCAAAAGCATTCCCGGTGGTAGAACGCAATCGGATAACCAAACAGGCCATAATCCCGGAAGATAAAGGTTTGCAGACCGAAAACCACTTGCGGATAGGCCGCTACGATCAAAAGACCCAGAAGAAGAGCAAATCTCAGCGGGGTAAGCTCAAAGTCCGGAGTGGATCCGAGGATGGTTGGTCCCCGCCGTCCCTCGCGGATATTCCCATCGTTCGCCTCCTCGGCATTCCAGGTCGGGGAAGGATTATGATCCGGTCGCGACATGCTGTGTGCGGATTAGGGTTGCTTCGGGATGGATGCGGCATTGGCGCCGTGCGGCAAGCGACCAATCCAGGTTCCGCGGACCGCATAATACCATTCCAATTCCGGGATGGCCGGCCGGCCATCGGACGATCCCCGGATGACCAGACGGTCGGCTGGCCGCATTTTATTGACCCAGGGCTGGTAGGTTCGGATCGAGCCATAGTTCCACTCGATCTTCTTCCAGATTTCGTAATCTTCGGGCGGCATCAAGGCGGGTTCCGAACACAGCATATATCTCCAGGGCGCCTTGGGGTTTTTATAAAAGGTTTGGTAATAGACACCCATGTCCGCGCTGTAGAGAATCCCGCCCGAGTCGGGCAGCCAACCGGCCAGCGAAGGATTGTCGATGGTCAAGTACTCCGTGGCCAGACAGTTGGTCCAACGGCCGTGCAAGTCGCTGGTGGCCACTAAAAACAACCCTGCCGCCAAACCACCACTGAGCAGAAGTCTTTTGGCGGACGAAAGGTCCAAATGGGTTTCCAGCAAATCCTGAATCTGAAGCGTCATCCAAACCAGGAACGCGGGCAGGCCCCAATCCACCCAAAAACGAGTCACCTTGAGACCAAGGAGCCAGCCAAGAACCCCCAGCAGAAAAACCGGATTGCATACCATGCTGGCGTGATATTGCCCCGCCGCTTTCCGCCATAGCAGTACGACTACAACACACAACACCATAGGGAAGCAGCCGTCGGTTGGCTGAAACTCCGTGACCAGGGTCCGCTGAACAACATCTTGACCCAAGGCCGTAATCACGTGGTGCGTGGCCTGCCAGAGATACACCCAGGGATGCCCCGTCAAGGTCGCACCCAGGAAGGCGCCCGCCAGCCAGCAACCCAGCAATTGCCCGCCGCTGCGCCAGTGTCCGGCCAGAAAAAAGGCCAGCACCGGCAGCGCCCATAGGTACCAACTCCCATGTATCCAACTGGAGAGAGCAATGAGCAGAATGGCCAGCCCTAACTGCCGGGGAGACGCGCGACCCTCTTTCAGCCTGGACCAGGAAAAAAGCAGTATCATAAGGAAGGCGGCCGTGAGGATGAACGGCCGTCCCAGAAAGATGCGCCCGATGAATCCGGAATGCGCGACCGCGCAAATCAACCACGCGGCCAACCAGGCTTCCGGCCGTCGAACCCAGACCAGCGGCAAACCCGCAAACAGCCAAAACAGGAAGATCACGGAGAATGCGACCAGACCGTCCGTTCCGCAACGCATGCCTCCATAGACCCAGCCCAGGACCGTATGCCATCCAGCATTGTGATCCATCGGAAAGCCCTCCCGCATCACCACAATTTCGGACCATGGTTTTCCCGAAACCACCTTGGCCGCATGCCGGAGCGCGTCGTCAACCGGCAGATAACCGGTGCCCATGATCTTGAGAGGGATAAGCATGAGCGCCGACAGCGCCACCATCCACGCCAACAACGGCACATAGCGTCGAAACAAGGCCTCATTCACGGGTGGCAGTTTAACGATTATTCCAACGGTGTAAACGTAATGATACGGCGCATTGACTCACGGCTTTTGTTCCCGAGTCAGGGTGTTGCCTCAATAGAATGGCATCAAAAAACAGATCCAAGTCCGGAAAAACCTGACGCCCAACCAACATCACGACACGTTTTCCCCTCCTTCGGCAGGTTGGATGCATTTTGCGTCGAGCCACCCGTTTTTTCTCAATCTGGGCCGTCTCGTTTGGCATCGGGGACGGAATCTAGGTGATTGACGGTGGGGAAACGCTGCAGGATTTTGATTCCGAAATTGTCGGTAACTAACGGTTCAGCGCCCCAAGACCATACTTTTTGATAATGCTGATTAACCCAACGCATGATGCTTTGTCCATTGGCGGGGTCTTTCCCGAAGTAGTCCAGCTTGTATTCCGCGCAGCTTCGGTGAATGAGCACAATATAGTCCGGGGGATGCGCCTGGTAAGCCGCCAGCATCCTTGGCTCGCCAAACGCCTGCATTTCGGGCACGGTGAAACTGGTGTACGGCGTCGGATTGGGACGGCGCGAAAGGTAGTTGATCATGACCCCATCAGGAAAAACGGCCAGCGTCGCCGCCGCCGGCGTTTGGTGGTCGATCCAGTTCAAGGCTTGCTTGATGCCTTCAGTTTCCGGCGTGTGCCAGGTCAGGATTAAATCGCCGCCAGTTCCGACCGGAAACCGCTTGGTTTGGTAAAACCGATTCGAGTGGGCCAGCAATTGCCCCAAAGCGATGGCCATGACCGTCCCCAAGGCCGCGCGATAGAGCGGCAGGTGGATGTGGATCGAAGTTAACAGGCGAGGCAACACCCAAAAAACAAAGTACACGTTCGCGACCACAGCGGGCATCGCCAGGTGAAAACCGTAGTGCCAGATGCGCGTGTTGAGCCCGAGTTTCGCCAGTAGCCACAAGGCGAAACATGTCCAGAGCAGAGGGAAAAAACGTGCGTCACGCTCAGCGTCCGTACGGGTG
>Ga0209538_1000880_pt1 | contig 16635 bp, 15 predicted proteins | sample BarGraNGADG00211_2_FD_184492 | JGI IMG/M metagenome (GOLD analysis project Ga0209538, IMG submission 184492) | Arctic peat soil microbial communities from Barrow, Alaska - Barrow Graham LP Ref core NGADG0004-211 (SPAdes) (version 2) | ecosystem: Environmental > Terrestrial > Soil > Wetlands >... | reverse complement strand
AGTCGAACCGTGCCCAGTCCAACCGTGCCCAGTCGAGCCGTGCCCAGTCGAGCCGTGCCCAGTCGAGCCGTGCCCGGAAGGGGACCTGTCGGTGCGCGTCGTCCGCGCAGGCCTTCACCGCCTGGCGAGCTCGCGGCGCCACTCCGCCACCCGCACGCCGTCGTCGGCCCAGCCTCGCGACCCGGCCGCAGCGCACGACGCCGAAGCCACGCCAGCCGCCCACGCGAGGCCGACGCGCACCTCCGCGACCGTCGCACGGCCCGGTCCGAGCGCCGAGGCCAGCCACGCCACCAGTGCCCCGTGCAGCACATCGCCCGCGCCAAGGGTGTCGACGACCTCGACCGCCGGGACCTCGACGGTAGTGATCCCCTCGTACGTCAGCACGCGGATCGGACCAGGGCCGTGCGACTGCGCGACCACCCGCGGGCCCGCGCGGCGGACCGCGGCGAGGGGATCGCCGGCACCCGGGACGGCGAAGTCGGCCGACAGAACCGCGACGTCCACCAGCGGCAGCAAGGCCTCCAAGCCGGGCTTCCACGAGCCGCCGTCGAGCACGACCGGGATGCCCCGCTCACGCGCGGCGCGTGCGCAGGCCAGGGCCAGGTCGAGGTGATGGCCGTCGACCAGCACGACGGCGACGCCGTCCAGCAGACCCGCGGGGCGGTCCGTGCCCGAGCCGTCCAGCTGCCGCGCACCGGACGCTGTCGCGTTCACCGACACCACGGCACGCTCACCGGTGCCGCAGGTGACCAGCACGGTCGAGACCGGCGGGCTCAGGTTCGGCCCTCCCACGTCAACGACGTCGATGCCGGCCCCGCGCAGGTCAGCCGCGACAATCGACGCGAGCGGGCCGTCCCCGATCCGGGTGAGCAACCGGGCCGGGATGCCCAGTGCGGAGCAGGTCACCGCGGCGTTGGCCGCCGGCCCTCCCGCGGCCACCACCAGGTCGGTCGCCACCAGCTTCTCGTCGGGCGCGGGCATGTGGTCCACCGTCTGCACGACGTCGAGCGTGGCCAGCCCGCAGGTCAGGACCACGGACGGAAGGCGAGCGGCGGACGAGCGACCGCGCGGCGAGCGCATCGCGTCGGGTGAGCGGGCGGCGTCGGGCACGCGTCCCAGGGTAGGGCGGCCAGCCCTGGGTCGCCCACTGCCCGGCCACCCCCCGACCGCCCACTGCCCGGCCACCCCCCGACCGCCCACTGCCCGGCCACCCCCCGACCGCCCACTGCCCCCCTTCGGCACGGTCACATACGGTGGTCCCCATGACCTACGTCGAGGATCCCCGCACCGCACCGCCGATCCGTTGGGGCATCCTCGGCCCCGGCGGCATCGCCAACACGTTTGCCACAGCCGTCAACCGGTACACCCGCGCCCAGCTGGTCGCCGTCGGCTCCCGGAACAGCGACCGCGCCGAGCGGTTCGCCACCCAGCACGGCATCCCGACCACGCATGTCGGCTACGCGGCCCTGGTCAACGACCCGCAGGTCGACGCCGTCTACGTCGCCTCCCCGCACTCCGAGCACCGCGCCCACGCCCTGCTCGCCATCGCGGCGGGCAAGCACGTGCTGGTGGAGAAGTCGTTCGCGCGCAACGCGGCCGAGGCCCAGGAGGTGGTCGACGCCGCGCGCGCCGCCGGCGTCTTCTGCATGGAGGCCATGTGGACCCGGTTCCTGCCACACGTCGTCGCGTTGCGCTCGGTGCTCGCCCGGGGCGACATCGGCCGCATCGTCGGTCTGATCGCCGACCACGGGCAGCCCTTCGCGAGCTGGCCGGCCACCCACCGGATCCACAACCCGGAGCTGGCCGGCGGCGCCCTGCTGGACCTCGGGGTGTACCCCGTGTCGTTCGCGCACGACCTGCTCGGCGTCCCGGACCGGATCACTGCGGTCGGCTCGCTCACCCCGACCGGCGTCGACGGCCAGATCAGCATCGCCCTCGGCTTCGGCCCGGACGTGCAGGCGTCGCTGCACACCACCTCGATGGCCAAGACAGCGACCACCGCCGTGATCTTCGGCCAGGACGGCCGGATCGAGGTCGCCGGCGACTTCTACCGCCCGACGTCGTTCACGGTCACCCGCAACGACGGCACCTGGTGGTCCTACGACCGCGAGGTGGACGGCGGGTTCCAGTACCAGGCGGCGGAGGTGGCCCGGCGGATCGCGGCCGGCGAGACCGAGAGCCCGGCGATCACCCTGGAGAACTCGCTGCAGGTGATGCGGACCCTTGACGAGATCCGGCGCCAGGCCGGGGTGGTGTACCCGGGCGAGTGACGGCCCCGTGCTGTCCGCGCCGACGGCTACCCTGACCGCGTGAGCTCACCGGGCACCTTCATCTCCTTCGAGGGTGGTGACGGCGTCGGCAAGTCCACCCAGCTGCGCCTGCTCGCGCAGTGGCTGGCGGACGGCGGCCACGAGGTGGTCACCACCCGCGAACCGGGCGGCACGCCGCTGGGCGTCGCGCTCCGCCAGGCCGTCATGCACGGCGACCATGTTGCGCCCCGCGCCGAGGCCCTCATCTACGCCGCGGACCGCGCCCATCATGTCGCCACTGTGGTCCGTCCCGCCCTGGAGCGCGGTGCCGTCGTGCTCACCGACAGGTACCTTGACTCTTCGGTCGCCTACCAGGGCACCGGCCGCGACCTGGGTGCGGACGAGGTGGAGCAGCTCAGCCTGTGGGCCGTCGAGGGACTGCTGCCGGACCTGACGGTGCTGCTCGACCTGGACCCGGCGGTGGGCCTGTGCCGGCTCACCGGTGACCCGGACCGGCTCGAACGAGCCGGCGCCGAGTTCCACGCCCGCACCCGGCAGGCCTTCCTGGACCGGGCCGCCGGACAGCCCGGTCGGTGGCTGGTCGTCGACGCGTCGCAGCCGGTCGACGCCATCGGGGACATGGTCCGGTCCCGGGTGGCGCAGCTGCTCGACGGCGGCCCCCGATGAGCGTGTGGGACACCGTCGTCGGGCAGGCCGACGCCGTCGGCGTGCTGCGTGCCGCGAGCCAGAACCCCGCGGCGATGACGCATGCCTGGCTGATCACCGGCCCGCCGGGGTCCGGGCGCAGTGTCGCGGCGCGGGCCTTCGCAGCGGCCCTGCAGTGCGAGGCCGGCGGCTGCGGGCACTGCCGGGCCTGCACGACGACGATGGCCGGCACGCACGCGGACGTCCTGGTCGTGGCAACGGAGAAGGTGACGATCAGCATCGAGGAGGTGCGCGACCTGATCGGCGTCGCCCAGCGGATGCCCTCCCAAGGCAGGTGGCGGGTGATCGTTCTGGAGGACGCGGACCGGATGGTCGAGCGCACCTCGAACGTGCTGCTCAAGGCCATCGAGGAGCCGCCGCCGCGGACCGTCTGGCTGCTGTGCGCGCCGAGCCCGCAGGACGTCATCGTGACCATCCGTTCACGGTGCCGCGGCGTGGTGCTGCGGGTGCCGCCGGTGGCGGACGTCGCCCGGCTCCTGGTGGAGCGCGACGGGGTGGACCCCGCGCTGGCCGACGCCGCGGCCCGCGCCGCGCAGAGCCACATCGGCCTGGCCCGGCGCCTCGCCCGCGACCCCGAGGCCCGCGAGCGGCGGGCCAAGACCCTGCGGCTGGCGGCCGCGATCCGGGGGGTCGGCGACGCGGTGCTGGCCGCTGCGGACCTGGTGGAGGTGGCCGCGGCCGAGTCGAAGGCGGCGACCGCCGACCGGGATGCCACCGAGCGCGCGGAGCTGCTGCGCACCCTCGGCGCGGAGGACGGGCAGACCCTCCCGCCCACCCTCCGGGCCCAGGTCCGCCAGCTCGAGGAGGAGCAGAAGCGTCGCGCGACCCGTGCCCAGCGGGATGTCCTCGACAGGTCGTTGATCGACCTGCTGTCGCTGTACCGCGACGTGCTGGTGGTGCAGCTCGGGGCCGACGTCGACCTGGTCAACACGGCCGAGGAGGCGCAGGTCCGACGGCTGGCAGCAGGCTCGACGCCCGAGCAGAGCATCCGGCGGATGGATGCCATCGGTGTGACCCGGGAGCGGCTGGCCGGGAACGTTGCGCCGCTGCTGGCGATGGAGGCGATGGCGGTGGCCCTGCGGCCGCAGGGCTGAGCGGCCGCTCCGTGACCGATCGTCATTCGAGGTCGCATCCATTGGCTACGGTTGCTCCCGTGCGCGCCACCCCACCTCGACCGGGCCTCCGGGTCACCACCGCGGCAATGCTGGCCGCCCTGGCGCTGGTGCTCGCGGGCTGTGTCGCGCCAAAGGAGCAGACGACGCCGCCCCGGGAGAGCGCTTCGCCGACGCAGGCTCCTGATCAGGCGGGACAGAGCCTTGACGACTTCTACGGCCAGGACGTGGCCTGGGAGCCGTGCGGCGGGTCGTACGAATGCACACGCGTCCAGGCTCCGCTGGACTGGGACGCGCCGGATGCGGGCTCGATCGAGCTGGCCCTCAAGCGGGCACCGGCCAACGGCTCGCCGGACCAGCGCATCGGTTCCCTGCTGGTCAACCCGGGTGGCCCGGGCGCCTCCGGCATCGACTTCGCGCAGTCGATGGTCGACTACGTCGCGGGCGACGAGATCCGTGCCTCCTACGACATCGTCGGCTTCGACCCGCGCGGCGTAGGGCAGTCGACGGCCGTCGCGTGCGGCGACGACGCCCTGGTGGACGACTTCTTCACGGCTGACCCGCCGATGAAGAACCAGGCCGACATCGAGGCCGCCCGGGAGAAGATGCGGCTGTTCGGCGAGGCGTGCCTTGCGGCCACCGGTCCACTGCTCGGCGAGGTGGACACCGTCAGCGCCGCCCGGGACATGGACCTGATGCGCGCGGTGCTCGGCGACAGCGAGCTGTACTACGCCGGCTTCTCCTACGGCACCTTCCTCGGCGCGACCTACGCCGACCTGTACCCCGAGAAGGTCGGGAGGATGGTGCTGGACGGCGCGCTCGACCCGTCGATGAGCAACGACGACCTGATCGTCGGGCAGGCGATCGGGTTCGAGAACGCGCTGCGCGCCTACGTGGCGTACTGCCAGTCGACCTCCGGATGCCCGCTGACCGGCGACGTCGATGCCGGCATGGCGCAGATCGCCGAGATCGTCGCCCGCGCCGAGGCGGACCCGATCCCGACCGGCGCCGGCGCCGTGGTCAATGGCACCCTCGCCTTCTACGGGATCGTCGTCACCCTGTATGACGACGCGTCGTGGCAGTACCTCACGACGGCCCTGCAGGAGGTGGTCAGCTCCGGTACAGCCGCGACGCTGATGGAGCTGGCGAACTTCTACCTCGACCGCACCCCCGACGGGCACTACACGGCCAACGCGATGGTGGCGTTCAGCGCGATCAACTGCCTGGACTACCCGATGGTCGAGCGCAACTACGACGAGCTGGTCGCGTTCTCGGAGCAGATCGCCGCCCAGGCGCCCACCTTCGGCATGGACTTCGGGATGGCCGTCGGTTGCGAGACCTGGCCGTTCCCGGCCACCGGTGTCCGTGAGCCGATCACCGCACCCGGTGCTGCGCCGATCCTGGTGGTCGGCACAACGGGCGACCCGGCCACGCCGTACGAGTGGGCCGTCGCGCTCTCCGAGCAGCTCGAGTCCGGCACGCTGCTCACCTGGGAGGGCGAGGGCCACACCGCCTGGGGCCGTGGCGGCGTGTGCGTCGACAAGGTCGTCGACGCCTACCTGCTGCGGGGTGAGGTCCCGGAGGGTGGCGCGACCTGCTGAGCCGGGTCGGCAACCTGCTCGTGCGGACCGGCGAGCGTGCCGGACGAGCGGGACCGCCTCAGATGTCGGCGCTCGGCGCGGTGGCCTCAGCCAGCAGCGCGAACCTCTCCCGCTCCGGACCGCGCAGCACGACGACGCGTCCGTAGCGGGAGTCGAACGGCGGCTCCTCGGGTTCGCCGCCGTGCCCGACCGCAACCAGCACCGCAGCGTCGACGTCCTGCACCTTGAAGTGCACCAGCCAGTGCGGCGGCCCGTTCCCCTCGTCCTGCGGGCTGGGCTCTCCCATGCCGCCCGCCGTGCGGCCGCCGACGGCGAACGATCCGTACCTGACGCCCGGCGGACTGATGTCCGCGTAGGTGTAGCCGAACACCGTGGTGTAGAACGCGAAGGCAGCGTCCAGGTCCGGCGTGATCAGCTCGTTCCACGCCATGGCGCCGGGCTCGTCGGTGACCATCGCCCCGATGTGCCCGTCCGCCTGCCAGAGGCCGACATCGGCGCCGGTGGGGTCACGGAGCAGCGCGACGGAGCCCGCACGGTCGAAGGCGGCCGGTGGCACCAGGACGTGGGCGCCCGCGTGCTCCGCGGCTTGGACGCTGGATGCCATGTCGTCGGTCGCCAGGAACGTCGTCCAGTGGGCGGGCGTGTCCGGTCTTGCGGACTGCCCGAGGCCTGCCACCGGGTGGCCGTCCCGCATGGCGGTGAGGTAGACCCGGCCGTCCGGCGCCGTGCCCTGCAGGAAGTCCCAGCCGAGGAGGTCGCCGTAGAAGCCGGTCGCGGCGCCGATGTCGGAGACCGTCAGGCTCGCCCAGACGGGCGTGCCGGACGGCCAGGGGTCGCTGCGCGTTGTCATGGTGGTCTCCGTCCTCCGGCATGAGCCTTGCCGGGACGGGGTGGCGCCGCAACAGCAGAGGTGCGTCGCGACAACCGAGACAGCGGCCGCGACAACCGAGACAGCGGCCGCAACAATTGAGGGCCGCAGCCCGCCTAGCCGCAGGCTGGGACCGCTGCAGCGGGCTGCTCGGCGCTTTGGAGGCCGCGCGGCGCCTGGGTACAGTAGAGCCCGCTCGCCGGCCGACCCCTCGTCGCCGGGCGCGCCGCCTTAGCTCAGTCGGTAGAGCGGTTCACTCGTAATGAACAGGTCCGGGGTTCGACTCCCCGAGGCGGCTCCAGCAGATGACCGGTCCCGGCGCACGTCGCCTGCGGACATCGAGGCCGCGCAGCCCACCGTCACCAAACCTGCACGCGTGTGCACACAACCTGCGCGGGACCCACCAAGCACTGCCGGACGCCGACGGTCGCTGCTGCCTAGCGTGGCTGGCATGACCGATCCCGAGGCAGTGCCGCCCGTGCCATCAGTGCCGCCCGTGCCGCCAGCCCCCGCGGTGGCCGCACCGTCAGCGCCGTCCGCACCGCCTGGGCCTCCGCCCGCACCCCCGGCCCCGCAGGCGTGGTCGGTCGCCCCCGCTACCGGAGTGGGCCCCGGCGCCGGTCCTCTGATCGCGCTGCCCCGGCCACCGGGCCCGCTCGCCCTCGCGGTCGCCGACTTCTGGCGCGAGCGCCGCCGGGTCGCTCCGGTCGTCACCCTCGTGATCTGCGGCGTCGTGGGGATCGCCGGTGCGGTGCTCCTTGTCGGTCACCGCCTCGGACTGGGTGCCGCGCTCGTCGGCCTGGCTGTCTGGGCGGCCGCCGTCCCGGCGCTGGTGCGCCGGCGAGCGGTCGGCGACCTGGTGACAGCCTCCCTTGCCGTGGCCCTGGTCGGCATGGTCGCCGTCCGTGACGCGGGTTGGGTCGTCGCCCTGTGCCTGGCCACGGCGGCGGGGGTCACCGCTGTTGCGGCCACCTCGGCGCGCTCCGCGCCGGCGGTGCTGCTCAGCGGCGCCAGCTGGGTCGCCGGCGCGTTCCGTGCTCTCCCCTGGGTGGGTCGCGGCGTCGGGAACCTGGCCGGAACCCGCCGGGGGCAGGTGTTCGGGGCGCTGCGGAGCGTGGCGATCACGGTCGTCCTGCTCACGGTCTTCGGTCTGCTGTTCGCCGGCGCGGACAGGGTCTTCGCCAGCTACCTGCCCCATCTGGACGTCGACCTGCTCCCGGGGCAGGTGGTGGTCGGGCTCCTGGTGGCCGTTGTCGTGGCCACGCTGGCCCACCTGGCCCTCGCACCACCGGGCTGGTCGGATCTCCGTCCTGCGCCGGGCCGACCCGCGCGGCGTGGCGAGTGGCTGCTGCCCGTGCTCGCCCTGGATGCCATGGTCCTGGCCTTCGTGCTCGTCCAGGTCGGCGGGCTGGTCGACGGGCACGAGAACATCCTGGAGACGGTGGGTCTGACCTACGCGCAGTACGCGCGGGAGGGGTTCGCGCAGCTCGTGGTCGCCACGGCGCTCACCCTGGCGGTCGTGGCGGTCGCGGCCCGCCGCGCACCGCGGGAGTCCGAGCGGGACCGGATGATCTCCCGCGCCGCGCTCGGCGTCCTCTGCGTCGGAACCCTCGGGGTCGTCGCGTCGGCGCTGCGCCGGATGGACCTGTACGTGGAGGCCTTCGGGATGACCCGGCTGCGGCTGTTCGTCGTGGTGGTCGAGGTGACCCTCGCGGCCGTCCTGCTGCTGGTGATGGTGGCCGGCGTGCGGTGGCGGGGTGGCTGGCTGCCGCGCGCCGTCGTGCAGGTCGTCGGGGTGGCGGTGCTGGGCCTTGCGCTGGCCAACCCGGACGCGCTGATCGTCCGGCACAACACCACCGCCGATCTGGACATCGCCCTCGACGCCAGCTACCTGCAGGGCTTGTCGGCGGATGCGGTGCCCGCGATCGACCGGCTCGCCGAGCCGCTCCGGTCCTGCGTGCTCGAGGTCATCGTTGTCGATCCGCCGGAGGGACTCGCGGACTGGAACCTCAGCCGGGACCAGGCCGATCGGGCGCTCACAGCGGGGGACCCGATCGACACCCAGGTCGGGTGGGCGTGCGCGCTGTACGACGCCGGGGACCGCTGAGCGGAGCTGCACGATCAACAGGGCACCGAGGACGCACTGTCGAGCGCTCCCCGGCCCCTACTCTGTGCGTGTACAGCAGACGAGAAAGAAGGCCTGTGATGGCTCGAGTCACCCTGCAGACCATCGCCGGGCGGGTCGGCGTGAGCCGGATGACGGTCTCCAACGCCTTCTCTCGCCCCGACCAGCTGTCCACCGGTCTGCGCGAGAGGATCCTCGCGACCGCTTCCGAGCTGGGCTACCCGGGCCCCGACCCGGCCGGACGGGCACTCGCGCGCGGCACGACCGGCGCGGTCGGCATCCTGCTCACCAACTCCATGGGCACCGCCTTCCGCGACGACATCGCGACCACCTTCTTCGGGGCCGTCGCCGAGGAGCTCGCGCCGACCGGCCTTGCCGTGACGCTCATCCCGCTGTACGGCTCGCACGACGTGATCCCCGCCCGGGACGTGCCGATCGACGGGGCGCTGGTGTACGCGTGCCCGGACGGCGCACCGGCCCTCGACTGGCTGGTGCAGCGACCGATCCCGCTGGTGTTCGTCGACCGCGAGCCGACGCCGGGGTCGGCGAGCGTGACCATCGACGAACGGCTCGGTGCCGAGCAGGGTGCCCGGCACCTGGTCGAGCTGGGCCACCGGCACGTCGGCCTGCTCACCGTGTCCTTCCACGGGCCGCACGGGGTGATCCCGGACCTCGCGGCCGTCGGTGGTGACTTCGTGGCCCATGAGCGTGCGCTCGCCTGGACCGAGGTGCTCCGGGCAGCGGGCGTGCGGATCACCGCCGTCCAGGTCCGGGAGAACACCGAGCAGGACTCCTACGACGGTGCCTGCCTGATGCTGGACGTGGAGGACCGTCCGACGGGGGTGCTCTGCTTCTCCGACGTGATGGCGTGGGGCGCGATGCGGGCGGCGACGGACCTGGGCCTGCGCGTGCCGCAGGACGTCTCGGTGGTCGGCTTCGACGACGCCCAGATCGCCCGACGGGTGCGTCCCGCGCTGACGACCGTGCGTCAGGACGTCGTCGCGAAGGGCCGCGCCGCTGCCGCCCAGCTCACCGCTGCCATCGAACGGCGCCGCAAGGGCGAGATCGAGGAGCCACCGCGTTTGGTGATGCCGACCGAGCTCATCGTGCGGCACAGCACCGCGCCGCCGCCGCAGCTCTGAGGTCGGTGGGTCAGAGGTACGTGGCGACTGCCGCGGCGTCGTGCTCGATCGTCGCGGTGTCGACGAGGTCGCCGGCGTGCTCGGTGAGCACAGCGACCCAGGTGGCCAGCACCTCCGCGGCGGCACCGCTGTCGATCAGCTCGGCGGTCAGGTCGGCCACCGCCTTGTCGTAGAGCGCGGCGAGCTCCGGGACCGCGCGGAACCGCTCCTCCAGAATGTTGCCGCCCATGCCGCCCATCCCGCCGGGCAGGTCGCCGAGGTCGCCCATCCCGCCGGGCAGGTCGCCGAGGTCGCCCATCCCGCCGGGCGGCTCGACGGTCCGCCCGTCCGGAGTCGAGGGCAGCTCGCCGGCACCCGGTCGCTGGCCCAGCCCACCGGCATCCGGGGCACCGCCGGGCGGCACCTGAGCCCCATCGGCGACCCCCCCGCCCGCTCCGCCGGGCACCATCTCGTTCATGGCGCCGAACGAGAGGTTCTGGTCCCACGAGACCACGGTGAACGTCCCGGTCTCCGCGTCGTACCGCAGGTAGGAGTTGTTGCCCGGCCCGGAGATGTCGTCGAAGTTGCCGACCAGCTCCTGGACGGCCAGGTACCGGGAGAACGACTCCACGTCCAGGTTGTCGGCGATCTCCGCAGCGAACGTCGCGTCGTCGGCATTGTTGACGAAGTCCAGGAACTCGATCAACGGAGTCAGGTCGTCCTCGCCGGTCTCCTGGTCGAACACGTCGGTGTACGACGCCGGGTCATCACCTCGGTAGGACCAGTTCCCTTCGGCCTCGGACTTGTAGAGCAGCCCGGGTGAGTCGAAGACCGACGCCTCCCACACCTCGTCCGGGTTCTCGATCACCAGGCGCAGGGTCGGCGTCCCGTCGTTCACGGTCAAGCGCACGGGTGTCGCCTGCTGGCCGGCGAGCCCGGCGAGCTCGATCAGCTCGAGGGCGACCGCCTCGTTCACCGCGGTGCTCGTGACGTTGGACCGGACGACGAACGAGGTGGTGTCCCCGTAGGACTGTCCGTCGACGTACTTGTCGAGCCGGACCAGCCAGGGAAGCGTCGCGGGGTCCGCGTCGCTGGACGTCATCCGCAGCGAGGAGTTGCCCTTCAGGCGTAGCCCGACGTCGCTCAGCTCGGTGCCGTCGATCGTGACGGTCCCGGGGATCCAGGTCTTCTCGCCGGACGTCTCGTACTCGGAGAACATCGCGGCCACGTCGGCCTCGTCGACCTGCACGTCGACGGTGTGCACCTGCGAGCTGTCGAACAGCCCGGTGGCTCCCGGGCCGGGGGCGGCGTCGGGGGCCGCCGTCCCGCACCCGGCGAGAGCGAGGACCAGCACCGCCGCCGCGGCCCAATGGGGGCGAGGCCGGGTCGCGGCGGTGCTGGCGGTCATCGAACCCTCTCGGTCGGGCGCCGCATGCCGCCGGAGCCGAAGGGGGCGGGTCCGGCGGCGCGGGCCGATCTTCTGATCCAGATCAGCACACCCCGTCGCCCTGAGCGCAGGGTGTGCAGCTCCTGTGCGCGGGCTGAGAGAACCTCACAGGTGGCTCATGGGTTTGCCACAGCCACGCCGCAGCCGAGGACCGTACAACCAGAGTGGCGCCGTACCGGCGTCCTGCCCGACCGACCTCTGGAGCCGACGTGCCTCTCCTCTTCGTCGCCGCGGACCTCGCGGCGATCACCGTGCTGGTGTACCTCTCGTACTTCCCGCGGCACCGGCGCCGGGAGATGGTCCTCGCCTACATCGGGTTGAACGTCGGCGTGCTCGCCGTGGCCATGGTGCTGACCGGCTCCGCGGTGAGCATCGGGCTCGGGATGGGTCTGTTCGGGGTGCTGTCCCTGATCAGGCTGCGTTCCGACGAGCTCAGCCACGAGGAGGTCGCGTACTACTTCGCCGCCCTGGCGCTGGGGCTGATCTTCGGTCTGACACCGGATCCGGTCTGGCTCGCCCCGGCGCTGGGCGCCCTGATCGTGCTGGTGATGGTGGTGGTCGACCATGCCCCGATCCACCCGACGGCGCGCCGCCAGCTGGTCACCCTTGACGCGGTCGTGGCGGACGAGGCGGAGCTGACCGCCCGGCTGGAGGCCCTGCTCGGCGGGACGGTCACCGCGATGGAGGTGCGCTCGACGGATCTGGTGCGCGACTCGATGCTCGTGGACGTGCGGTACCGGCTCCTGGCCCGCGCGCCTTCGGGTCAGCCCGTGCCGAAGGTCCCCGCGGTGTACGACGGTGCATCGGTCGCGGTGGTGGGCGGATGACCCTCGAGCTGACCGAGGTGGGTCTGCGGCCCGAGGCGGCCCACGTCGTCGTGCCCGGCCTGGAGCGCCTGACCCCCCTCTCGCTCGCCGAGCTGTGCGCCCGGCCGGACCTGCAGACCCGGGTCGACCGGAAGTACGTGGTGCCCTCGACGGTCGTCGCCGACCTCGTCGAGCAGGTGCACGGCGACTCCGCGGTGCTCGTCATCGATGGCCGCGCAGGTCTGCGCTACGTGTCGGTGTACTTCGACACCGTTGACCTGACCTGCTACCTCGCGGCGGCGCACGGGCGGCGCCGGCGGTACAAGGTCCGCACCCGCAGCTACCTGGACACCGAGACGTGCCTGCTCGAGGCCAAGACCGTCGGTGGTCGCGGCGAGACCGTCAAGCGACGCGCCCCCTACCCGTTCGCCGACCGTGACCGGTTGACCGAGGCGGGACGCGACGTCCTGCAGGGGTGGCTGGGGCCGGAGCTGCCCGACCTGTTCCCGACCCTGACGACGTCCTACCTGCGCACGACCCTGGTCGACGCCGCCGGCGCCCGGGTCACGGTGGACGGTGAGGTGCGGGGGGAGGTCCCGGACGGCGGCTCGGAGCAGCTGGCCGGCAACGTGATCGTCGAGACCAAGTCTCCTGCTGCCGCCACCGCGACCGACCGGTGGTTCTGGGCTCGCGGCTACCGTCCCGTGCGGCTGAGCAAGTACGCAGTCGGGCTGGCCGCACTTCAGCCGGAGCTGCCGGCGAACAGATGGGCGCGGACCCTACGTCGCTGGTACCCGCAGTCCTGACCGGGCACGCCGGACACCTGCACCCCTCAGGCCAAGCGGTCCCGGTCCTTGCTCGGCTGCACCCGCTTGGGCTCCCCGGGCATCTTCGGGTACTCGGGCGGGTAGGGCAGGTCGCCGACGCCGTGCTCAGCCTCGTCCCGGTCGGCCAGCTCCAGCAGCGGCTCGATGGAGTAGCGGGGTCCCGCGCCGGCGACAAGCTGGGCGAACAGGTCGCCCACCTCGGCGAACCGGGCCGGCATGGTGGTGACGGTGAAGTCGTCCGGGTGGACCGCGTCGAGCTCGTCCCAGCGCAGCGGCGCAGAAACGGTCGCCCGCCGGTTGGGACGGATCGAGTACGCCGACGCGATGGTCCGGTCGCGGGCCATCTGGTTGTAGTCGACGAAGATCTTCTGGCCCCGCTCCTCCTTCCACCACTTGATCGTGACCTGGTCCGGCAGCCGCCGCTCGAGCTCGCGGCCAAGGGCGATCGTTGCCCGCCTGGCCTGGGTGAACGTCCAGCGCGGCTGGATGGGCACGAAGATGTGCACGCCCCGGCCGCCGGACGTCTTGGGCCAGCCCTCCATGTCCATCTCGCGCAGGATCTCGCGCACGTGCGGAGCGACCCGTGCGGCGTCGGCGAAGCTGGTCCCGGGCTGCGGGTCCAGGTCGATCCGCAGCTGGTCGGGGGAGTCGACGTCGTCCCTCGTCACCGGCCAGGGGTGGAACGTGATGGTGCCCATGTTGGCCGCCCAGGCGACGACGGCGAGCTCGGTGGGGCACACCTCGTCGGCCGTGCGACCGCTCGGGAAGGCGATCGTTGACGTCTCCACGTAGTCCGGCGCCCCCTGTGGGACCCGCTTCTGGTAGAACGCGTCGCCGGTGGAGTCGGCGCGGGTCGCCATCTTGGCGCCCTCGAACACGCCCTTCGGCCAGCGCTCCAGCGTGGTGGGCCGGTGCAGCAGCGCGCCGAGGATGCCGTCCCCGACGGACACGAAGTACTGCACCACGTCGAGCTTGGTCAGGCCGCGGTCCGGGAAGACGACGCGGTCGGGGCTGCTGACGCGCACGGTCCGGCCGGCGATGTCGAGCTCCGCCGCGGGGGTCGTCGAGGCAGCCATGGGGTCACGCTAGACGACCCCGACCCCGACCCCGACGACGGCGACGGCGAGAGGTGCGTCAGCCGGCGAGCAGCCCGCGTCGGTGCGCGACGTCGCGCGCGGTCGTCCCGCCCGCGGTGGGCCACACTTGTCCGCATGATCCCCGAGGAGCCGGTGAGCGCGGCGCTGCGAGACGCCAAGGCGCGGGCCCGGTCCCATCACTACACGGTCGGGACGCTGCAGCGGGACCCGGACGGCACGGTGTGGCTGGAGTGCTCCTGCGGCACCGTGCTGCGCAACGGCCCGTCCTGGACGCTGGACGAGCACGTGCGCCTGCACCGCGCCGAGGCCAAGTACCTGGAGCTGTCGGCCGCGGCCCCGCCCGGCATCCCGCGGCTGATCGATCCGCGCTACTGAGCCGGCGGCGTCCTGGTGGCTGCGGCGTCGGCTTCCGGCCCCGTCCGCGGGTGAAATGGGAGGTCTGGCCGGACTTCACCCGGTCTCGGCGCGCCGGTAGGCGAAGTCAGAGGCACGCTGGGAGTGTGCTCGCAGGGCAGACCGGGTAGGCGACGTGAAGGGAGACGGGGGATGAGCGGTGAACCCGTTCGCCGGACCTCTTCGGGTCGCCCCCTTCGCCTGGTCGGTCCGACCGGCGTCACGGTCGGCGCGGACGGCACGGACGGAACGCTGGCGCTGGTCCTGTCACCGGAGCGCCAGTCCGTCGCGGTCGGTCGGCACTGGGTGGTCCGCGCCGCGGTCGACGCCGGTGTGACCGGGATGGCCAACCAGGTGGTCGAGCTGCTGACCAGCGAGCTCCTGGCCAACGCCGTGCTGCACGGCTCGGCCGGTCGCGCCATCCACCTGTGGTTCTGCTGCACCGACGAGGTGGCCCGGATCTCGGTCAGCGACAGCGTGCCGGAACCCCCCGTGGTGCTGCACCCCGGGCTCATCGCGCCGTACGGCCGCGGCATGGTGATCGTCGAGGCGATGTCCAACCGGTGGGGTGTCGACGAGCAGCCGGAGGTCGGCAAGACGGTCTGGTTCGAGATCGACCTCGACGAGTACTGAGGTGGCCGAGCATTGAGGTGGTCGAGCACTGAGTCGACCCGGCACTGAGTCCACCTCGCGCGCCGAGGGACGTAGTGCCCAGCGTGGCGACCGGTGCGGCTGACAATGTGACGCCAGACCGGTCCGCTCACCTGCTGTCCCGGAGGTTGCCGTCATGACCGACTCTGCTCGGGCCGCCGGCCGCCCCGCGACGTTGATCTGGATCCTGGCTCTCCTCGGGGCGCTGGCCGCAACGGTGCTGCCCGCGGCGTCGGCCGTCGCAGTGGCCCCAGTGGCCCCAGTGGCCGCAGTGGCCCCAGTGGCCGCGGTGCCCGCAGTGGCCGCAGTGGCCCCGCCAGGGCTGCAGGCAGCCGTCGATCCGGGTGACGAGACGGTCGAGGTCACGCTCTACTACGGGGCCGAGTGCCCCAAGTGCGAGGCCGAGCGGGAGTGGCTCGCCGAACTGGCGCAGGAGTACCCGATCATCCTCACCGAGATCGAGGTGTGGCACGACGCCGACAACCGCGAGCTCTTCGTCGCGGCAGGGGAGGAGCTGGGCTTCGACGCCTCGGCGGTGCCTACGACGATCATCGATCGGCGGGTATGGATCGGCTACACCGACCCGATCGCGGACGACATCATGAGCGCGGTCGGGCTGGCCTCAACGGGGGAGCCCGTGCCGCCCGGGGTCTACGGGTCGGCCGGGGCAGGGACCTGCTCGGAGGACAGCCTGACGTGCGCCGCCGACGAGACGGGCGCGCAGATCGACGTCCCGTTCTTCGGCACCGTGTCCCTCGACGACCAGTCACTGCTCATGTCCACCGTGATCATCGGCTTCGTCGACGGGGTCAACCCGTGCTCGCTGTGGGTGATCTCGGTGCTGCTGACCATCGTGGTGCGGACATCCTCTCGGCGCCGGGTGATCGCCATCGGCAGCACGTTCCTGCTGGTCACCGCGGGGATGTACGCGCTCTACATAGCCGGGATCTACTCCGCGCTGACGGTGGTCGGCTTCCTCGGCTGGATCCAGATCGTTGTCGCGGTCGCCGCCGGCATCTTCGGTGTGGTGAGCGTCAAGGACTACTTCGCGTTCAAGAAGGGGCTCTCGTTCACCATCCCGGACTCTGCCAAGCCGGGGATCTACAAGCGGGTCCGGGAGGCCGCCGGGCACGAGAGGCTGGTGCCCGCGCTCCTGGCGACCATGGCGCTCGGGGTGGCCGTGTCCCTCATCGAGACGCCGTGCACGGCGGGGTTCCCGGTGCTCTGGACCGGCCTGCTGAAGGCGAACGGCGTCGGCTTCGCCGAGTCCGCCGCGCTGTTCGTTGCCTACATGATCCCGTTCCTGCTCGACGAGATGATCGTCTTCGGCATCGCGGTGTTCACCATGAAGGCGGCCAAGCTGCAGGAGAAGCACGGCGAGCTGCTCAAGCTGTTCGCGGGCGTGACCATGCTCGCCCTCGCGGCCGTCATGGTGATCGACCCCGCGTTCATGGAGAGCCCGATCAAGGCGGCGCTGCTGTTCGTCGCGGCCTTCCTCCTGGCGTGGCTGGTGCACCTGGTGACCACCCGGATCCGCGAGCGGCGCGCCGCCGCGCGGGAGGCCGCGACCACGCCCTGACCGTCGACGGAGAAGGGGCCCCGACGCGAGCGT
>Ga0209538_1000878_pt1 | contig 16651 bp, 15 predicted proteins | sample BarGraNGADG00211_2_FD_184492 | JGI IMG/M metagenome (GOLD analysis project Ga0209538, IMG submission 184492) | Arctic peat soil microbial communities from Barrow, Alaska - Barrow Graham LP Ref core NGADG0004-211 (SPAdes) (version 2) | ecosystem: Environmental > Terrestrial > Soil > Wetlands >... | reverse complement strand
CAAAAAAGTATGAGGACTCTTTCCTACTTGTCCTATTTCCGCAGACTATGGAGCAGAACGACCCGGAGAGCTTTGTCGGCCGCTTTGAAATCCAGCCCGAAGAAGGTGCTCCTTGTTTGGCCCTGAAATTCAACGAAATTTAGCCGTTTAAAAAACTAGAGAAAGGCGCAACCCGTTTGCGCCTTTTGTTTTAAATAAATTCGGCCAGTCTTGATTTTTCCTGAAAAACTGCTACAATAATTATAAATTTACATCGTTTTCAGCCGGCTGGCATGCCGGCTTTAAAAACTAAGCTACAAATAATAAAGATTAAAAAAATTTATGCAAATCACCAAAAAAGACCTGGATAAATCCCAGATTGAATTAACCATTGAACTGACGCCAGCTGAGTTCGCACCCTATATTGAAAAAGGGGCGGAGAAGGTGGCCAAAGAAGTGAAGATTGAAGGCTTCCGCCCGGGGAAGGTGCCTTATGAAATTCTCAAACAAAAAATCGGCGAGATGACGATTTTGGAAGAGGCGGCCCATATCGCCATCAATAAAACGATTGATGAGGCGATTGCCAAAAATACCATGGAACGGCAGGCCATCGGCCAGCCTCAGGTTAATATCACCAAATTGGCGCCCGGCAACCCCTTGGAATATAAGGTTATTGTCGCGCTGATACCGACCATCGCCATCGGCGCTTATAAGAATTTAAAAATTAAAGTGGAAGAAGCAAAATTGGATGAAAAAGAATTAAACAAGACTTTACAGGATTTGCAGGAAATGCGCGCCCAGGAAACGGTGGCTGATCGGCCGGCGCAAGACGGGGATAAAGTGACCGTGGATATCCATATGTTTTTGGATAAGGTCCCGGTGGAAAACGGCCATCACCACGACTTGGCAATCATGATCGGCAAAGATTATTTGGTCCCGGGTTTTGACAAGCAGCTTATCGGCGCCAAGAAAGGCGACGAGCGGGAATTCGAACTACCCTATCCCGATGATCATCATCAGAAAAATCTGGCCGGCAAGATGGTTAAGTTCAATGTCAAAATAAAAGAGGTCTATAACCGCGCCGTCCCGGAATTAAACGACGAATTTGCCGCTTTCTTCCGCGTCAAAGACTTGGCGGAACTGAAAAAATCTTTAGGGGAAAACTTGATAGCCGAAAAAAAACAGAATCTGGAACTGAAAGGCGAATCGGAAATGATTGGGAAGGTTGTGGAGGATACCAAGTTTGGTGACTTACCGGAAGTATTAATTAACAGTGAAGTGAGAAACATGTTATCCGAGTTGGAGCAGAGCGTGGTGCGCCAAGGCGGCAAGTTCGAAGATTATTTATCCAGTATCAAGAAAAGCCGGGAAGAGCTAAGCCTGGAACTCGTGCCGAACGCCATCAAACGTGTGAAGTCCGCACTCGTTATCCGTGAACTGGCTGTTGTGGAAAAAATCGGGGTGGAAGAAGTGGAAATTCAGGCTAAGATAGACGAACTAAAAAAACAATATGCCAATAACCATGAAGTTCTGCACATGATTGAAGAACCGGGTTATCATCATTATTTAAACAACATCCTAACCAACGAAAAAGTAATCGCTAAACTTAAAGAATGGAATTATGTCGGCTCTGGCGATAAACAAAAAAGCTAATTTTGATTATGAAATCCTGGAGACCTACGAGGCCGGGATGGTTTTGTTTGGCCATGAAGTAAAATCGGTGCGTTCCAGCCAGCTCAGTTTAAAGGGGAGCTACATCAGCATCCGGACGAAGAATGGCAAACCCGAGCTTTACCTCATTAATTGCCAGATTACCCCCTATAAATTCGCCGGACCCATGCCGGACTACAATCAGAGCCGGGAACGCAAGCTGCTTTTAAAAAGGCAGGAAATTAGCCGTTTATTAGGCAAAAAAAAGGAGGAGGGCTTGACACTTATTCCGTTAAAAATATATACTAACCATAGTTTTCTGAAGCTGGAATTCGCCGTGGCCCGCGGCAAGAAAAAGTTTGATAAACGGGAGAGCATCAAGAAGCGGGAAGTGGACAGGCGGCTCCGGTCCTTAACAAAAAGAGGCTAGAAAACACTGGAATATGGGGATGCAAGGCATCGACAGCCGGATTCTTTTCTAAATACTCAAGACGTGCTCGCACTCACGTTAAACGGGCCAAAAAACATACATGCCAAAACGGCAAAAGCGTTCACTTGGTTAACTCCGAGCTACGCTCCAGTTATGGCCTAAAACAAATCAAGCTATAACCATCAATGACCGTGAGTCTTCATAGCGAATCATTGGTGTCATAAACATGAAGATAGTTATTCAACCGCGCTTTCCGGAGAATAGCGAAACAAATAGGAAGATCGCCTTAATCGCTTTTAGTCCGGTTCCTGATGATTAAGGTTAAACCAATAAACCGGAATAATTTTGTATAGGTATTTAGGGAAACCGACTGGACATGGGTTCAACTCCCATCATCTCCACAAGTTTCTGAGGCCGCGGTGGCGGAACTGGTAGACGCGCTGGACTTAAAATCCAGTTGTAGCGATACAGTGCGGGTTCGATTCCCGCCCGCGGCACCCAGTAGAGTAAAGAAGGATAATATTGCGGGTATCGTATAGTGGCTATTATGCGACCTTGCCAAGGTCGAGAGAGGGGTTCGATTCCCCTTACCCGCTCCAAAAAGAAAAGAGGCTATTTTATGGCCTCTTTTCTTTTTGTTGTGTTGGTTCTACGGGGATCGAACAGGTTGGAAGCGAGACAAATTCGAGTCGCTTTGCCGAGCGGCGAGGATGTCGGCGAGCGTCGAACGATTCGCCAGTCGGCGAATCGGGCGCCAACCCAGGACAAGTGAGCGGCGCGGAAGCGTCGCGAGCGCGGAATTCCCCTTACCCGCTCACTAAACAAAAAAGCAGCCTATTCAGTGGCTGTTTTTTTGTTTTAAGAATTTAAGAGATAGTTATTATTATCAATTAAACCATTTTAGTTAAGCTTACATCTATCGGAATTTCGGAGGCCATCTTATAAGACATTTTATTTTCGCGATATTTAAGAGTGATTAAGTATTTTCCTCCATCTGTAAATCCGAATCCTTGAATTTTTGTCGTAGCTCTAAGGCGTCTATTACCAGCAGGAATAGTGCATTCTTGTTTGAATTCTTTTAGTACCTTGCCGGCAGGATCGGCAACACCAACAACTAAGTCAAATTTGCGATCTTTTTTGATTTTTTCATCAAACCATAAGGAAACCACGTGAAATTTTATTGGTAAAAATTTTAATTTCGCAGTTTCTATATGGTCTTTATAAGTTATTTGTATTTGATCCAAAACTTCGAACAAGCTAAGAGAATTAGTGTCGCAATCAATTATAGATTTTTTACAGACAACGGTCCAAACATTTTTCATATTATTGATAATTACTTTTATCTAGCATATGCTAACTCTGGCGAGTTATTGTGAGTCGTACTCATTAATTCATAACGAAAAGCGCAATTGGCTTCAGGGACATATGAGCGTTTTACTACTGACTGTCTAGGGAAATCGTTGTGTGCCTCTAACCCAGAAATTATATCATAACCTTCTATAATTACCTCTTTCTCTAAAAATTTAAATATTCTATAAAATAAGTCTGTTCCGAGGTTGTAGTTATCGGCATTCTCTATTAGCGAAATTATTCTTTGGGTCGTTTTTACTCTTTTTGCTAACTCGCCCTGACTCAATCCTTTTTGATTTCTAGCTTTAAAGACCGAGTCTCCAACTCGAACAAAGAATAAATTGTTTTCCACCGCATCTTTATAACCCTTTGTTTTAGTAAAGTTTTTTCTCATATTAGTAAGATAATATATCTTTTATCAGTTGATGATTAATAAATTTATTATTATTTAAATTATATTCATCGTAGTATATTTGTGCTTCATCAAGCTTCCTTTTTGCGTCCCTATCGACTTTGCCACCAGGTTTATAGTTGTCCGTTTTTGCGAAGCCTAGTAATAGAACTAGTCTGTCGTTACCTGGATCTCTATAGTAAGGGAATCGAATTAACGTTTTACTGTTTTTTATTCTTATACATAGCGAGTCATAGCCTTTAAATTTTTCAAGATAATTACTTGTACCGTCAGATATGCCCCTTTTTTCCAATGCATAGCGCCACGCGGCACCTATTCTAACAAGTTCGGCAGAAAGGTCTGTAGATTGTGGGTTTAGATATTTACCATATCTTGACATTAAGAATTGTTGAGTCGGAGACAAAAGGGACATATCTCTGCAGAAAAATGCCATTTCCATAGATTAAATAGTGAGTATTTTATTCTATGGATATTCTATACCTAATTAGGTATAGATGTCAAGTTCGAGGTGCAACGTTTTATATGTGGCGGGAAGGTGTATTTTTATACTTTTAGATGTTTAACCTTTTGAAACATTTATTTAGCTTTTTTGAAGTGTCCTTTACAGGTGAACGGATGTTTACTATAATACCTTTTGGAGCTATATATTATATATACAAATCTCTATGCTCGAAAAATACAAAAAACAAATCCTCCGCTTCTATCGCCGTAATCGGCGCATGCCCAACTATGCCGAAGTCATGACGCTTTTAGGCTTTAAGTCCAAGAACGCCGTTTTTAAACTGGTGAACAAACTAAAAGAAGAAAACTTTTTAAGCAAAGACGCTAAGGGCCGTCTCATTCCCAAGAATCTCTATGGCGAACTCCGAGTCTTGGGCCAGGTGGAAGCCGGGTTTCCTTCGCCGGCCGAAGAAGAACTGGCCGATACCATGAGCCTGGACGATTTTTTAATCAAAAACAAAGAAGCGACCTATATGCTTAAAGTGAGCGGTGAATCCATGAAAGACGCCGGTATCCTGCCGGGAGATATGGTTTTAGTGGACCGCAGTCTCACGCCTCTGGACGGGAATATTGTGATTGCCGAAGTAGATAACCAATGGACTATAAAATATCTCCGGAAAGACAAGCAGGGCGTCTACTTAGAGCCGGCCAATAAGAAATTTTCCAATATTTATCCCAAAGAAGAATTAAAAATCGCGGCCGTGGTCAAAGCGGTGATCAGAAAGTATTAATTTCTATGCCTCTCAATTTACATACCTTTCCCCAAGCCGTTTTGCATGTTGATGGCGATTGTTTTTTTGCGTCTTGTGAGGTGGCCAGCCGCCCCGAACTTAAAGGTAAGCCAGTGATTACCGGTTTGGAGCGCGGTATTGTTTCCTCTCTGACCTATGAAGCCAAGGCGCGCGGTGTGAGACGCGCCATGTCTTTAAGAGAAGTTAAAAAAATTTGTCCCGACGCCGTCTTCCTCCCGTCCGATTATGAAACCTATAGCCTCTATTCTCTACGTATGTTCAGTATTGTCCGCCGCTTCACTCCCGATGTGGAAGAATATAGTATTGACGAATGTTTTGCCGACTTAAGCGGTTTGCAGCGGCCGCTAAATATGTCCTATGAACAGATGGCGGAAAAGATAAAGGCGTCTTTGGACAGCGAACTCGGTTTTACCTTTTCGGTCGGTCTGGCCCCCACTAAAGTCTTGGCCAAAATCGGTTCCAAATGGAAAAAACCGTCCGGCCTGACGATTATTCCCGGCACGGATATTCATCTCTATCTTAATCAATTGGGAGTTGATAAAGTTTGGGGCATCGGGCCGCAGACGACCGCCTATTTAAATAAATATGGCATCCGAACCGCCCTACAATTTGCGGAAAAAGATTTAGAGTGGATTCGGGCCAATCTAACCAAGCCCCATCAAGAAATTTGGCAGGAACTAAGAGGGGAGATGGTTTATAAAATCGATCCCGGTAAAAAGAACACCTATCAGTCCATCAGTAAGACTAAAACTTTCACGCCGCCCTCTAATGACCGGGAATATGTTTTCAGTCAGCTCTCTAAGAACGTGGAAAATTCCTGCATTAAGCTCCGGCGCTATCAACTAGCGGCCAAGAAAGTTTTTTTCTTTTTGAAGACGCAAGACTTTCGCTATCAAGGTTATGAATTTAAACTTATTCGTCCGACTGATAATCCGATTGAGATTATAAAGATGATTGATAAATATTTTTCTTCCGTTTTTACCGTTGGTTCATTATTTCGCGCCACCGGTCTGGTCCTGATGGATCTCAGCGAGAATACTTCTCGCCAAGCCGATCTCTTCAATGAAGTCGTCACCGCGGAAAAGATTGCCAAGATTTTTGGCAGTGTGGACGGTATTGCCCAGCGCTACGGCAAGCACACCCTTTTCTTAGGTTCCAGTTTTTCGGCCATGAACCGCGCCCAGCACGAGGGCAACCGTCAGACGCCGGCCGAACGCAAAGAAGATTTATTCAAAGGCGAAAGTGCCCGGAAGAGATTAGCTATCCCGTATTTAGGCGGGGTGGGGTAGGGGATAACCATACTTGACAAATAATAAGAATATGGTATAGTGATTAATCAATAAAGTTCATTCAATATACACTATACACTGAGGCCATGAAAACAATAACTCTCAAGCAGATCCTTGAGAAGACTGATAAAGAATATCAGTCCGATCTGCTGACTTATGAAGAGATTAAGCGGCTTGGTGTAAAAACCAACCCGCCGGTATCGAAAAGGCTAATTTGCTTAAACTAAGCAAATAATGGCTAATAATATAAAACAAGAGTTCTGCTTCTAACAGAACTCTTCTTTTTAATCGGTCATCCTTGACTTATTTTTACTTATATGTTATAATAACTTTATAAGTTAGACATATTTAATTTTGTTTACTATTATATAAGTAGAGGAAATTAAATAATTAACATATCAGTCAATATTTATTTAGAAAATAATTTAAAAACTATGCAATTTGAAGGTAAGCCTGATGCTAATTTAATTAAAAACAATATGGTAAAAGAAAATTTGGAAGTTGACAAAAAGGTAAAAACGGGAGAAATAAATATAAACACCGCCGAATTGGCGCAAAAAGCCTTAGAGGACGAAAGAAATCTGGCCAATCTTAATGCGGCCGAAAAGCAGCAAACTCCGGCCCAGCTTGATTTAATTCGGAAGTCTATGCCGAAAACCGAAAATAGTCAGGAAGCGGAATTACGCAAAGCGCACAGAGTAGAATTTATTCAGAAATCACTGCAAATGGTTATTGATAATTTACAGGCTAAAGTTGATAAAACAGGCGTGTTCAGTTGGTTAAATCCCAAGGAAGACATGAAGAAAGGCATTGAGGTTTTAAAAGATTTGCAAGGCAAGAATAATGATCAAATAGTTTGGGAATATCAGTTTGCCAGTCCCCGACCCGGCGTCTTTGCTGACAAATCTCTCCAGAAACAAATCCTTTCTATGGTCAAAGAAGAGTTTGGTCCGGAAGATCAAAAGATTTTTGCCGGCACCGAGGAAGTTAGAAATCAGATCGGGCACGAGATGACCGATGTTTCCGCCGGTTAATTATTTTATAAGATATACTTCTCAAAAACTCGCCTTTCGGGCGGGTTTTTGTTTTATTAGGGCTTTGGGCTTGCCTCCCCGGGCAGGATTGACATCCCTAAGCTTTTTTTCTATACTATGAATAATCAATTTAATAATCACCTTTAAGCAATTCCGCGGATTTTAGGGGCCAGATGCCCCAGGTGGCCGCGGAGCTCGATTGATTAATCGGGCTAAGGGCCTCTTTTTTATTATCAATAAAAAATAGCCTGAAATATATATGGAAGACAAGAATCAAGAGCCGCTGAGCGAGTTTGAACAATTATTGGAAAAAGATCCGATTAAAATTCCGCAAACCGGAGACATCGTCAAAGGCCGCGTCGTGGCCGCCTCCAAATCCGAAGTTAAATTGGATGTGGATGGTATTTTAATGGGCGTGGTCCGCGGACCGGAAATGTACAATGAAGTACCGGAATTTTCCGATCTCAAACCGGGCGATGAAATCGAAGCGGCCGTTATTGACGAAGAAAATGAAAACGGTGAGCTGGAACTCTCTTTCCGCTTAGTCGGTCAGGAAAAAGCGTGGCAAACTTTGCGCCAGGCCTTGAAAGACAAGACGGCGATCAAAGTTAAAATTATGGATGCCAACAAAGGCGGCTTGCTCAGCCGTTATTGCCAGATTGACGGCTTCTTGCCGGTCTCGCAGTTAGCGCCGGAAAATTATCCGCGCATTTCGGGCGGTGATAAGAGCAAGATTTTGGAAAAATTAAAATCGTTCGTCGGTCAGGAATTTGAAGTGACGGTTATGACCTTGAACGAAGACGACAACAAGATTATTTTCAGCGAGAAAGATGTTTGGAACCGGAAACAGAAGCCGGCTCTGGATAAATATAAAACCGGCATGGCCGTGGATGGCCGCATTACGGCCATCACCAACTTCGGCGTTTTCGTTTCTTTCGGAGAAAACATTGAAGGTCTGATTCATATTTCCGAATTGGCCTGGCAGAGAATCGACTCGCCGAGCGAGATGTATAAAGTCGGCGATAAGATCAAAGCGGAGGTTATTTCCATTGATGGTGCCAAAGTATTTTTAAGCGCCAAGAAATTAATGAAAGATCCGTGGTTGGAAGCGAGCGCCAAATATCAGATCGGCCAAATCATCTCGGGTACGATTCTAAAAATCAATCCCTTCGGCTTGTTCGTGAAACTGGATGAAGAAATCCATGGCCTCGCCCATATCAGCCAATTAAACCTGGGCGCCAAGGAAAAGATTGCCGAATTATATCAGCCGGGCGAAGTGCTTAACTTTGAAGTAGTCAGCATTACGCCAGCCGAACATCGCTTGGGCTTGAAATTAGCGAGCGGCAAAAAAGAAAAGAAAGCCGAAGCCAACGAAACAGGAACCGAAAAGAAAGAAGATACTAAAGAAGGGGAAGGCGAAGTTAAGGAAGAAAAGAAAGTTAAGGCCGCCAAAACCAAGAAAGTAGGGTCCGAAGAAGCGGTTAAGGAAGAAACGGTTGCCAAGCCGGAAAAGAAAGCTAAAGCGGCTAAAAAAGAGAAATAAAATTTTCGAAGCTCATATTAGAAACAAGAACGCGCCGCTAGGGGGCGTTTTTGTTAACTTCTCTCAATTTAGCCGAAATTGCCAAGCCTAATTTTTCGTATTATAATAAAGACACTATATTTAGCCTAATCTTTATGAAAAAATTAATTAGAAATTTTTTGTTATTCTTCGCTGTTTTTCTGATAATCGCCGCGATTTTCAGCTCATTTTCCGATAAAAAACCCACCCCGCCGGTCGGTTTGGAAACGTTGATTTCGCAGATTAATAATGCGCAAGTTTCGTCCATTGCCGTCAGCGGCGACAATTTAAATGTGGTTTTGAAGGATGGGACCAAAGAAGTTGTGCAAAAGGAAACCGGAGAATCGTTGTCCACGCTTCTCAGTAATTTTAAAGTTGATCCGGCCAAAACCGTCGGCATTAATATCTCGGTGACCCAAGCCAGCGGCTGGGATTATTGGCTGACTAATATTATTCCGTTTGTCATTCCTTTCCTTTTGGTCGGTGTCTTTCTATATTTCATGATGCGCGGCCTGCAGAACGCCAATTCCCGAGCCATGAGTTTCGGGCAGTCAACCGCCAAAGATTTTAACCCGGATGAAAAGAATAAAGTGACCTTCAAGGATGTGGCCGGAGCCAAAGAAGCCAAGGAAGAATTAAAAGAAATTGTGGAATTCTTGCGTTTCCCAAAAAAGTTCCATGAGCTGGGGGCGAAAATACCGCGCGGCGTTTTACTTTTAGGCGCGCCGGGAACAGGTAAAACGTTATTGGCCCGTTCGGTGGCCGGCGAAGCCAAAGTCCCTTTCTTTCACATGTCCGGTTCGGAGTTTGTGGAGATGTTTGTCGGGGTCGGCGCTTCCCGCGTCCGCTCTTTGTTTCAAAAAGCCAAGCGCAGCGCGCCCTGCATTATTTTTATTGATGAAATTGACGCCGTCGGACGGCGCCGCGGTTCCGGTTTAGGCGGGAGCCATGACGAGAGAGAACAGACTCTAAATCAAATTTTAGTGGAGATGGACGGTTTTGAACCGACCCAAAATATTATTGTGATTGCCGCGACTAATCGTCCCGATGTTTTGGATCCGGCCTTGCTGCGCCCCGGCCGTTTTGACCGCCGCGTAACGATTGATTTGCCGGACTTAAAGGACCGCGAGGAAATTTTACTAGTCCATTCCCGCCAGAAACCGTTGGCCAAAGATGTTGATCTGAGAAAAATTGCACAGCGGACCGCGGGCTTTTCCGGCGCGGATTTGGCCAATATTCTGAACGAAGGCGCGATTCTGGCGGCCCGGGAAAATAGAAAAGAAATCGTCAATGAAAATTTATTTGAAGCGATCGAGAAAGTGATGATTGGTCCGGAAAGAAAGAGCCGCGTCATTACGGACAAAGAAAAAAAGATTACCGCTTATCACGAAGCGGGTCACGCTTTAGTCGCCCATTTTTTGCCGGGCGCCGATCCGGTCCATAAGGTTTCTATTATCGCCCGCGGTTCGGCCGGTGGCTATACGCTTAAGGTCCCATCGGAAGATCATCATATGCATGCCAAGTCAGAATTTATCGATGAGATTGCCGTCTTATTGGCTGGGCATTTGGTGGAGAAGAATATTTTCGGTGAAGTAACGACGGGCGCGACTTCGGATTTACGCCGGGCGACCGCTCTGGCCCGGAGCCTGGTCACCGATTTCGGCATGAGCGATCATTTGGGCCCGCGCACCTATGGCGAGAAAGAAGAAATGATCTTCTTGGGCCGGGAAATTCACGAACAGCGGGATTATAGTGAAAAAATAGCGGAAAAAATTGACGAGGAAATAACGGGTTTCATCAGACAAGGCGGGGAAAGAGCGCAAGAGATTATCGACCGCCAGAAAGCGCAGCTGGAAAAAATTGTGGCCGCTCTCTTGGAGAAGGAAACTCTGGAGAAAGATGAGTTTGAAAAGATTGTCGGACCGAAGCCGACTCTGGCGCCAGTCGCCGCGATTGCCTGATATTTGTGATTTGACTAATATCGACTTTAAGTTATACTAAAATTGTAATAATTAATCTTATTTGTTATGGCTAATCCGAAGAAAAGAAAAACCCATAGCGGGACCAGAAAGAGCCGTTCCCACTTAGCGCTCAAGAAGGTGACTCTAAACAAGTGCCCGAAATGCGGGCACACCATGAAGCCTCACAACGCCTGTGCTTTTTGCGGTTATTATAACGGCCGGGCGGCTTTGAAAATCAAGACTAAAACCGCTAAAAAGAAATAACTATGTCTAATCGGCATTTAGCTCGGACCATCGCTCTACAAACTTTGTTTGCTTGGGATTTTAATGGCAAAAAAGACGAGAATCTTGACGCTTTAATCGCCGATAATTTCAGCAATTTCGCGCCGAATTTTGATGACGGCGGTTTTGTTAAAGATTTGGTTTTTGGTGTGAAAGAACATTACGCCACGCTTGATAAGTATATCGTCAAATACGCGACCGAATGGCCGCTTGATCAGATTACGACCGTCGATCGCAATATTTTGCGCTTGGGCGTTTATGAATTGTTGTATACCGCTATTCCGCCTCGCGTGGCCATTAACGAATCAATTGAAATCGCCAAGAGCTTCGGCGGCGATTCTTCCGGCAAGTTCGTGAACGGCGTCTTAGGCGCGATTTATAACGATGAGCCGGAAATTCAGAAGCGCGACAACAAAGAAGAAATGGAAGCGGCCAAAAAAGAAACTCCCGCTAATTCAACGGCGGCCGAAGGCGGCTTACCGTTAGTCGAGGAAGATAAAAAGACAGCAACTGTTTAATATGAGCGTTAACGATTTAACTAAATTACAAAAAAGATTGGGCATCGATTTTAAGAACGAAGGGCTGCTTAAACAAGCGATGGTCCATCGTTCTTATTTGAATGAACACCCCGATTTTAATGTCGGCCATAACGAACGGCTGGAATTTTTAGGCGACGCGGTTTTAGAAATCATTGTCACGGAGTTTTTATATTTGAATTTCATGACCACGCCAGAGGGTGATTTAACCAATTGGCGCGCCTCGCTGGTCAACGCCAAAATGCTTTACGAAGTGGCCACGGAAATCGGCATTGAAAGTTATTTATATTTATCCAAGGGCGAAACAAAAGATAAAGATAAGAAATCGCGGCAGTTTATTCTAGCCAACGCTGTGGAAGCTCTAATCGGCGCAATCTATTTAGATCAAGGGATAGACACAGCCAAGCTGTTTGTCTTGAAAAATGTCGTGTCGAAGCTGGATGATATTTTAGAAAACCAGTCTTATCTCGATCCCAAATCGCGTTTCCAGGAAAAGGCGCAGGAAATGCAAGGTATAACGCCGAACTATCAGATTATCGATGAGGAGGGACCGGATCACGCCAAGATTTTTACGGTCGGCTTATACTTGGGCGAGAAATTAATCATTACCGGCCAGGGTTCTTCCAAACAAGAGGCGCAGGTGGATGCGGCCGCCAAAGGCTTGAAGAAAATGAATTGGTAAATTTTAATAATATGGATATTAATAATCTTTTTCGGCTGGCCGCTGATAAAAAAGCGTCGGACATTCATCTGGTTTTCGGTTACTCACCGATTATCCGTTTGGACGGCGAGCTCTTGGATCTTAATGCCGTGGTGACGGAGGGGAACTTCGCCAGTTTGTCGGCCTTGGATTTGGAAGGTTTTTTAAATGTTTTATTGGATCGGGAACAGAAGACCCGATTTTTTGATAAGCGCGATTTAGATCTCAGTTATCAGGTCGATAATTACCGCTTCCGCGTCAATTTTTCTTTTGAAAAAAATAATATCCGGATTGCCGCCCGCGTCATTAATGAAACCAAACCGACCCTGGAAGAAATCGGCATCCCGGCCAATATCAAAGATTTATTGAACCGCTCCGAAGGATTCATTCTAATTACCGGCCCGACTGGCTGCGGCAAATCAACGACTTTGGCGGCGATGATCAATTATATCAATGACACGCGGCGTTGTAATATCATCACGCTGGAAGATCCGATTGAATATATTTTTAAGCCGAACAAGAGTCTTATTTCTCAGCGCCAATTGGGCACGGATATGCTCAGTTTCGCGGCCGGTTTGAAACATGTTCTGCGCCAGGACCCGAACGTCATCATGCTCGGCGAAATGCGCGACCTGGAAACTATTTCTACCGCTTTGACTTTAGCGGAGACCGGACATTTGGTTTTGGCGACTTTACACACCTACAGCGCCGCTCAAACAATTGATCGGATTATTGATATTTTTCCACCCTATCAACAAGGGCAAGTTAAGTCGCAATTGTCCATCGTGCTCACCGCCGTCATTTCTCAGCGCCTTTTGCCGCGCGTCAAAGGCGGACGCATCGCGACCCGAGAAATTATGATTAACAATAGCGCCATTGGTAATTTGATTCGGGAGGGGAAAACGGCGCAGATAAAAAGCGCTTTAGAGACCGGTTCTTCGCTGGGTATGATTACTATGGATCGCTATCTCAAACAATTGTATCAAAACGGCGAAATTAGTCGGGAAACGGTGGCCGCTCAGATTAGCGATATCGAGCTCCTTGAAGACTAATTTATTTTTTTCGCTTTAACCCGGTTTTTAGGTTGGGTAGACGATCTTGTCTCCCTATAAAAATTAGCTAAAATTAGGTAATATAAAGTATAATGTCAGGGCTTAATTAAATGCTTGACATTATTTTTAAAAAGGCTATAATTGTTAACAGTTTTAATAGGGCGGCGAAAGCCCAGAATAATATGCAAAAGGAGTTAATAACCACACGTTTAAAGCGATTCTAATAATTGTCTATTTTACGATTAATTAGAACCGCCGACCAGCGGTTTTTTTGCGCCCTACGGACCTTAACAATTGAAGTTAGAGTAAAGACATTAGATATATAAAGTAAAATCGGTATTTTATCCGGAGCCGTAAGTCTCTGGGCTGTAATAAAATACCAAAACACACTTTGAGAATGAAAGTGTGGGAAAATCTCGTTAAGAGTATATGGTGGATGCCTTGACATAAGAAGACGAAGAAGGACGTAGCAGCCTGCGATAAGCCGCGGTGAGGTGGCAAGCAACCTTTGACCCGCGGATCTCCGAATGGGGAAACCCGCTCCCTGGAAGAGGGAGAGAGCTCGCTTTATTGCGAGCTAGAGGACCCGGCGAACTGAAACATCTTAGTAGTCGGAGGAAAAGAAAATAATAATTATTCCCTAAGTAGTGGCGAGCGAAAGGGGAGGAGCCTAAACCATTAAAACCGCGAAGTGAACTCGGTTCGCCGAGATTGCTTCTGAAGGCGCTGGGGCCACATGTTTTAGCGGTGTTGCAAGACGGTTATGCTTGTTTCCTAGAAAAACAAGGCGAAGTAAAAAAAGACGATTCTTAGTTGAATGAGCTGGAAAGCTCGGCCAGAGACGGTGATAGCCCCGTAAGCAAAAAGAGTCGACTCTTCGTGGTAGCATGTCTTAAGTAGGGCGGAACTCGTGAAATTCCGTCTGAAGCCAGGTCGACTATGACCTAAGGCTAAATACTTCTTATGATCGATAGTGAACAAGTACCGTGAGGGAAAGGTGAAAAGCATCCCGTTTAGGGAGGTGAAATAGTACCTGAAACCGTATACTTACAAAGAGTCGGAGCCCCGCAAGGGGTGACGGCGTGCCTATTGAAGAATGAGCCAACGAGTTTGTTCTATGTGGCTTACATAACCTCGGTCGCCGAGGGCATGTAGAGTGAAAGCGAGGGTTAATAGCCCGTTTGTGTATCGCTCGTGTTTTACACGAGCTGAAAAGCTCGCGTAACGCGAGTGATACATTCGTCGCATGGACAAGACCCGAAGCCGGGTGATCTAACCATGAGCAGGTTGAACTTCGTCGAAAGACGGAGGGAGGACCGAACCCATTAGCCGTGCAACACTATGGGATGACTTGTGGTTAGCGCAGAAATTGTAATCGAACTCGGCAATAGCTGGTTCTCCTCGAAATAGCTTTTGGGCTAGCCTCGAATGTTGACCTCAGGGGGTAGAGCACTGGATGAGGGCGGGTCGCAAGATACCGTCTTCAATCAAACTCCGAATACTTGAGGGTAGAGTTCGGGAGTCAGACTATGGGCGCTAAGGTCCATCAGTCAAAAGGGAAACAGCCCGGATCACAATCTAAGGTCCCTAAATCTATACTAAGTGTCAAAGGTGGTGTTGTGACTACGACAGTTAGGAGGTTGGCTTAGAAGCAGCCATCCTTTAAAGATAGCGTAATAGCTCACTAATCAAGTTGTTTCGCGCCGAAAATTTATCGGGGCTAAGTATAGTACCGAAGATGTGAACTCTGGTCTTTATTGATCAGAGTGGTAGAGGAGCATTCCCTTCAGCGTTGAAGCCGTGCCGTGAGACACGGTGGAGCGGAGGGAAGGGAGAATGTTGGCATGAGTAGCAAAAAGGCGGGTGAAAACCCCGCCCACCGAAAACCTAAGGTTTCCTGGGCAACGCAAATCGACCCAGGGTTAGTCGATCCTAAGGCGCAACCCGTGTAGTGCGGGTGCCAGCCGATGGATGAGCCGGTTAATATTCCGGCACTACTGTTGTTTTCCGATGGGGGGACGCAGTTCTAAAGTTTGAGCGCGTATTGGTTTGCGCGTTCCTGGTTTCAAGAGATGGCTTTGGTAAATCCGGGCCGCTAGTTTCAAGAAACAGGGAAAAGATGAAGTCGCAAGGCCGAATCAATTCAAGTGGCAGAGCTGACTAGAAAAACCTCTAGGGCTAAGGCAACAGTATTCGTACCGTAAACCGACACAGGTAGGTGAGGCGAGAAGCCTCAGGTGTACGAGAGAACCTTCGTTAAGGAACTCGGCAAAACAGCGGCCGTAATTTAGAGATAAGGCCTGCCCTCGCAAGAGGGCCGCAGCTAAAGAGCCCAAGGGACTGTTTATCAAAAACATAGCTCTCTGCTAACTCGTAAGAGGATGTATAGAGGGTGATGCCTGGCCAGTGTCCGAACGTTAAGAGGAGAGGTTAGCCGCAAGGCGAAGCTTTGAATCCAAGCGCGGATGAACGCCGGCGATAACTATAATCGTCCTAAGGTAGCGAAATTCCTTGTCGGGTAAGTTCCGACCTGCACGAATGGCTTAACCACTTGGGCACTGTCTCAACGAAGGACTCGGTGAAATTGCAATACGAGTAAAGATGCTCGTTAACCACAGTTGGACGAAAAGACCCCGTGAAGCTTTACTACAACTTGATATTGAATTAGGGATATACATGTTCAGAATAGGTGGGAGCCTTCGGGCGCCAGTGAGATACCACCCTTGCCTATTTTTAATTCTCACCTCGCAATAGCGGGGGACAGTGTCTGGCGGGTAGTTTGTCTGGGGCGGATGCCTCCCAAAAAGTAACGGAGGCGTTTACAAAGGTCGGCTATTCCGGAATGGAAACCCGGGAGATAGTGTAAAGGCATAAGCCGGCTTTACTGCGAGACTTACCAGTCAAGCAGTCGCGAAAGCGGAACTTAGTGATCCGACCATTCAATATAGGATGGTGGAAGCTCATCGGATAAAAGCTACTCCGGGGATAACAGGCTAGTCAGGTCCAAGAGTCCACATCGACGACCTGGTTCGGCACCTCGATGTCGGCTCGTCGCATCCTGGGGGTGGAGAAGCTCCCAAGGGTTGGGCTGTTCGCCCATTAAAGCGGCACGCGAGCTGGGTTCAGACCGTCGTAAGACAGGTCGGTCTCCTATCCACTGTG
>Ga0209538_1000877_pt1 | contig 16664 bp, 13 predicted proteins | sample BarGraNGADG00211_2_FD_184492 | JGI IMG/M metagenome (GOLD analysis project Ga0209538, IMG submission 184492) | Arctic peat soil microbial communities from Barrow, Alaska - Barrow Graham LP Ref core NGADG0004-211 (SPAdes) (version 2) | ecosystem: Environmental > Terrestrial > Soil > Wetlands >... | reverse complement strand
ATTCCGGTGCGAGGAAATTTCAGTCGTGGGATCTTTGCCAGCATGTATACAAAATGCACTGATGATATTACAAATGTCAAAAAACTATATCTGGAGTATTATCAACAGCATCCATTTGTAACAATCAGCGATATGATGCCTGATCTTAAGCAGGTGGTAAATACAAATAAATGTATACTGTATTTAGAAAAATTTGAAGATAAACTATATATTATCAGCATTATAGATAATCTGATAAAAGGAGCATCGGGACAGGCTGTTCAAAATATGAATCTCATATTCGGGTTTCCTCAGGATACAGGTTTACGCCTGAAATCAATTGCTTTCTAAGGATATTTCTTTCAGTCGAAATACAAAAGTATACAATATTATTACTACTGGATCACCAAAAAATACAAAATGAAACTCTTTGACGTTTATCCATTATATGATATTGAGCCGGTTAAAGCTCACCTCACAACCATCTGGGACAAAGATGGTAACGAATATCTCGACTTTTATGGAGGCCATGCCGTTATTTCTATTGGTCACTCCCACCCCCATTATGTAAAAACAATTACCAAACAACTTGAGAAAATTGGGTTTTATAGTAATTCTGTTAAAAATCAACTCCAACTTGATGTTGCTGAAAAGCTGGGGAAGTTGTCGGGTTATGAAGATTACAAACTTTTCTTTTGTAATTCAGGAGCTGAAGCCAATGAAAATGCATTCAAATTAGCCTCATTTTCAAACAAAAGAAGTAAGATAATCGCTTTTAGTCAATCGTTTCATGGGCGTACTTCAGGTGCTGTAGCCGCTACAGATAATCCATCGATCGTATCACCTTTCAATGCAATGCACAATATTGAGTTCCTGCCTTGGAATAATTTTGAAGCTGCAATTAAAGCCATTAGTAAAGGGGATGTCTGTGCCGTCATCATCGAGGGCATTCAGGGAGTAGGTGGGATCAATGTTCCGGATAAAACTTTTCTAAAGCTGCTTGAATCCTTGACAAAACAAAATGGGTCTTATCTGATTCTCGATGAGATTCAATCTGGTTACGGCCGTAGCGGAAAGTTCTTTGCTCATCAGTATGCTGACATTCGTCCCTATATAATCACTATTGCAAAGGGTATGGGAAATGGTTTTCCAATTGCAGGTGTGTTGATCAGTCCTACTTTTACTGCTTCATATGGGATGCTTGGAACAACATTTGGCGGCAATCATCTTGCCTGTGCTGCTGCAATAGCGGTATTGGATGTGATTGAAGAAGAAAAACTCATCCAAAATGCTGCTGAAGTTGGTGAATATCTGATGAAAGCTGCAGTGGGATTGAAGGGCTTAAAAGAAATAAGGGGAATGGGATTGATCGTGGGACTTGAATTTGAATTCCCGGTGGCAGTTATCCGCAAGAAGTTACTCTTCGAAGAAGGGATATTCACAGGCTACAGTGGCAAAAATACCATCAGACTTTTGCCCCCATTGTGTATTACCAAAAGTGAAGTGGACAGACTGATCAATTCATTAAAAGTTGTTCTGGAAAACAATTAACCGGAGATGGAAAAACTGATAATCGTAAAGGTAGGTGGTGCTATACTGGAAGATCAGGCAACATTAAATGATTTTCTGGATCATTTCAATGCTATTCCTGATCTGAAGATACTTGTACATGGAGGTGGCCGTTCAGCAACGCATTTATCGAAACAACTCGGTATTGAAACAAAGATGGTTGATGGCAGAAGGATTACAGATGCGGAAACCATCAGGGTCGTGACCATGGTTTATGGTGGATTGATCAATAAAAATACTGTTGCAGTATTACAGTCAAAAGGATGTAATGCTATAGGTCTCACAGGTGTTGATATGAATTTAATATCATCTGTCAAACGTCCTGTTGAGGAAATTGATTATGGACTTGTTGGAGATATTGAAAGCGTCAATACCTTTGCATTTAATCTATTGTTGCAGTCCGGAACAATTCCTGTAATTGCCCCGATAACGCATGATACAAAAGGACAACTGTTAAACACCAATGCCGACACCATCGCATCATCAATAGCCGTCTCAATGTCAGAAACATATGATGTTTCATTGGTTTATTGTTTTGAGAAAGCAGGAGTATTATCGGATCCAGATGATGATGCATCTGTTATTTCAGATTTAAGTTTTAAAATGTACCAGACTTATAAACAAAGCGGTATGATTCATTCAGGAATGATTCCCAAACTTGACAACAGCTTTAAATCACTTGAAATGGGTGTGAGACAAGTTATTATCACAAATGCTGGTACTTTGTCTACTTCAAAAGGAACACATCTTAGCTTATGACCGATCAACTTTACATAGAGGCACTCGATTTACTGAAGGTTCTGATTTCAAACCCGTCATTCAGCAAAGAAGAAAATCTTACAGCTGAGGTTATAGCAGAATTTCTTCAGAAAAAAGGACTGAATGTCCACCGGCATTTGAATAATGTATGGGTTGTACATCCTGATTATCAACCGGAACGCCCTACCCTTTTGCTTAATTCACATCACGATACAGTAAAACCTTCAAAAGCATGGACTTTCGATCCATTTGTACCCACAGAAACTGATGGGAAATTAATTGGATTGGGAAGCAACGATGCAGGTGCACCATTGGTAAGCCTCATGGCTACTTTTATATACTTTAGTCAATCAGAATCAATGCCCTACAACCTTATTTTTGCTGCTACTGCTGAAGAAGAAAACTCGGGAGTAAACGGCATTGAATCTATCCTGGATAAGATCGGGCCTGTGGATCTTGCCATTATCGGAGAACCTACTCAAATGGAACTGGCTGTGGCAGAGAAAGGATTGATGGTATTGGACTGTAAATCAATTGGCAAACCCGGACATGCTGCCAGAGAAGAAGGCGACAACGCCATTTATAAAGCAATGAAAGACATTGAATGGTTCAGAAATTTTCGTTTTGAAAAGTCATCAGAAGTGCTTGGGCCTGTAAAAATGAGTGTGACACAGATTAAGGCAGGCTATCAGCACAACATGGTTCCGGATATATGCGACTTTGTTGTGGATGTCCGTACCAATGAATACTATCTGAATCAGGATGCATTAGCTATTATCAAGCAACATGTTGCATGTGAAGTCAGTGAGCGTTCTCTCAGATTGAATTCATCGTTTATTCCTCAGCATCATCCACTTGTTCAGATTGCTCGTGAAATGAAAATTAATTGTTATGGTTCACCTACTACATCAGACCAGGCAGTAATTCCATATCCCTCGGTCAAAATGGGTCCCGGTGACTCTGCACGTTCACATACTGCCAACGAGTTTATCTATCCTGATGAAATCAGACTTGGTATCGAACGATATATCACTATTTTACAAAAGCTAAGATTTTAATTGAATTATCATGAAACTCTGGGAAAAAGGAACACCGGTAAATGAAGTCATAGAGGCATTCACAGTTGGTCGTGACAGGGAGATGGATCTCTATCTGGCAGAATCTGATGTACTTGGAACCATTGCTCATATTATCATGCTCGAAAGTGTTGGGCTGCTCAGTTCAGAAGAACTCATCACATTGCGAAAGGAATTATCTGCTATATACCAAACTATACGGAATGGAAACTTTGTAATTGAAGCCGGTATAGAGGATGTCCATTCACAGGTTGAATATCTGTTGACTCAAAAACTGGGAGAATCCGGGAAAAAAGTACACAGCGGGAGATCAAGAAATGATCAGGTTCTCGTTGATTTAAGACTGTTTACACGTGATAGTATTCTTGATATTGCAACCGCTGTCAACTTTTTGTTTGTGGAATTGCAACAACAAAGTGAAACATATAAAGATGTTTTATTACCCGGATATACCCACCTGCAAATTGCAATGCCATCATCATTCGGGCTTTGGTTTGGTGCCTATGCTGAAGCCCTGGCCGATGACCTTCAGTTACTTTTGAGTGCATACCACATTAACAATCAAAACCCATTGGGATCGGCAGCAGGTTATGGTTCATCTTTTCCGCTTAACAGAACCATGACGACCGAATTACTTGGATTCGATGATCTGAACTACAACGTAGTTTATGCACAGATGGGACGGGGAAAAGTTGAAAAAATCACATCATTTGCATTGGCAAATATAGCGTCTACAGTGGGAAGAATGGCAACCGACCTGTGTATGTATATGAGTCAGAACTTTGGATTTATCACCCTACCTGATGAACTAACAACAGGTTCAAGCATTATGCCACATAAGAAGAATCCGGATGTTTTTGAATTAATAAGGGCGAGATGTAACAGGCTTCAAATGCTTCCAAATGAAATTGGCGCCATCATGAGTAATCTGCCTTCAGGCTATTTCCGTGACATGCAGATGATCAAGGAGTCATTTCTTCCTGCTTTCGGTGAGCTACAGTCCATATTGGAAATTGCAGCTTTCATGATTAAAAAAGTAAATGTTAAAAAGGATATCCTGAACGACCCTAAATATTCGTATCTGTTTAGTGTAGAAGCTGTCAATGAAGCTGTATTACAAGGTGTTCCATTTAGGGATGCCTATAAGCTTGTCGGGAAACAAATTGCTGATGGAACCTTTAATCCGCCGGTAGTTTTAAACCATACCCATGAAGGTAGTATTGGGAACCTGTGCAATAAAGAGATAGCTTCAAAGTTTCACTCAATTTTTGCATCTTTTGAACCGGATAAAATAAGAGATGTCAAGAAATATTTACTCGAAATTGTTACTTTAAGGTAGTATAATCAGAGCTGGAAATCGGTTATTCATTGATTAGATTAACAAATCCCATATTGTTAAAAAATCTTAATTTGTCCACTTTTTTACTTTAATGCTGGGGGGATTGGTCTATATTTGTTTTTCAACAAGATGCAAATAAAGCATTATTGAAACTGAAATAAGACAAAAAGGATTAAAGAATGGGCATAACTGGAACATATACCAGAAAGTTAATTTCGATATTACTCATTACAGCAGGATTTGGTCATGTAACTCATGGACAGACTGTTGTAATTGATACTGCAAATTTTATTAAAAAATTAAATTTTGAGCCTCGTCATCATAATGATACATCTAAAGGAAAATATTTCTCCGGTGATTTTATCTTTATGCCACCCGAACTGCTCAAAAATGACAAATGGGATACATTAAATGTAAGAACAAGACATTCCGATACCAGTAATGTTGCAGATTCGGGTACTATTGTTTTAAACAACCCCAATGAAAACCCTTTTGTTTATCCATTTAAAGGTAAAGTTATTTCTCCATATGGATACAGAGGTCGTAGAATTCATACTGGTATTGATATCAAATTAAATCACAATGATACCGTTTTGTGTGCATTTGATGGTGTCGTAAGAATGGCGCGCAAGTATGGTGGTTATGGAAATGCAGTCGTTGTAAGACACTTTAACGGGCTCGAAACGTTATACGGACATCTTGCTAAAATAGAAGTCAAAGTTAATGATCTGGTCCGTGCGGGTGACTTAATCGGATTGGGAGGACATACCGGAAGGGCTTCTACAGATCATCTGCATTTTGAAACACGTTTTCAGGGTGAACCATTTAACCCGGAACGCATTGTCGACGCAGTAAATCATGTTCTGCTTTGTGATACATTATTCATTTCACACGCAACATTCAGTAAATCGGGTAAATCAAAAGTTGAGTCCCGTGAAAAAGTACTTGTTGTAAAAAGTGATAAAAAAAGTAAAAATAAAAAAACGAAGACAGTTTTAGCGTCGAAAGGAAAGGCGAAATATCATACTATTCGTTCCGGAGATAATTTGTCTGAAATTGCTTCAAAATATGGCATTACGGCAACGAAACTGTGTCAGTTGAATGGGATAAAGAAAAATAAACTGTTACAGCTGGGTAAAAAGCTTCGTGTCAATTAAGATTATTCAGATTTTTTTGTGTTAATATTCAAAACGTTATAGTAGAGGCGATCAGTTGATCGCCTTTACTATTGTTAACATTCAAATTTGGTAATTTAACATTTTCAGGCTTCGTACGTTTTTAGTAATTTTGCAATTCAAAACACAGCATATTTGAAAGACTATTTAAAACATCCAATCTTTTCGATCATATCACAGTCTGCTGAAGAATCTAATCTAAAGGCATACGTGATTGGAGGATTTGTTCGCGATCTGTTTCTTAGGCGGCCTTCCACCGATATTGATATTGTAACTATTGGAAGCGGAATAGAACTTGCTGAATTGGTAGGTCGCAAAATCGGAAAGAATACCCATGTTAGTGTATTCCGGAATTTTGGAACTGCTATGTTGCACTATGGAAAGTGGCAGGTTGAATTTGTTGGAGCACGGAAAGAGAGTTACCGACTTGATTCGCGGAAGCCTATTGTTGAGACGGGTAGTATGGAAGATGATCAGAACCGAAGAGACTTTACGATTAACGCGATGGCTATCAGTCTGAATAAGGAAGATTTTGGCAGCCTGATAGATCCGTTTGGTGGATTGGCACATCTGGAAGAACAAATCATCCGAACACCCCTCGACCCGGATATCACCTTCTCCGATGACCCTTTGCGCATGATGCGCGCCATTCGTTTTGCTGCACAGCTGAAATTTATAATTGAAGATGAGACTTTTGAAGCAATAGTGAGGAATGCTGCAAGAATCAACATCATTTCAAAAGAACGTATTGCCGAAGAACTGAATAAAATCATTCTTTCACCCAAACCATCTGTAGGGTTCAAATTACTTGACAAATCAGGACTATTATCGCTGTTTTTCCCTGAACTGGTAGCACTTAAAGGTGTTGACACACGGGATGGAAAAAAACATAAGGACAATTTCTATCATACATTACAGGTTTTGGATAACCTGGCAAAGAATACTGATGATTTATGGTTGCGATGGGCTGCACTGTTGCATGATATTGCAAAACCACTCACAAAACGTTATGATGACAAGCTTGGATGGACTTTTCACGGGCACGAAGTCAGAGGTGCCAAGATGGTTCCCCGGATCTTTCAACATTTCAGACTCCCTTTGAATGAAAAAATGAAGACCGTACAGAAACTGGTTTTGCTTCATTTACGCCCCATTGTTCTCAGTGAAGATTGTATAACTGATTCTGCAATCCGGAGATTGCTTTTTGATGCAAATGAAGAAATTGATAACCTTATGATGCTGTGTGAGGCTGATATTACATCAATGAACTCAGTGAAAGTCAATCAATATATTCGGAATTTCGAATTGGTAAGAGAAAAACTCAAAGAGATTGAAGAAAAAGACCGGATCCGCAGTTGGCAACCTCCAATTAGTGGTGAGGAGATAATGGAAATATTTGGTCTAAATCCTTCGAGGGAAGTTGGATTAATTAAGACTGCAATCCGGGAAGCAATTCTTGATGGAATTATACCAAATGAGCATCAGGCAGCGTATGATTTAATGATAAACGAAGGAAAAAAACTGGGAATCAGTCCAATAAATGTTTAAATAAAAATTGATTTATTGAAAATAAAACACTAATTTAATCGTCAAATTCAGACTCTAAAAAACTGAAAGAATATGCATACTTACAAATTCAGGGTGATTGTTGAAGATCAGGATGATTTCGTCCGTGACTACGAAATAAGGTCAAACCAGACCTTTCAGGAGTTTTACAACATAATCCGACAAACCGTTACACTAAAGGGAAATGAGCTGGCTTCTTTCTTTATCTGCGACTCTAAATGGCGCAAAAGGAAAGAAATAACTCTGCTTGACATGCAGGATGAAACGATTGCTGATCCTATTGATGATGATGATAATGATGATGATGAATTTCGCAAGCCTGTTAAAAAGCTTCCTACTTATATAATGGAGAGTGCTAAGATTAAAGATTTCATTGAAGATCCGGCACAGCGAATTCTGCTTGAATATGACTTTTTAAATCATACAGTATTCTTTATTGAATTGTTTAAAATATTTGATGCTGTTGAAGGTATCGAATATCCACGATGTGTTAAAAAAGAGGGAGAATTGATTTTGCCTTATCGTTTGACAGATCATTCCATTCCTTTACCCGATGATGAAGATGAATTGGCAACCGAATATGACGACGATGAAGAACCCACTGAGATAATTGATGACGATTTAGCTTCACTCGGTTTTAACAATGATACTAAATGGTGATTTTATCAGCTTAAGCAACTATATTTGAGTAATATAATAACGAAACCACATACACTATTTGTCATAGTGGGACCCACAGCCGTTGGAAAAACAGCCGTGGGTATTCATTTAGCGCGACAATTTGATTGTCCGGTAATATCTGCAGATAGCCGTCAGTTTTACAGAGAGATGAAAATAGGAACAGCAGCTCCTACCCCATCAGAATTAGCTCAGGTAAAACACTATTTTATAGGAAATAAATCTGTAACTGAGAGTTACAATATTTCTCAATACGAAAATGATGTTCTTGAACTCCTTCCCGAATTATTTTCTATTCATAACAATCTGGTGATGGTTGGGGGTTCGGGATTATATGTAAATGCAGTTTGTAACGGGATTGACGATATGCCTGATACAGATCCAGTTATTCGCATTCAATTGAATGAAGTATTGAAGAATGAAGGTATTGCAGTTCTCCAGCAAAAACTTCTGGAACTTGATCCTGATTATTACAAAGAGGTCGATACTAAAAATCCTGTAAGACTCCAACGCGCCCTCGAAGTTTGTATACAAACGGCTAAACCTTATTCTCAATTTAGAATGAAGGTTAAAAAAGAAAGAAATTTTAATATTGTCAAGATTGGGCTGGAGTTGGAAAAGTCTGTTTTGAACAACCGGATTGAAATGCGTGTTGATCGCATGATGAAAGATGGACAGTTGGATGAAGTGAAATCATTACTCTCGTTCAGGCATTACAACGCGCTAAATACTGTGGGTTACAAAGAGTTGTTTTCATTTATGGATGGAACAATTTCGCTTGAAGAGGCCATTTTAGATATCGTGAACAATACCCGGCATTATGCCAAACGTCAACTTACATGGTTCAGAAAAGATGCTGATATTCATTGGTTCAGCCCTGATCAGATAATTAACCTTATCGAAAATCAAGGAATGATAGGGCAGTATAGATTATTTCGGTAAATTTGTTGTTGAAACTATAAACTCACAACCGAACATAAAATTCATGTCTGATATAATTCATTTACTTCCGGATGCTGTTGCAAATCAAATTGCTGCCGGAGAAGTTGTACAACGTCCTGCTTCTGCGGTGAAGGAACTACTTGAGAATGCCATAGATTCGGGAGCTACATCAATACAGCTGATTATCAAGGATGCCGGACGAACATCATTACAAATTATTGATAATGGATGTGGAATGTCAGTGACGGATGCCCGGATGAGTTTTGAACGTCATGCCACATCTAAGATAAAAGATGCCAATGATCTTTTCTCAATCCATACATTAGGTTTCAGAGGAGAAGCACTCGCTTCTATTGCTTCTGTTTCCCAGGTCGAACTGAAAACCCGCAGATTCGAAGATGAATTAGGTACTATCCTGTTTATTGAGGGTGCGCAGTTTAAAAGTCAGGAGCCATGTGCCTGTGAAAGTGGAACAAGTATTACTGTCAAAAATTTATTTTTTAATATTCCGGCAAGACGTAATTTCTTAAAATCTAATACGATAGAATTTTCCAAAATCATGGACGAGTTTAATCGTGCTTCACTCATCTACCCCGGAATTGCCTTTTCACTTTTTAATAATGGAAAACCAGTCTTTCAACTACCCATATCCAGTTTAAAGCAACGGATTGTCAATCTTTTTGGATCGTTGTACAATGAACGATTGCTTCCGGTAGAGCAGGAATCAGGCCTGGTTAATATTACTGGATTCATTGTAAAGCCCGAATTTTCAAGGAAAACAAAAGGAGAACAGTTTTTGTTTGTCAACAAAAGATTCATCAAACATGCTTATTTCAACCACGCAATTGATGATGCTTTTCAGGAATTGATGTCTGATGGATCTTTTCCAGGTTATTTCTTAAACTTTGAGGTAGATCCTGCGAACATTGATGTCAACATACATCCAACAAAAACTGAGGTAAATTTTCTGGATAGTAAATATATTTATTCAATACTCAAATCTACTATCCGTCAGTCCATAGGTAAGTTCACACTCTCACCAAAGCTTGACTTTGAAAATGATTCTCCTTTCGATATCCCTTATTTTCCGAATAATAAGCCTGTTGTTGAACCCACAATAACGCTCAAACCTGATTACAATCCTTTTAATCCATCTGTTCAACAGACCCCTGATTTAACCAACAGATTCTCTGGGAGACTCCCCTACTCTTACGTTACTGAGCTCAACGATGAACAAATCATTAAATTAGATTCTGTTGACAGTCAGCAAATGATTGAAACTGAAACAGAAAGCGAAATCGTTCAGTTTGATATCAATAATTTCTTCCAATTGCATAACCGATATATCGTAACACCTGTGAAATCAGGATTAATGATCATCGATCAACAATTGGCTCATGAACGGATCCTCTTTGAGCGATTAATGGATACAATTGAAAATCACCGGGGAGTCTCACAACAGCTTTTATTTCCAACCGAAGTTAACTTTTTACCTTCAGATGCCGAACTTATTCATGAGTTGAAAGGTGAACTTTATTTACTTGGCTTTGATCTGACAGATATTGGTAATCATCGTTTTAAAATCGAGGGTATACCTGCTGAATTGCCCAACGAGGATCCTGTTCAGCTCATAGAAGGAATTCTTGAATCGTTTAAATCAAACATGCTTGACTTCAGATCAGATCGTCGGTCAGGATTAATCAGGGCTATGGCACGCAATATGGCTATCCGGCCAGGAAAAAAACTGCAGATCGAAGAGATGCAAGTGCTCATTGACGAACTGTTTGCATGCTCATTACCAGATAAATCTCCTTCAGGAAGACCAACATTGTCAATTATAAGTATTGGGGAATTGTCAGAACTTTTTAAATAATTATTGTAAATAGAAATATGAATCAATCTCAGTATAGCCCACAAGGATTTAACATTCTTCCGCCGGTAGTAAAGAATCTACTAATATTAAACGGGATCTTTTATCTTGCAACTTTTGCTCTGGGCAATGCATTTAAAATCAACCTGGTCGACACGTTCGGTTTACATTATTGGGCTTCAGAAAGCTTCAGACCATGGCAGTTCATCACATACATGTTCATGCATGATCCCAGCAATTTTACCCACATACTCTTTAATATGTTTGCTTTGTGGATGTTCGGATACCTGCTTGAAAATGTTTGGGGACCCAAAAAGTTTCTTTTTTACTATATATTCACCGGCATAGGAGCTGCATTGTTTCATTATGCCATCTGGTATTTTCAATTTTCACCGGCATTAGATGCTATTAATGCTTTTATATCTCATCCTTCAATTGATACCTACACAAACTTTCAAAATATTTCCAATTTTAATATGTTGGACAGGGCAAATGCAATTTCTTTGAACTCACAGATTATCTCCGCACTAAATGCAAATGATTATAATGCAGTTAAGTCGGCTGTTGAATTGATGCAGGAATACAAGGCTGCACTTTTAAATGCCCCGGTAGTTATTGGAGCCTCTGGAGCTGTTTTCGGAATCTTACTAGCATTTGGTATGTTATTTCCCAATACACTCATTTATCTCTATTTCTTTATTCCAATAAAAGCAAAATGGTTTGTAATCATCTATGGAGCGATAGAACTATATTCAGGAGTATTCAATAAGAGTGAAGGAATAGCACACTTTGCTCATCTTGGTGGCATGATTTTTGGCCTAATACTGATCTTGATTTGGAAACGACAAAATCACAGGAAAAATGACCTTTGGCAATAATCAATATTCGCAACTAACACTTACTGACAGGTGGAATGGCTTTCGAAAGCAGTATCCTGTTCTGGCAATTTTAATCGCAATAAACACTCTTATCTGGTTTGGAGTCACATTTTTGAGTGTATTGTTTTGGCTTACAACAAAATCAGGTCAGGCAGAATCTTCACTTTTCAATGACCTCATCGGATATCTGTCTCTTCCAGCTTCAACCGGTCAGTTATTGTATCAGCCGTGGTCTTTTATTACATATATGTTTCTGCATGTTGATTTCTTTCATATTTTATTCAATATGCTTTGGCTCTTCTGGTTTGGGAAAATATTTCTTGACTATCTCACAGGCCGTCAGCTTTTGTGGGTATATATATTAGGCGGACTTTCAGGCGGATTATTGTTTATAATAGCCTATAATATTTTTCCTGTCTTTGAAGTAAGCATTTCAAGGGCATATGCGCTGGGTGCATCAGCGTCTATAATGGCCATAGTGGCAGCAATTGCAACACTCATGCCTGATTATTCCCTGTATCTGATGTTTATTGGGAAAATCAAACTGAAACACATTGCCATTTTCACGATTGTGGTTGACTTTTTGCTTATTAAATCTGATAATCCGGGAGGTCATATTGCACATCTTGGAGGTATGGCCTGGGGACTTATGTATACTTTGTTTTATTTGAAACAACAAAACAAAGGAGGATTCATGGGAAAGATGTCACAATACCTTCATCACATTTTCAGCGTAAAACCTCAAACAAAATTTAAAGTTTATCGTAACGAGCGGACTGTAAGCGACGATGAATACAATATCAATAAAAAGCTACAACAGGAAAAAATCGATAAAATTCTGGAGAAAATATCAAAGTCTGGTTATTCGAGTCTGACCAAGGAAGAAAAAGAACTTCTCTTCAGGTCGAGCAAACAGAATCCAAAAAACTGATTGTGAAACAGAAAATCAAGAACAATATCTACAGTATTCGTACCCGCGTACCTGAAAAACTGGTGTTGGTGATTAATTTCATTGTAGCAGTAGCTCTGATATTGTCTGATATTGCAGGAACAATAAGTCCTGACCGAATGTGGTTTCTTGCTTTTCTGGGATTAATACATATTCCTCTATTGCTGATCAATATCTTATTTATTTTCTTCTGGATTTTTTTATTGAGAAAATGGGTCGTTGGTTCATTATTGGCAGTATTGGTCAGTTGGGGACATATAGGAACACATTTTCGTTTCCGAAATGCTGAAACAACCATTCAAAGCCCGGATACATTAAAAGTAATGAGTTTTAATGTGAGACTTTTCGATCTGTATCAATGGAAGAATACACAAAAATATAAGACACGAAGTAGGATCTTTAAAATGATTAAAGAGCAAAATCCTGACTTATTGTGTTTCCAGGAATATTATTCGAATCCCGGAAAAGGTTTTGATGTCAAAGACACAATGAATAATATTGAAAACCTGAATTATAGTTTTGTGGCCAATTTCAAATCTCTTGAAGGGTTAAAAGAATGGGGGATGGCAATTTACAGCAAATATCCTATATTCAATAAGCAGCGTATACCTTTTTCAAACAGTATCAACAATTACTTTCAATATGCAGACATTTGCAAAGAACGTGATACAATTCGCATCTTCAACATTCATTTTGAATCTATTCATTTTGGTCAGGAAGATTATCTGTTTATAAACGATATCGGTAATCAATATACAGACAGAGATAACTTACTTGAAAAAGGACAAAGGATTTTCGAAAAAATTGGTAATGCATTTACAAGAAGAGCAGAACAAGTCGAAACCGTAAGACGATATGTTGCATCATCACCTTTTCCTGTAGTACTTTGTGGTGATTTTAATGATACTCCTGCATCCTATGTTTATAACCGGCTGACTACCGAACTAAAAGATTCATTTTGTGAGGCCGGATCTGGCATGAGCGGTACCTATCCAAACTTGTTTTTCCCTATGCGAATTGATTATATCCTTCACAGTATCAATTCTTTCAGCGCATTCAGATACAATGTAATAAATGAGGATCTTTCAGACCATTTCCCTATTACTACAACATTGGTCAAAAACAAATAAAACTTTAAATACAAAATGCTGTCAATGTATTAATTTTTTGATCCACCATTCTGTGATCACATCATCAAAACAAGAGGCTTAAACATTATATATCAGATGAGAAAAGTTCCGATAAAGTCGAAAAAGAAAAAATCTAATTTTTTGCAACTCCTTACCGGGTTAATGCTATTTTGCCATTTTATTGTATTGACCACTTTCATTTTTTCATTGCTTGCCGGAGTTATTCCAACGGATCAGTTATGGATTTTTAGTTTCTTCGGTCTGATTTATCTGCCTCTTTACATAACAAATATAGGTTTTACATTATTTTGGGTTGTGATGCGTCGCAAATTCTGGCTTCTTTCTGTTATTCCGCTGGTGTTGGGATTTATGATCTTCAGGGGACATTTTAATATCCGTGTTGCTGAAAACTATACAAAGACAAAAACAGATATTAAAGTCATGACATTTAATGTATGTGAATTCAAGCCTACAGAAGGAATTACACGTGACGAATTTATGCAAAAAGCATTTACTGTTATCAAGAACGAAAACCCTGATATCATTTGTTTTCAGGATTATAGTCTTCCTTTTGAAGGAAAATACAGTATTGAGGGTTTACAAAAACAGCTTAAACTACCCTATGCTGCTAATAGAAATTACTCAGTTTATTCTGATAATATTTCAGTGAATGGTGTCGGGATTCTATCCCGCTATCCAATTGTCGCGACTCAGCCAATTGCTGTAGACAGTGGATATACTTGTTTGTCAGCCGATGTTCTTTATCGTAACCAGAAGATAAGAGTCATCAGCATTCATCTTCAATCTTATGCCCTTTATAAAAATGATAAAGTGATACTCAGTGCTCCAAGATCATTCTCCAAATTTGATGAGGAACGAATCAAAAAAGATTCGCGCCGGATTGCATGGAAATTGAGATGGGCACTTCGCCGCCGTGCTCCCGAAGCACGCAAGGTTGCCGAGTTTGTTAGAAGCACCCCCTACCCTGTCATCCTCTGTGGCGATTTCAACGACACTCCGGCTTCATATGTTTACCGGACTATTTCAAAGTCTCTCGAAGATCCGTTTATAGCAAATGGTTCAGGTCTTGCCCGCACCTATAACGAAAGCAGATATCCTTTCAGGATAGATTATATCCTTCACAGTAAACAATTTAAGAGTCTGGATTACAAAATTATTCCAACCAAAGTGAGCGATCATAATCCGGTAACAGCCGTTTTAAAGTTGGAATAACAAATTTTGAAAAATAATTTTTCATAAAAATAATTTTCCTTTAAATATTTTGTATCTTTATGAAGATCAAATGCCAAGTTGATTTTAATACTGTTCAAATAGTTCTATAAAAATCCCATATTACTCCCGGATAATTATTATCATTACCGTATTTATGCCGTATTTGAGCCGTATTTATGCCGTATTTATGCCGTATGAGTTGATACGGCATAAATACGGGAATGATTCGGCATATAATCTGTAATTTTTCCTGATAGATGGCAGTTATGTGAGAATCTTCAGGAGGTATTCAGGCTGTTTTCCAACAATAGTCAACTAAAAAAAGGAAAATTGAATTAACTTTGTTTAATAATAAAGACTCAGAAAAACATGGAATTTAAGTTGACATCCGATTACGTCCCTACCGGCGATCAGCCTGAAGCAATCCGACAATTGGTTGAGGGACTTAACCGTGGTGATAATTACCAGACGTTACTTGGTGTGACGGGTTCAGGCAAGACGTTTACAATAGCGAACGTCGTAAAAGAGATCAACAAACCAACTCTTGTTCTGAGCCATAATAAAACGCTGGCAGCTCAGCTGTATGGTGAGTTCAAACAATTCTTTCCTGAAAACAGGGTTGAGTATTTTGTTTCTTATTACGATTACTATCAACCTGAGGCTTTTATTCCTTCGACAAATACCTATATCGAAAAGGATTTATCTATAAATGAGGAGATTGAGAAACTGCGTCTGAGCACCAGTTCGGCTTTGCTGTCAGGTAGACGAGATATCATTGTTATATCTTCGGTTTCGTGTATTTATGGTATTGGTAATCCTGAAGATTTTAATAGTAATGTCATCAAGCTGATCACTAAGCAAATCATTTCACGCAATGTATTGCTTTATAGTCTTGTAGATGGTATGTATGCACGTACCGAGTTGGAACTGAACAGAGGCCAGTTCAGAGTCCGGGGCGATACTGTTGAGGTTTATCCGGCCTATGCTGATATTGGATATCGGATACTCTTCTGGGGAGATGAAATTGAAAGTATGGAATCTTTTAACCCAGCAGACAGTTATCGTATTGAGGTTCTAGATAATATTGCAATCTATCCGGCAAACATTTTCGTTACTTCGAAAGACAAAATGAAACAATCGCTCATGGATATTCAGGACGATATGGTCAAACAAGTCGAGTATTTTCAGGAGATGGGCAGATATGATGAAGCCAAGCGATTGGAAGATCGTGTAAGTTATGACTTAGAGATGATGCGTGAACTGGGATATTGTTCGGGGATTGAAAATTATTCAAGATATTTTGATGGACGCAATCCGGGATCACGGCCGTTCTGTTTGATAGATTATTTTCCTGAAGATTTTCTGATGGTCATAGATGAAAGTCATGTCACCATTCCTCAGCTTAGAGCCATGTTTAGCGGAGATCGTTCGCGCAAACAGACCCTGGTTGAATTTGGATTCAGGCTTCCTTCGGCAATGGATAACCGACCTTTGAAGTTTCCGGAATTCGAAATGATGACA
>Ga0209538_1000875_pt1 | contig 16707 bp, 8 predicted proteins | sample BarGraNGADG00211_2_FD_184492 | JGI IMG/M metagenome (GOLD analysis project Ga0209538, IMG submission 184492) | Arctic peat soil microbial communities from Barrow, Alaska - Barrow Graham LP Ref core NGADG0004-211 (SPAdes) (version 2) | ecosystem: Environmental > Terrestrial > Soil > Wetlands >... | reverse complement strand
GACCGCCGCGAGCGCGATCCCCGCTGGCACGACGACGAGGAAGAACCCGAAGACGCTCGTGTTGTCGCCGGCCCAGCCCGGCGCGTTGACGAGGCCCAGCGTGCCCGCCACGACCAGGAAGGTGGCGGGGAGGAGCACCACGAGGAGAAGCAGGCCGATCGAGCCGAGGAGCCGGCCGCACGCGGTCAGCAGCGCGGAGCGCTCGGTCCCATCCTCGTCTCGGCGTGGGTCCAACGGGAAAGCGGCGTAGGACCGACGCTCAGAAGGGTTCCGGGATGAACGTCTGATCGCTCATCGGCGGCCGGACGTACCCCGTGTCCTTCTGGCGCGGCGGCAGGACGATCGGTTCGGGAGTCAGGTCCTCGTAACGGATCTGGCTCAGCAGGTGCGTGATCACGTTGAGCCGGGCGCGCTTCTTGTCGTCGCTTCGGACCACCCACCAGGGAGCCTGCTTGAAGTCCGTGTGGGCGAACATCTCGTCCTTCGCCTTCGAGTAGTCGAGCCATCGAGCGCGGCTCTCGACGTCCATGGGCGAAAGCTTCCAGCGCTTCGTCGGGTCATCCAGGCGTTCCTGGAACCGGCGCTCCTGCTCCGCGTCGGAGACGCTGAACCAGTACTTGATGAGGATGATCCCGCTGCGCACGAGCATCCGCTCGAACTCCGGACAGGAGCGGAGCAACTCCTGGTACTCGTCCTCGGAGCAGAAGCCCATCACCCGCTCGACGCCGGCGCGGTTGTACCAGCTGCGGTCGAAGAGGGCGATCTCGCCGGCGGCTGGAAGGTGCACGACGTAGCGCTGGAAATACCACTGCGTCCGCTCGCGTTCGGTGGGGGCCGGAAGGGCGACGACGCGTGCGAAGCGGGGGTTCAAGGGCTCCACGATCCGCTTGATCGCGCCGCCCTTGCCCGCCGCGTCGCGCCCCTCGAAGATGACGACGACCTTCAGGCCACGCGCCTTGATCCATTCCTGCCACTTGACCAGCTCGATGTTGAGGCGTTGAAGCTGCGCCTCGTACTCCTTCCGGGAAAGGCCGTCGGCGCGCTTCGGCTCGGCGCCGGGCGTGGCCGCCTGGTTGATCGCGGTCGCGGGAATGTTCAGCGCGTCGCGCTCCGGGCGTCGGTTGCGTCCGGCCGGGGTCCGTTGGTTGCCCTCGTGCGCCTTGGTCTTGGCCATGCTTCGTCCCTCCGCGGCGCGGTCTCGGCGTCCGTTCCAGTATGCTGCACGGACGTGACCTTCGAATCACTCGGCCTGTACGCCACGCCGGTGATCGAGTTGACGTGGTTGAGGAGGTGGGAAATCCAGGCCTTGTACCACGCCTTGATCGTTGCGTTGGTGTAGAAGTCGTCGTGGTATGAGCCGCCGGCCCACGCCACGTACTGGTCTTCGCCGCCGAAGTCTCCCCAGTTGCCTGTGAACGGGATCACCAGCTTGAGGCCGAGCTTGCCTGCCTGGGCGACGGTGTAGTCGAGGTTTCCGAGGCCGGTGGCGCCGTCGTTGCCGGCAGTCACGCCGGTGCTGTGCTTCGTCGATGGTGACTGGCCGCTCTTCCGGCCGCCGAGCTCGTTCCGGGGCGTCCGGCTTGAGGGGTCGCGATCGATCCGAAGCCTCCTGACGGCTCGGAGATTCTGGATGCGTCCGTGGTCGGTCGTCTCGCCGGGATCCTGGCAGCCGGGCTACCGCCGAAATAGAACGAGCACCGCGCTCGCAATCTGAGGTTCTTGTGACGTCCGAATACGCCCCGTGGTCGTCGGGGCATGCCAGTCCCTCCGCGCCCCGAGGCTCGCGAACCTCAATCGTGCTCACCTTCGCACATAAGGACCCCGCAAACTCCACACAGGCCCCGACCAGACCGCGAGGAAGGCCCCGACGAAGCCACTCGCGACCGCCGTAACGCTGCCGCTGCCGCGCCCTGCTCAGTGCGCCGACGGGCTTCTTGTTGCCGCCTCGCCTCCGCCAGGACGCGCTGTCGTGCCTTGGCCTCGCGCCTCCGGTGCTCGGCTTCCTCCGTTCCGGCGAAGCCTACTGACGCCCGTACGGCCTTCAGGCGGCCGTGCGCCAGCTCGGCCGATTTCTCGTCGGTGCTGCGCTTTACGGGTACGGCAGCGGCCGCTCTCAGGGCGGCGCCGTCCGCTGGGAACGCTATCGATAGCGCCAACGAGTCACGGTTCCGAAGAAGGGTCGCAATCACGTTGTCGACGTCCCAGGGCTCGTCAAACGGCATCCCATGGGAGAAGGCACTGCGCACGATCTTCCCTCGGTCCCCGTCGAGTTGTAGCGAGGAGATGCGCCGACGAGCCTCGACAGCGGTCGGGTGAGGCATCATCCCGAGCGCCTTGATCGCGCACAGTTGCGCGCGGAGGGTCCGGCCGTCACGTGCAGCGAGCATGAGAACCGGGATCGCGACACGACCAAGGCGGGCGGCGGCGGACGCCAGCCTGTTGAAGTCAGCCGGCATCGGGTCGGCGAAACCCGGCGGCAGTTGGACCATGGTCCCGGACTCGTGCTGGACGGTTGGTGTCCTCTCGCCAAGCATGTACCAATCGTGCGCTCCCGGCGATCCTCGCGCACGGCCAGTCCGGGAACAGAGTCGGCCCAACCGCGAGCTCGATCGCACGGCCGAGTGTTCGCGTCCGGGCGAGGACCTGGGCGTGAGCCCTGCTCAAGCCAGCCGCAGGGTTCCGGAACTGGGCGACACAAGTTCGACCGTTCCCGCGTGACGCTCAAGCTGTCACGTCGCCCGGGTATCCCGACGCTCGGCGGCCCCTGCCCGCAACTACAATCGCGAGCATCACCGTCGGGAGGAATTGAATGGACGTCTTCGCACTCCGCGACCAGCTGGTCGCCGATTACGAAGCGTTCACGCGCAGCTTCATCCACGTCAAGGACGACCAGATCCGCGAGGTCGTCGACCGCGAGCTGGCCCAGGGCCTCCTCTGGCCCGAGTCGCTGATCCAGCTCAACCCGTCGTTCCAGGCCGGCGCGACGATCGATCACCTGGTGGCCGAGGGCATCCTTCACGACGCCAACCGGGCAATCTTCCGGCGCGGCAAGGCCGAGGGCGCGGCCGGTGCCGCGGGGAGCGCGCCCCTCCGCCTCCACCAACACCAGGAGGAGGCGATCCGCGTCGCTACGACCGGTGCGAACTACGTCCTGACGACCGGCACGGGCTCCGGCAAGAGCCTCACGTACATCGTCCCGATCGTCGACCGGGTGCTCCGGGAGGGCCCCGGCAAGGGCATCCGGGCGATCGTCGTGTACCCGATGAACGCGCTTGCCAACAGCCAGGTCGGCGAGCTCGAGAAGTTCCTCAAGTTCGGGTACCCCGACAACGCGGGCCCGGTCACCTTTGCGCGGTATACCGGCCAGGAGAAGGAGGAGCAGCGCCAAGCGATCATCGCCACGCCACCCGACATCCTCCTGACAAACTACGTGATGCTCGAGCTCCTCCTCACCCGGCCCATCGAGAAGGGCCTCGTCGAGGCGGCGCGCGACCTGCGGTTCCTCGTCCTCGACGAGCTCCACACGTATCGCGGCCGCCAGGGCGCCGATGTCGCGCTTCTCGTGCGACGCGTCCGCGAGGCGACGAAGGCCACGCGGCTCCAGGTCGTGGGCACCTCCGCCACCCTCGCCGGGGGCGACGCCATCGGCCAGCAGAGGGTCGAGATCGCCGACGTCGCGAGCCGGCTCTTCGGTGCGAAGGTGGAACCGGCGCATGTCGTCGGCGAGACGCTCGTCCGGGCGACGCAGCCGCCGCGTCCAGCTGACCCGACCTGGGTCGCGGCCCTGCGCAGCCGGGTGGCGTCCGGAGCTCCCGCGCCGACAGAGGCCGCCGCGTTCGGAGCGGACCCGCTCGCCTCCTGGATCGAGGGAGTCATCGGCCTCGAGGAGGAAGCGGGTACCGGCCGGCTCGTCCGGGCGCGCCCGCGCGCGATCGGTGGACCCGACGGCGCGGCGATCATGCTCGCGGATCTCGTCGGGCTCGACGAGGATCGCTGCGCCGCGGCCATCCGCCAGACGCTGTACGCGGGCTTCCGCGTCACGCTCCCCGGATCGGTGTTCCCGGTCTTCGCGTTCAGGCTCCACCAGTTCTTCAGCCGCGGCGACACGGTCTTCGCCAGTCTCGAGGAGGAAGGCACGCGGCACCTGACAACGCAGGGCCAGCAGTTTGTGCCGGGCGACCGCAGCCGGGTGCTCCTGCCCCTCGCCTTCTGCCGGGAGTGCGGCCAGGACTACTACACCGTCGGGCGTCGCAAGGACCTCTCGGGCACGTACACGTACGAGCCGCGCGAGCTCTCCGATGTCACCGCGGACGAGGACCGCGATCGTGGCTTCGTCTACGTCGGCTCGGAATCCCCGTGGCCCGACAACGCGAACGAAGAGACCGACCGCGTTCCCGATGACTGGCTCGAAGAGAAGGCCGACGGCCGCCTCGTCGTCAAGAGCGATCGGCGCAAGAACCTCCCCTCGATCGTCCACCTCGGGGCCGACGGCCGAGAGTCGCCGGGCGGCCTGCGCGTCGCCTTCATGCCGGCCCCCTTCAAGTTCTGCCTCTCGTGCGGCGTCGAGTACAGCAACCGCCAGACCCGCGACCTCGGGAAGCTCGCCACGCTCGGTTCGGGGGGAAGGAGCTCCGCGACGAGCCTCCTCTCGATCACGGCCGTACGCTCGCTCCGGCACGATCCGACGCTCGAACCCCGCGCCCGAAAGCTCCTCGCCTTCACCGACAACCGCCAGGACGCCTCGCTCCAAGCCGGCCATCTCAACGATACCGTCGAGGTGGGCCTGCTCCGCTCGGCGCTCTACCGGGCGGCCGCCACCGCTGGCGCGCCCGGGCTCGGTCACGACGAGCTGGCGATCCGCGTTGCCGAAGCGCTCAACCTGCCGATCGCGGAGTACGCCCGGGATCCCGCGGTGAAGTTCGCGGCGAAGGCCCAGACCGATGCCGCGCTGCGCGACGTCCTCGGCTACCGCCTCTACCGCGACCTCGAGCGCGGCTGGCGCGTGACGGCGCCGAACCTCGAACAGGCGGGCCTCCTCGAGATCCGCTACGAGTCGCTCGACGAGCTCGCGGCAGCCGACGAGGAATGGGCGTCGGCCCACCCGGCGCTTGCCGGGGCGACGCCGACACAGCGACGCGACGTCGGGAAGGCGCTGCTCGACCACCTCCGGCGCGAGCTCGCGATCCACGTCGTCTTCCTGCGCGAGGACTGGCAGGAGGGCATGCGCCATCGCTCCAACGAGCGCCTCGTCCTGCCCTGGGCGGTCGACGAGGAGGAACGTCTCGAGCATGCCGCGGTCGCCTATCCGCGCGGGCGCAAGAAGGCCGCCCCTGACTACGGCGGCAACGTCTACCTCAGCCCGCTCGGCGGTCTGGGTCAGCTCATGGGCCGGCCGGGCGTGCTCGCCGATACCGGAAAGCGCCTCGTGACCGCCGACCGCGAGCGGATTATCCGCGAGCTCTGCACGATCCTGAAGATCGCGGGGCTCCTGCTCGTGGTCGACGAGCCGAAGGAGGCTGGAGCCGTCCCAGGCTACCAGCTCGCCTCGGCGTCGATGCGCTGGCACGCGGGCGACGGCACGGCAGCCTTCCACGACCCGATTCGGGTGCCGAAGGCCCCCGAGGCCGGTCTCGCGGTGAACCCATACTTCGTCCGGTTCTATCGCGAGGTCGCCGGCGACGGCGTGGGGATCCGGGCCAAGGAGCACACGGCGCAGGTGGCCTCGGCCGAGCGCGAGGAGCGCGAGGAAGCCTTCCGGGAGGGACGGCTGCCGATCCTCTTCTGCTCGCCGACAATGGAGCTCGGGATCGACATCGCCGAGCTCAACGTGGTGGGCCTCCGAAACGTGCCGCCCACCCCCGCCAACTACGCCCAGCGCTCCGGGCGCGCCGGGCGCTCGGGCCAGCCGGCCCTCGTCTTCGCGTACTGCTCGACGGGCTCGCCGCACGACGCCTACTTCTTCCGCCGGCCGGAGCTCATGGTTGCGGGCCAGGTGAAGGCCCCGCGCCTCGAGCTCGTCAACGAGGATCTCGTGCGCAGCCACGTCCACGCGATCTGGCTGCGCGCGGTCGACAAGACCCTCGGCCGATCGCTCGCCGACATCCTCGACGTCTCGGGCCAGGAGCCGACCCTCGACCTGCTGCCCGAGGTCTCCGACGCGGTCCATGCCCCCGCCGCGCGGGCCGCCGCGAAGGTGGCCGCCGCGGCGTTCCTGGGATCGGTCGATCTCGCCGAGGCCGACTGGTTCACCGAGCGCTGGCTGGACGACACCCTCGATGCCGCCCCGCTGCGCTTCGATGCGGCCTGCGGCCGGTGGCGGGACCTCTACCGGGCGGCACTAGAGATGCGCGCGACCCAGAACAAGGTGATCGGCGACGCGTCCCGGAGCGCCGACGACCGGGACCGGGCCCGTCGGCTCCGGGCCGAGGCCGAGAGCCAGCTCGAGATCCTGCGCGGCGAGGGCGCCGAGAGCACCATGCAGGCCGACTTCTACAGCTACCGCTACTTCGCGTCCGAGGGGTTCCTGCCGGGCTACTCGTTCCCGCGCCTGCCGCTGTCGGCCTGGATCCCGGGTCGCGCGGGGCCGGCGAAGCACGACGACTACCTGAGCCGCCCGCGCTTCCTTGCGATCAGCGAGTTCGGGCCTCGCAGCATCGTCTACCACGAGGGAAGCCGGTACCTGATCAATCGCGTCCTCCTCCCCGCCGATCGGACCGAGGAGAACCAGCTCGTCCTCCACGCGGCGAAGCGCTGCCCGGCCTGCGGCTACCTCCACCCGGTCGATGGGGCGGGCGTCGGGGTCGACACGTGCCGCCGCTGCGGGGCCGATCTCGATGAGGCGCTCGGCAGCCTCTTCCGGCTCTCGAACGTCGCCACGAAGCGCCGCGATCGCATCAACTCCGACGAGGAGGAGCGTCAGCGGATGGGCTTCGAGGTGCGCTCGGCCATCGCGTTCGCCGGCCCTCCCGTCCGCCCGAACGTCCACAAGGCCGAAGCGGGAGATGGGGCAGGGGCCATCCTTGGCCTCGAATACGGGCCCGCCGCGACGATCTGGCGGATGAACGTCGGGTGGCGTCGTCGCAAGAAGGACGCGAAGCTCGGCTTCGTCCTCGACACCGAGCGTGGGTACTGGCAGCGCAACGACCTCGATCCCGATGACAAGGATGACCCGCTCTCGGGCCGGACTGAGCGCGTGATCCCGTATGTCGAGGATCGCCGCAACGTGCTCCTGGTGACGCCGTCCGACGAGCTCTCGCCCGAGGAGATGGCGTCGCTCGCGGCGGCGCTCAAGAACGCGATCCAGGTGGAGTTCCAGCTCGAGGACGCCGAGCTCGCCGCGGAGCCGCTCCCGAGCGAGAGCCGCCGGCGCGTGATCCTCCTGTACGAGGCGGCCGAGGGCGGCGCGGGCGTGCTGCGGCGCCTCGCCCGCGAGCCCGGAGCCCTGCCCGCCGTCGCACGGCGAGCCCTCGAGCTCTGTCACTTCGACCCGGCGACCGGTGAGGACCGCGGGAGCGCCCGGGGCGCCAGGGAGCGCTGCGAGGCGGCCTGCTACGACTGCCTCCTCTCGTACGGCAACCAGCGCGACCATCGGCTCCTCGATCGGCAGCGCATCCGCGGGCTGCTCCTGCGGCTTGCGGCAGCGGAGGTCAGCATCTCCGATGGACCCGAACCACCGGACGTGCACCTCGCGAAGCTCAAGTCGCTCGCGGGGTCCGATCTCGAGCGCCGCTGGCTCGACTTCCTCCACGCCCGCGGGTACGTGCTGCCCGCGACGGCCCAGAAGGCCATCCCGAACGTCTACGCACGGCCCGACTTCGCCTACGACGCGACGACGGTCGTCTTCATCGATGGGCCGGTCCACGGCTACGCGAACATCGCCGAACGGGACACGAAGATCCGCGACACCCTCGATGCCGCCGGCTACCTCGTGATCGCATTCGGGCCCGGCGAGGCGACCTGGCCCGGTGTGCTCGCGAAATACCCGAACGTGTTCGGCAAGCCGATCGCAACCCGCGCAACCTCGTGACTGCGCCAGCGGCTCCCGGACGCTTCGCTCCCGGGGCGCTGGTCCGGGCGCGTGGCCGCGAATGGGTCGTCCTGCCGGCGTCGGATGACTCGCTGCTCGTCCTGCGGCCGCTCGGTGGATCGGACGACGAGGTGACCGGGCTCGACCTCGCCTTCGAGGGCGCGGACGTCGAGCCCGCCCGGTTCGCGCCGCCGACCGTGGCGGATCTGGGCGACCACGCCTCGGCGCGTCTCCTTCACCAGGCGCTCCGTCTCTCCGTGCGTGAGGGAGCCGGGCCCTTCCGCAGCTTCGCCCGGATCGCGGTCGAGCCGCGGCCGTACCAGCTCGTGCCGCTCCTCATGGCGCTCCGCCTGGACCCGGTCCGGCTCCTGGTCGCGGATGACGTCGGCATCGGAAAGACCGTTGAGGCGCTCCTGGTTGCCCGCGAGCTCCTCGACCGCGGGGAGATCAGCCGGCTTGCCGTCCTCGCGCCGCCGCACCTCGCAGAGCAGTGGCAGGCGGAGATGCGCGAGAAGTTCCACGTCGATCCCGCGCTCGTCCTCCCATCGACCGCGTCCCGCCTGGAGCGCGGCCTGCGCCTGGGCGAATCTCTCTTCGAGCGGCATCCGTTCGTCGTCATCAGCCTCGACTTCATCAAGTCCGACCGCCACCGCCTCGAGTTCCTGCGGACCGCACCCGAGTTCGTCATCGTGGACGAGGCCCACACGTGCGTGGAAGCAGGCGGGGTGGGCGGTGGCCGGCACCAGCGGGCCGAGCTCGTGCGCCGCCTGGCGGCCGACCTGAAGCGCCACCTCGTCCTTGTGACGGCGACGCCGCACTCGGGCAACGAGGCCGCGTTCCGGGCGCTGCTCGAATACCTCGACCCGACCTTCAGCGACCTCCCCGACGACCTGTCGGGCGCGGCGAACGAAACGGCCCGGCGGCGTCTCGCCCGCCACATGGTGCAGCGCAGGCGCGTCGACATCCGCTCATACCTGGAGGAAGACACGCCCTTCCCCGACCGACTCGCTCGCGACGAGACCTACACCCTCACGAAGCCCTACGAGGCGTTCGTCGACCGGGTCATCGCATACGCCCGCGAGGTGGTCCGCGATCAGTCGATCGCGAACGCGCGGCGCCAACGGGTGCGCTGGTGGTCGGCCCTCGCGCTCCTGCGGTCGATCGGGTCGAGCCCGGCCGCCGCAGCGGCCACGCTCCGGGAGCGCAGCCGGACCGCCGAGGCAGCCACCGGCGATGAAGCCGACGAGATCGGGCGGCGGAGCGTCCTTGACCTCGACGATGAGAGCTTCGAGGGAGCCGACGTCGCCCCGGGCGCCGACCCGACCGCGGCGGGTGAGGCGCCCGTCGAGTCGACGTCGCGTCGGCTCCGCGACATGGCCAGGGCCGCCGAGGCGCTCGCGGGCAAGGACGACGCCAAGCTTGCCAGGGGGATCGCGATCGTCGCGGACCTCGTGAAGTCCGGCTCGCAGCCGATCGTCTTCTGCCGCTTCATCGCGACCGCCGAGTATGTCGCGGCGGCGCTCCGGGCCGCCCTTCCCGGCGATGTCGCGGTCGAGGCAGTGACGGGTCTGCTCGCGGCCGACGACCGCAAGGCTCGCGTCGACGCCCTTGGCGAGCACCCGCAGCGCGTCCTCGTCGCCACGGACTGCCTGTCCGAGGGGATCAACCTCCAGGGGTCATTCGACGCGGTCGTCCACTACGACCTGTCCTGGAATCCGACCCGCCACGAGCAGCGCGAGGGCCGGGTGGACCGCTATGGGCAGCGCCGGGCGGAGGTCAAGGTCGTCACGCTTTTCGGATCGAACAACGCGATCGACGGGATCGTCCTCTCGGTGCTCCTGCGCAAGCACAAGGCGATCCGCGAGAGCCTCGGGATCAGCGTGCCGGTCCCGGTTGACTCGAACGCGGTCCTCGAGGCGATCCTGGAAGGGATCCTGATCCGGGGCGGGAGCGACGAGCGGAGCGCGGGCCAGCTCGCGTTCTGGGAGCGCGAGGTCATCGACCCCCAGCGGCGCGGCCTGTACGAGGAGTGGGATCGCGTGGCCGAGCGCGAGCGCCAGTCGCGGACCCTCTTCGCCCAGCACGCGTACCCGCTCGACGAAGTGGTCAGGGCCCTCGACGCCGCCCGCGCAGCGGTCGGGGCCGGCATCGAGGTCCGGCGGTTCACGCTCGACGCGCTCCGCCGCCACGGCGCAAACGTCACGGAACGGCCGGACCGGGCCGTCGACGTGGACGCCCGGGAGGTCGCGCGCGCGGTCCGCGATGCAGCCGCGATCGAGTCCGATCGCTTCCGGGTCCGGTTCGAACCGCCCGCCGGCGAGGACATCCTCGTGGGCCGGACGCATCCGCTGGTCGACGGTCTCGCGACGCACCTCATCGACACAGCGCTCGACCCGCTGACGGCTTCCGTGGCCCGCCGAGCGGGCGTGATCCGGACGAGCGGAGTCGCGACCCGGACGATCGCGCTCCTCGTCCGCCTCCGGTTCGACCTCCGGACCCGGACCAGGAGCGGCGAGCGGGCGTCGATGGCAGAGGAGGTGCGCATCCTCGGCTTCACCGGCGCTCCAGAGGCGGCGGAGTGGCTTCCCGCGGACGCCGCCGACGCCCTTCTCGACCTGCCACCGACCGGCAACGTCCTGCCCGAGCAGGCTGCCGACGCCCTGGCGCGGGTCACCAACGGCATCGAGTCCCTGCGCCCCGCCCTCGAGCGACTGGCCGCCAGTAGGGCGGCCGACCTCGCTGCTGAGCACGAGCGCGTTCGCGACGTCGCCGGCCTCCGCGGGCGAACGACCGTGACGCCGCTGCTCCCGGTGGATCTCCTCGGCATCTACGTCTTCCTGCCGGCGCCACGGGCCTGACCATGGAGCTGCGCCGGGCCCGTGTCACCTCGTCCGTCCGCACCGAGGGCGGCCTGCTGCCCGCGGACCTACTCGCGAAGGTCGCGGCGGGCGACCGCGACGTCCCGGGGCTCGCCGACGCCGACTACGGGCTGGTAGCGGGCGACCGGGTCCGCGAGGCGATCACTCGTAGCTGGAATCGGCTGGTCGGCTCGTGGGCGGCCCTGACCGCCGCCCGTGTCGGCGCGACCGACGAGCACGAGCCGCTCACCACCCCGACCCGCGAGCGCTGGCTCCTGCCCCTCTTCGAGGAGCTCGGGTTTGGCCGGCTCGCGGTGGCCCGCACGGTCGAAATCGAGGGCACCGCGTACCCGATCAGCCACGCCTGGGAGCAGGTGCCGATCCACCTTGTCGGGTTCGGCGTCGAGCTCGACCGCCGAACCCCCGGCGTCCGGGGGGCCGCGGGCGCCGCACCGCACGCGCTGGTCCAGGAGTACCTGAACCGCTCGGAGGCCGCGCTCTGGGGGGTCGTCAGCAACGGTCGGCTCCTGCGCCTCCTGCGCGACAGCACGTCGCTCACCCGGCAGGCGTTCGTCGAGTTCGACCTCGAAGCGATCTTCGAGGGCGAGCTCTACGCCGATTTCGCCCTCCTCTGGAGCGTCTGCCACCGGACGCGATTCGAGGCTGCGAAGCCCGAGGAATGCCTTCTCGAGCGTTGGAGCAAGAAAGCGGCCGACGACGGGACCCGGGCGCTCGACAAGCTCCGCGGCGGCGTGGAGACCGCGATCGAGTCGTTCGGCACCGGGTTCCTGGCACAACCCAGCAACGCGGCCCTGCGCGAGGCGCTCCGCTCTGGCGAGCTCGACCGCCAGGACTACTACCGCGAGCTCCTCCGCCTCGTCTACCGGCTCATCTTCCTGTTCACCGCCGAGGACCGCCGCGACGAGACGACGGGCCGCGAGCTCCTCCTCGACCCGGCCGCTCCGGACGAGGCGGCCGAGCGTTACCGTCGCTACTACTCCACAGCCCGCCTGCGTGTGTTCGCCGGTCGCCGCCGGGGGACCCGCCACCTTGACCTGTGGGTCAGCCTGCGGCGCGTGATCGCTGCCCTCGGCGGCGCGGGCGCCCCGACGCTGGCGCTGCCGGCCCTCGGCTCGTTCCTCTTCGGGCCGACCGCCTGCCCGCACCTCGATGCCGCCGCGCTGCGCAACGAGGACCTCCTGGACACCGTGCGCGCGCTCGCCACGATCGAAGAAGACAGGCGGCTCCGGCTCGTCGACTACCGGAACCTGGGTGCAGAAGAGCTCGGCGGCATCTACGAGGGCCTTCTCGAGCTCCACCCCCGCATCGAGGTCGATGCGACCCCGCCGCGCTTCGAGCTCGGGACCGCAGCCGGGAACGAACGCAAGGCGACCGGTTCCTACTACACCCCGACAAGCCTGATCACCTGTCTGCTCGACTCCGCACTCGACCCAGTGGTCGAGGAGGCGGTGCGGGGCAAGGATCGCGAGGCGGCCGAACAGGCGATCCTCGAGCTCGCCATCGTCGATCCGGCGGCAGGCAGCGGGCACTTCCTTGTCGCAGCGGCTCACCGGCTCGCGAAGCGCCTCGCGACGATCCGCACCGGCGAGGGCGAGCCGGCCCCTTCGGCCGTCCGCCGTGCCCTGCGCGACATAATCGCCCACTGCATCTACGCGGTCGACGTCAACCCGATGGCGGTCGAGCTATGCAAGGTCAGCCTCTGGCTGGAGGCCCTTGAGCCGGGCCGTCCGCTCTCGTTCCTCGATGCCCACATCAAGGTCGGCAACAGCCTTCTGGGCACCACCCCCGAGCTCGTCGCAGCGGGGATCCCCGACGCTGCCTACGAGGCTCTCACCGGCGACGACAACGCGGTCGCCCGCGCCTGGCGAGCACATAACAAGCAGGAGCGCGATGGCCAGCAGGCGCTCTTCGAGGCACCGATTCAGATCCCGACGGAGGCCCTTGCCCGGGAGGTCCGGTCGCTGGACGGCCTACCGGAGGAGACGCCTGAGGCCGTTATGGAGAAGGCCGCCCGCCACGCCGCCTACGTCGCCTCGTCCGACTACGGCCGCGCCCGGTCCGCTCTCGATGCCTGGTGCGCCGCCTTCGTCGTGCCCAAGGCGCCGGGCACTGCGGAGATCACGACTGCGACCTTCCGAGCGATCGGCACGGATCCCGCCGCGGTTCCAGCGGTCGTTCGGGACCTCGTCGAGGGGACCGCCGCCGAGTACGCCTTCTTTCACTGGCCGGTCGAGTTCCCGGCCGTCTTCGAGCGGGGAGGCTTCGACGTCGTCGTCGGGAATCCGCCCTGGGAGAGGGTCAAGCTCCAGGAGAAGGAGTTCTTCGAGGAGCGTAGTCCCGCGATCGCCGCGGCCCGCAACGCTGCGGAGCGCAAGCGGATGATCGCTGACCTGCAGCGCACCGATCCGACGTTGTGGCGGGCATTCCAATATGCGCTCCGTCGTTCGGACGGCGCGAGCCACCTGCTCCGCGACTCGGGTTCATTCCCCCTCGCCGGACGAGGCGACATCAACACCTACGCTGTCTTCACCGAACTTGCCGCCAGTATTGCGGGCGCGCGGGGCTGGGTCGGGATGATTGTCCCAACCGCCGTGGCGACGGATGAGACCACCGCCCCGCTATTCCGCCATTTCGTCGAGGGTGAGGCCCTTCGATCGCTATACGACTTCCGGAATAGCGATGCGATGTTCAGGGACGTTGGGCACCGTCGATTCAAGTTCTGTCTCTTGACGGCCTGCCCCGCCGGTCGCGCGCCCTCTGCCGACCTGGCCTTCTTCGCTGTCGCGACAGCGGACCTTGACGTCGCCGACCGCCATTTCAGCCTCACGCTGGCGGATTTCGCGTTGCTCAACCCGAACACGCGCACATGCCCGACATTCCGCAGTCGTCAGGACGCCGAGCTCGCCAAGGCGATCTACCGACGTGTGCCCGTGCTCATCGACGAGTCGAAGGGCGAGGCCGGCAACCCGTGGGGCGTGTCGTTCCTATCGATGTTCCACATGGCGAACGACAGCGGGCTCTTCCTCGACGAGCCCGGGCCCGATCGTCTGCCGCTCTACGAAGCGAAGATGGTCCACCAATACACGCATCGGCATGGCGACTACGCTCTTCGCAAGCCCGGGAGTCGTGACTCCGAGCTGCCCACGCCGGACGAAGCTGCGCTACATCGCCCCGACTATTCGGTACGTCCGTTGTATTGGGTGCCGACTCGGGACGTCGACGACAAGCTCCGAGCTTGGAGCCGAGACTGGTTGCTGGGGTTCCGAGGCATCGCGCGGGCGACCGACGAACGCACCGTGATCTCGACGGTAATCCCGCGAAGTGGAGTCAGCGGCAAGTTCCCCGTCCTGCTCTCCAGCCGCGACACCATTCCGCTCCTGATTGCCAACTTGAATTCCTTTGTCTTTGACTGGTCGGCTCGTCAGAAGGTTGGCGGTACCGACTTGGCGTTCTTCCTAGTGGAGCAGTTCCCCGTCATCGGGCCCTCTGCATACGAGCAGAAGGCACCATGGTCGGACCTGACGCTTAGAGAGTGGCTGCGGCCCTACGTGGTGGAACTCACGTATTCGACCGAGGATCTCGGGCCCTTCGCGCACGACCTCGGATGGTCGGGTATGCCTTTCGTTTGGGACCGGGAGCGTCGCATGGCGCTGAAGGCGGAGGTTGATGCCGCCTACTTCCATTTGTACGGCGTCACGGAGAGTGACGTCCGCCACGTGATGGACTCCTTCTGGATCGTTCGTGAACACGACGAGAGAGAATTCGGCGGCTATCGCACGAGGCAACTGATCCTCAACGCCTACGAAGCAATCGCAGCAGCCACGCCAGAGCACCCATTCGTGAGTCGACTCGTCCCAGCGCCTGGCGATCCGCGGGCCGCTCACCCTGGCCGTCCAGGAGACGGACCGGGCCGTTGGGTCCCGTGGTCGGAAGTCGTAGAACGCCCAATGGCACGCGAGCCGGATCCGCCGAGTCGGGCGGCGCAGCCGCGCCCCTCCAAGGCCGCAACCCTGACCTCGTCTGCTGTCCAACCGGCTCGCCGGGCGCCCGAGGTGCGCCCACAGCTCGACCAGCCCGCCCAGCAGACGCTCACTGGTGCCGCATCTCCCGCCGGCGCTGGTGGCCAATGGCACCCAGAGGCCGCGGTCGAACCGCGGGACATCTTCATGGGGATGCGGGTCCGCCATTGCTCGCGAGGCGAGGGCACGCTGCTCAGCGTCAAGCCGGTTGGCAAAGGCGCCGAGCTCCTCATCCGCTTCGATGTCAGCGGCGAGACCTGGATGGTCTTTGGGCTCGGGCTCCTCGAGTTTGAGTCTGAGGTTCCTCGGCAGTGAGGCCTTACGGGGGAGACGGAGAAATCGGCCCGGGTGCATGGAACGCCCCGGCAATACCAGCGGAGGCTTCGCGCCAGCCCTGGCCCATCGTCGGGCGCACCTGTCGCCGGAGAGACGGTAATCCGTCCCGCCGCTCGCCTAGCAGTCGCCCGTCCACGCCATGCCACGATGCCAGAGGAGCTTCGCCTTGCCCCGGTCTCCCAAGGAGTTCCACGAATACCTTGCACCACCTACGAACGCCCATGTTGGACACGACGATTACTTGAATTCACCGGCCACCGCGTTCTTGAAGTACACGGTCGAGGCGAAGAGTTCCGTGGACCTGTGCATTAGGAGGTTTACCCGCAAGGCGGGAGGTGCCTATCGGAAGGACTCCCTCGACAGCCTCCAGCATCTCGTCGCTGCGATGTTGCCGGCCGTCATGGGGCACTTCGAGACGTATCAGCGCTATCTCTTTGCCGGCATGTTCGATTTGTCCGCGCACCTGGTCAAGTTCGATGTCGACGCCCCCGTGGGGCAGAACTTCCCGCCACCGCAGCCGGACGCGATCCCCGCCTGGGCGACGAGGTTGATGTTGGCTCGTGGATGCTCGTCTCGTCGTCGGTGAAGGCGTCGGGGGCGGCGCCTGAGAGGTGGAGGGCCCGGGCGAGGAAGCTCGCCATCTGCTCTCGTGTCACGAGCCCGTCCGAGCAGTACAGGGTCGCGCTGCAGCCGCTCGTGATCCCCTGCAAGTAGACCCACTCGATGTCGACGCGGAAGGGCGAGCCGGCGATGTCGGTGAAGGGGGTGGCGCCAGCCAGCTCGAGCAGCGACGGACCGGCTGCCATCACGGCATCCCAGTTGCCGACCACGTCCCACCAATTGCGCAGCTGGCGTCCCTGGTACCGGATCAGATTCTCCCGACCCGGGAGATTCTGCATCCACCAGATCATGTAGTTCAGGGCGGGGTTGTCGGTGTCGCCGCGATCCTGGCATCCCCAGGTCGCGCAGCTGATGTCCGAGAGCGCACCCAGGCCATCCGGTGTCCAGTCGAGACAGTCACTCTGGTTGGCGGCAGGGTCGAACCGGTCGTACTCGAAGCGGGCGTTCGGAGGGTTGTGAACCGAGTCGCACCGGCCAATCACTCCGAGCGTGCCAGGGTAGTTGCGACCCTCGAACAGGTCCCGGAACAGGTGCTGGTCGATCTGGCTGAGCTCGGCCTCGATCTGGTGTCCGTGGTCCTCGATCGCCTCGGCTGTCCCGCGCCCATAGTTGTACGTATAGACGACGTAGGTCTGCGAGCAGCGGGGCTGGAGCCTACGCCGTCTTCACTTTTACAGCGGGTTCAGGACGCCACCTCGATGACGGCCGTGAAGGTGATGGGCCGATCCGCGGCCACCAGGTGCGCCAGCGCCGTCTCGACGCGGGCCGGAAGCTCGCCCGCCGTCATCTCGCGTCGGCCTCGGTGATGAGCGCGTCGAGCCGGGCG
>Ga0209538_1000874_pt1 | contig 16713 bp, 17 predicted proteins | sample BarGraNGADG00211_2_FD_184492 | JGI IMG/M metagenome (GOLD analysis project Ga0209538, IMG submission 184492) | Arctic peat soil microbial communities from Barrow, Alaska - Barrow Graham LP Ref core NGADG0004-211 (SPAdes) (version 2) | ecosystem: Environmental > Terrestrial > Soil > Wetlands >... | reverse complement strand
ACTGTCGACCTGGTGGAAGACCTGGTCGGTTAAAAGAGTCGGCTTACCGTCGGCGCCGATTTTATAAAAATGTCCGTCCGTTTCATTATAATATTGGACCTGTCCGTCAACGGCTAGAGTGGGATTCAAAATCGGCGTGTCGGTCAGGGACTGGGTTTTAGTCAGCCCGCCTATGGCCCGCGTATCCGGCTGGTTAGCGCTCGTCGCCCCGGTTCCCGTGCCAGCGCCCCCTATTTCTCCGGGTAAAGTGCCGGGCAGACCGGTTCCTTGGTTGTTGGTTACGCCGCCGGCGCCAATATCCGGCAGGCCGTTAACTGTGCCCGTGGCACTGGGGTTAGTTAAGGAAGCGAGCGGCGTTTGAAGGAAGAAGAAACGCCAGAGGAAATAGCCGATTAAGACGATGAATAGCAGAAAAATAAGGACGAAAAAAATTTTCTTATAACGGGCGAAAAAGTTCATATTACACTTGTTTATTATTTCTAAATATTATACAATTATTATATACTATGCCACGGGATAATTCAATTTGATTCCTTATTTTTTTAATTTATCACTATGGGCCTGTTTTCTTTAGGCGGGGACAATCTTTTTTTAGGGATTGATATCGGCGACTCTTCTTTGAAGATGGTGGAGTTGAAAAAACATAACCGCCAGATCTCTCTTTCCAATTATGCTTTTAGCGAGAACGTCAACGAGGTTAATTTTACCAAAGTGGAAGATATCAGCTACCTGACCAAGGCGATCATGAAGGTCAAGGAAGACGCCGGTATCGTTTGCAAGCGGGCGACCGCCTCTTTGCCGACCTTCGCGGTTTTTTCGTCAATCATCAACTTGTCCAACGTCGACAAGAAAAATCTGGCCGCGGTGGTGAATGAAGAAGCCAAGAAAGTGATTCCTCTGCCGCCGGAAGAAATGATTTTGGATTGGAAAATAATTCCCGAGCCGGACAGCCAGACAAACCGGGGAAGCCTGAGAGTTTTTTTAACCGGCAGTCCGAAAAAATTAGTCCGCAAATATTTGGATGTTTTCAAACAGGCAAAATTGACCCTGGCCAGTCTGGAAACGGAAACCTTCTCTTTGGTCCGCGCGCTTTTGGGTAATGACAAGAGCACGGCCATGATCGTGGAAATCGGCGCCAACAGCACGGACTTGTTCATTGTGCGCGAGAGCATCCCGGTTTTAAATCGCAGCTTGGCGATTTGCGGCACCACGGTCACTAAGGCGCTAGCGGAAAAATTAGGTTTGTCTTACGCGCAAGCCGAGCAATTCAAATTGGATTTAAGCGTTTCTTTAAATAGCGACAGCCATGAGGAATTGCCCCAACTGATTATTGCCACTTTAGAACCGATTGTGACGGAAATGCAGTATATGCTGGAATTCTTTCGGTCGCAGAATAGCGGAGAAGTGGAGAAAGTTATTTTATCCGGCGGCGGCGCGCTCCTCCTCAATCTCGCGGACTATTTGTCACGGCGTTTGAACCTAAAAGTGATTATCGGCGATCCTTGGAGCCATATCAACTACCCGGCGGAATTAAAGCCGATTTTAAATGAAGTCGGACCGCGTTTAGCGGTCGCGGTCGGTCTGGCCATGCGCGAGATTAGCTAAGACGAGAAGCGTTATTTAGAATATATTTAGCCCATAAGACCCCATGCTTTTCGGCAAAAATCCGTCTCATCGGGCGGATGACAATAAAAAAAGTTTGCTGGTTAACCCTAAAATCTTAGAGGTCAATTTGATTAAGGATGAGATTGGGGTGCTTTTTGATTGGCATAAAAATTTACTGATTTCGTTAGTGGTTTTACTTATCGCCGCCGCCCTGGTCACGGAACTTTATTTCGGGCTCGACTGGTGGGGCCAGGCCGAAATGGTCAGCGCTCAGACTTTAAGTTCGAAGATTGATTCTCTGAATCGCGATATTGCGCAAGTTAAAGGCCAGGCCGACGCCGCTTTAACTTATCAAGCCAAAGCCGCGGCCGCCGGCCAGCTTTTAGCCAATCATATTTATTGGACGAAATTTTTTCGCTGGCTGGAAAAAGACACGCTGAGCTCGGTCAAGTTCGGCGCTTTCAGCGGCGATTTAACCGGTTTATATAAACTAACGGCCAATACTCCGACTTTTGCCGAAGTCAGTTGGCAGGCCAAGGCTTTTCTGGATGATCCGCTGGTGGAAAAAGTGGACATTAGTTCCGCGTCCGGCGTCGGTAAAGACGCTAAAGAGCAGACCGGTATTAATTTTCCCGTCTCGCTGCAAATTAATCCGGATATTTTTAAGAAATAATCTATGGCCCAGATTAGACGTAAAAAAAATAATAATAACCTGAACAGCTTTCTGAATAATTATTTTAATATTTTTTTGGCTGTGCTTTTAATTATCTTTTTGGCGGTCGGCTATTTTATTGTTTTACAGCCGAAATTTGCGACGACTCTGACCACCATTCAAGCCAGCATCGCCGACCAGCAAAAGCTTTATGCCCAGGAAGAGACCCGGCTGGCCAGCTTGCGCAGTATGGCCGATCTCTACAAGAAAATAGACGTCAATGATTTGAATAAGTTTAATTTAATGCTGCCCAGCACCTCGACGCCGGAACAGCTCTTCGGCGAGTTGGAAGAAGTAATTTCCCAGCAAGGCCTCATGATTAGCAGCCTGAGCTTTAAGCCTTTAACCGATACGGACAACTCTAATCTACCAACCGCCGTGCGCCGAATCAGTCTTGATTTGTCTTTGGGAGCGATTGATTATCGCGGTTTAAAGAATCTGCTGAGTACTCTGGAAACTAATTTGCGCCTGTTCGACGTGACGAATGTCAGCTATTCTCCGGAGGGCAGTACCGCGCAACTCAAGATGGATACCTATTATTATCAGAAGTAATTTATGGAAAAATTTTCTCGCCAATTTTTATATTTTTTCTTAGGGATAATTATCCTGGGCGGTTTGGCTTTGTTTATTTTTCGGTCGGCGCTGGTCGGGTATTTACAAGAACAGTCCGGCCTTAATACCGCCGCCCCAACCAATGGGCTGGTTAAAAAAGAGACTTTAAATACGGATATCTTGAAAGATCCTTCTTTCACGGCCCTGCGGAATAACGTGGTTAATTTTCATTTTGACCGCATCTGCTCGCAACCGGTAACCGCTCCGTCGGCGGTCGTAGTCAGCTCACCGACCGAGACCAGCACCACGACGGTCACCACCACCGCGCCGGTCGGTTGCGTTTTAGGCAGCGGCGCGCCTTTTAATATTCCCGTACCCAAAAAATAATCAATATTTTCATGGATAAAAATGAACAGCTCCTGTCTCTCCTGGTCGCTAAACAGATCATCACGCCCGAGCAATTAACGGAAATCAAGAATTCGGCCCCCAAAAACGCGGCGAACCTGGATTCTTTTTTGATTGCGCAAAAATTTTTGGATGAGGAAAAATTAACGGAGGTCAAGGCCGAGCTGTTCGGGCTGCTCTATTATAATCCGCAGGGCGATCAGATTCCGGAAGCAATCTTGAATTTTCTGCCGGTGGAAATCGCCAAGAATTATAAAATCATTTGTTTCGGACAGGATAAAAAAATCCTGAACATCGGTTTGGTGGAGCCGAATTTAAAGGCCATGGAAGCGGTTAACTTTTTGGCCGCCGATGAAAAATTTTCGGTGCATTATTATTTGATTTCGGCGGGCAGCTGGACCAAGCTATTCAGCCAATACCAGAAGCTGGAACAGGAAATTTCCAGCGCCTTGGAAACTAAAGCCAAAGAGGAAGGCGGTGATTTGGTCGCCATCCAAGGGGATGAAGAAAATCTCAGCACGGAGGACATTAACAGCGCGCCAGTCTCGCGCATCGTGTCGGTCATTATCCGTCACGCCGTTGAGGCGCGCGCCTCGGATATTCACATCGAACCCTTTGCCAAAGAAAGCCGCATCCGTTACCGGATCGACGGTATTTTACATACTTCGCTGACTCTGCCGAAAAGCATCCATAACTCGATTATCGCCCGCATCAAAGTGATGGCTAAATTGAAGTTGGACGAAACGCGCGTGCCGCAAGACGGCCGCATCCGTCTGGTGGTGGATAATCGCGAGGTTGATTTCCGTATCTCCACTTTGCCTTTGGCCAACCAGGAAAAAATCGTGATGAGAATTTTAGACACCGCCAAAGGCGCACCGACTTTGGAAGATTTGGGCTTTAATAAATTATCGCTCAAGCGCATTGCCGCAGGAATCAAGAAAACCAGCGGCATCTTCTTGGTTACCGGTCCGACCGGCAGCGGCAAAACCACCACTCTTTATGCGGTTTTAAATATCTTGAATCAAGAAGGCGTCAATATTTCCACTCTGGAAGACCCGATTGAGTATGAAATGAAGGGTGTCAACCAAGCGCAAATCCGGCCGCGCATCGGTTTCGGTTTCGCCAGCGGGCTGCGTTCCTTATTGCGCCAAGATCCGAATATCATCATGGTCGGCGAAATCCGCGACGAAGAAACCGCCGAGTTATCTATCCATGCCTCTTTGACCGGCCATTTGGTTCTCTCCACTTTGCATACCAACGACGCTTTAGGCGCGATTTTCCGTTTATTGGATATGAAGATTGAACGCTTTTTATTGTCTTCTACTTTGCGGACGGTTATCGCCCAGCGTCTGACGCGGCGCCTTTGTGAGCATTGTAAAAAAGAAACTGTCCTCTCGCCGGACGCGCGCCAGGAGATTATAACGGAACTTAAAAATACGCCGCTGGCGGTTTTAAAAGAAGAACTGCCGGAGCTGACCACGCCGGAAGGAATTTTTGACCATTACAAGTTATATCAAGCCGTCGGTTGCGCCCAGTGCGAGAGCACCGGCTATTCCAGCCGTTTAGCCATCGCCGAAGTGATTGAAATCAATCCGGAACTGCAGGAAATTATCAATAGCGGGAGCAAGAATTTAGATTTGGAAATGGTCAAGAAAACCGAAGATTTCGTTTCTATTAAGCAAGATGGTTTTATTAAAGTGCTCAAAGGACTGACCACGATGGAGGAAGTGCTAAGAGTCATTGAAAGTTAATTAGAGTCATTGAAAGTTAATTAGAGTCATTGAAAGTTAATTTATGCCTATTTTTCGATACAAAGCCACGGATGGCCGCGGCAAAAATAAGAGCGGGCGCATCGTCGGTATGACCGAAAGCGATGCTCTAAACAAACTGCGCAAGCAAGATCTCAGCGATATTACCTTAGCCGATATTACCGACTCATTCGGGATTAAATTTTTACGGCTGATCAACGGCGTGGGTTCGAAAGATTTGGTGATTTTTTCCCGCCAGTTTTCCGTGATGATTGCCGCCAACGTGCCGATCGTCGAGTCCTTGGTCGTTTTGATCGACCAGACCAATAATCCGACTTTCCAGGAACTCATCGCTGAAGTCGCTTTCGACGTGGATAACGGCGCTTTTTTGTCCGACTCCTTAGCCAAACACAAGAAAGTTTTTTCCGAATTTTTTGTGAGCATTATCCGTTCCGGCGAGACCTCCGGTAAATTGGATGAAGTTTTAAATTATCTGGCCGATGAGGTGGAAAGGAATTACGACATGGTTTCCAAGATCCGCGGGGCGATGATCTATCCGATTTTTGTGCTCAGCGGCTTGGTCGGCGTGGCGGTCGTCTTAATGGTTTATGTCATTCCTAATTTAACGAGCATTCTGACGGAATCCAGCATCGAGTTGCCTTTGTCCACCCGGATTGTCATCGGTACTTCTAAATTCATGCAGGCCTATCTGGTTTATATTATCATCGCCTTGGTCGCGCTATTTTTCCTGTTGCGTCTCTATTTCCGTACTTATTCCGGCCGCCGCGTCATTGACTTAGTCAAGCTCCGTTTGCCGATTTTCGGAACCCTGTTCAAATATATATATTTGATGCGTTTCTCCCGCTCCTTATCAACGCTCTTAAAAGGCGGGGTCACGATCAGTCGCAGTTTGGAAATTACGGCCGACGTGGTCGGCAATGTGATTTATAAGGAATTGATTCTGGAAACGCTGGCGTCTATTAATGATGGTAATCCTCTATCCACAGTTCTGGAACAAAGCCGCGACGTGCCGAAAATGGTGCCGCAAATGATCTCCGTGGGCGAAAAAAGCGGCAAAATTGACTCTATTTTAGACCGCATAACGATTTTTTACGGCCGGGAAGTCTCTAACCGCCTGGATAATTTAAGTAAGTTAATGGAACCGATTATTATTGTCATCATGGGCGTCGGCGTCGGCATCATGGTGGCGGCGGTTATTTTACCGATGTATAATCTGGCCAATCAAATCTAGATATCCTTGCGCTTAATTTAGGCAAATGTTATAATGACTTTAGATGTGTATAAGTGCTTTTTAATATATAGATAAATAATTTTAATAATTTCAACTTTCCCTTGTATTTTTTAGCTGGCCAATAAGGCTAAAGCGGAAAAATTTGAAGTTAGCGCGCTATGAAAAAAACTAAACAAGGTTTTACTTTAATTGAGTTGTTGGTCGTCATCGCCATCATCGGCTTGCTGGCCACCCTCTCTATCGTCGCCTTGAATACGGCGAGAGCCCGTGCCCGCGACGCCAAACGCGTGGCTGACATCAAACAAATGCAGACCGCTTTGGAAATGTACTTCAATGATTACGGCACCTATCCACCGAACGGCGGCGTGGTAGCTGGCGGTGCAATCGCCTCCACCTCCACCCCCTCCAATATCTACATGGGCGTGGTGCCTAGTGCGCCAACTCCGTCCGATGGCGCCTGTACGGCAGCTAACAATGTTTATACTTATGTCCAGGACCAAGTTGGCGCCATAGCCGGCGGTTCTTACCACATTAACTATTGTATTGGCATGGGCACCGGGAACATTACAGCTGGCACTGGTACCGCAACCCCCGCTTCCATTAAATAGTTTTTACCCATTTTCGATTTTACAAAAAGGAGCCACAGGCTCCTTTTTGTTTTGGCGGAAATTTTGTTAACTTCTAAGCTCAAGTTTTATTTTAACAAATCATCAAGTTCGCAGGAGAGCAAAGCCGACCGATTAAGGACGATCTGTTCTTCTGGATTTAAATTGTCAGCGGTCAGTCGGATAATTTTAGTGATAATACTGTCTCCGAGCATGATGTGGTTTGTTTTTTTGAAGTAGCTTTCGTTTTTCTGGTAAAAAAGCGTAGCGTACTGTTTCAGTTTGTCTCGCCGCGCCGATTTGAAGCCCCAGTCATTGCCGACCAAATCAATTTTATCGGCAATTTTTTTATCGGCCTGAAGCGGCAAATTACCCTCCCGAAAATCAATCCAGTAATCGCTTAGGGTATAGACAATCTTTACTGAGCCGCCATCCTCAGTCTTATACCAATAGATAAAAGAAAAATTATTCGTTAAAATATCTTCATGCCCGGTGATGCGTTCCAGTTCCTTTATGGTGCGAATTTTATACTCAGCCAGAAGCCTTAAATAACTCTCGCGCCAGTTTTTAAGCCAGTGGGCGATAAATGTTGGATCTAAAAACAGCGGCGATAAATCATTTTTAAGGTTTTCGTCGCTTACTTTATTCATCTGTAAGGTGAGTTTATTAAAAAGCGCGTTTGGATCTTTCGTCGCAATACCTTTAGCGGTCAGATAGTCAAAATCCGGTACGACTTTTTTGCCCATATACCAAAGCAGATCATAAATGTCGCGTCCTTTTTCTCCATAAATAGCGTTACCCACGCCACGAGCGCCACGCAAGAAAATAGCGGCCAACTTGCTCGCCATAAGCGCGCCCATATTATATGTCAAAATAACAAAAGAAAGCTGATCGCGATTTATCGGCCGGCGTTCGGTAACGGTTTTCGGAGCGACAAAATGGTTAAGATCAATTTTAACATGGATCTGATTTGAGGGGTGGCCAAGGTTCAATTCTTGACCAACGTGAAATTTCAAAATCAAACCTCGCGCGGCGCTTATTTTTATTATTAAAAAGCCGTCGCCCGCTCCGTAGGTATTAATAAAATAGTCTTCCAGCCCTCTTTTTAACTCCTCCAAAAAATCAGCCGTCACCGGATGAGAAACTTCAAAATCCAAATCAACCGACATGCGGTCTAAGCTATGGATTATACGGAGCGCGGAACCGCCATACATAATCCATTTCTGATAGGTCGGATGATGGTAAATAAAATTGAGAACATAAAACTGCAGCTCTTCTTTGAGGGCGTTGCGTCGAGTGGCGGCGTCAATTCCGCCATAAGCGGCCAGGTTGTCAAGCCGCCTTTTTAAGATGGCGGATATTTGTTCGCTCATAGGAATTTATTAAGCAGTGAATAAAATTTTTTCTGTTCTGACTCGTCAATCTCCGCAAAGTCTAGCCGCAGCTCAGCCATTAAATCTTTAATTTTTTCCCGCTTGACGGCGCGGAACTGGTGAGTTCGGAAATACAATAAATCAAATAAGGCCTTGGCGGGGGAAGCGATATAAAAAGAAAAACCGCCGGAGGGTGAGCCGGGCTTTCCTTCGACCAGGGAAAAATCGGAAAAAAGTTCTTTTTTAATTGACTGATAAGTAAAATTGCCCGCCTTTGTCCGGTAGTCTCGGGTGACTTTGGACGTGACGGAGCTTATAGAATGGACGGCCTCAGTGGCCAAGTTATAATACTGCAGAGCGGCCCAGGAACTGACATAAGAAGGCTGGCGAATGATATTGGCGAGATAAAATGAATAGGAAATATCGGTTCTATTCTTCTCAAAAAAGCTGGTTGAGACGTATAAGCCATTTTTAAGCGGGATGATTTCCTGGTATTTCAAAAACCGGCTGATATAAGTGTCAACCGTGGAGTCTTTAAGCCCCAACTGCAAGCCGAGCTGGTAGACAGTATTTTTGCTAAAATGAGGCAAAGATTTAAGCTGTTCTAAAAGATTTGTTTTACTTTTCATAACTATGACATTAGTGTATCATATGTGAAATATGACGTCAATAGCGCTATTCCTGGGCTATTCCTGGGCTATTTCTGTAATTTATTTTCATTACTCTTTTTTTGTGGAGTTTATGATATAATTAAAACATGGAATTATTCTATTTTTCGCAGGCGCCAGAACTAGACACTTTTGTGACTAAGGCGGGGTCTCAACTCGGCGCGGAGTTTTTAGAGAGCTGGCTCTGGGGCGAGATTAAGGAAGCGGCCGGCCAAGATATTATCAGGATTGGCGTGAAGGAAAACGGTCCGGTTGGAAAAATTAGAGCCGCGGCCACGCTGCTTAAAACGTTTTTATTTGGGTCATTTTATTATTGGTATTCACCGCGCGGCCCGGTGGGCGACGATGAGGCCCGGGAGTTTTTATTAACGGCCGTCAGGAAGATAGATCAGCCAGCGGTCTTTTGGCGTTTTGAACCGGGACCTTTATTTGAGCCGGGCTTATTGCCGTCTGAGGGAATAAAAACAGTTGAGGAAATAAAAACAGCTGATGAAATAAAAACAGTTGCGGAAAAAAAATTAAAAGAGGGAAAGGTCAAAATAAAAAAAACCCTGCCTTTGCAGCCGGCGCGAACTTTATTTTTAGATTTAGGCCGTAGTGAAGAAGAACTCCTGGCGGCCATGCATCAGAAAGCCCGTTATAATATTCGCTTGGCCGAAAAAAAGGGCGTGGCCATCGAAGTTGGCGGTCTGGCCGACCTGCCGGAACTGCAACGCCTGATGCGTTTAACCGGCGCGCGTGATAAATTTCGTCTGCATGATGAGCATCATTATGAAAATCTGATTAAACTCGGGAACGGCGCGATTAAATTATTTTTCGCCCGCTATCAGGGCCGGAATATCGCGGCCGCCGTGGTCAGTTTTTTTGGCGGGCGAGTGACTTATATGCACGGCGCGTCCGATAACGCCAGCCGCGAAGTGATGGCGCCGCATCTCTTGCAGTGGGAAATAATCAAACAGGCGAAAAGGGAAGGCTATAGGTATTATGATTTTTACGGTTTGGACGCGGTTAAATGGCCGGGCGTTACCCGTTTTAAACTAGGTTTCGGCGGCCAAATAATCGATTACCCCGGCACTTGGGACGCTATTTATCGGCCGGCTATTTATAATTTTTATCAGCTGGCTAGAAAATTAAGGCGCTTGATTTAATGACGTTTGATTTAAGCTTGATTTAAGCTTGATTTAATGACATTTGATTTAATTTTCATTTATGTTTAATTTAATATGGTGGAAATAAATAATACCACGAAACAAAAAATAAACTTGAAACAGATAAGCGCCTTGGTGGAAGAATTTTTACGCGTCTATAAAAAGAGCTCTTACACGGTCTCCATTGCTTTGGTCGGGACGACCGCGATGCGCCGGCTTAACCTGGAAAATCGGGGAATTGATCGGTCCACGGATGTCCTGTCATTTTCGCCCGCTTCGTCCGCGACGCGAGGCAAGCGAGGCGCGCCGCGGCCTGATTGGCCGGAGGGAGAGCGGGAAAAAATTCTGGGCGAGGTGGTAATTAACCTGGACGAGCTTAAGAAAACAGGGAATTACCGTGCGCTTTTTAAAACCCTGCCTTCAGTTGATTATCTTTTTAAATTTATCTTAGTGCACGGTCTTTTACATTTAGTCGGCTATGACGACCAGCGCGAGCCGGACCGGCAGGCCATGCTGGCCCGCGGGCAGCGGTTTTTAGACCGTTATTATCTGTAAAATCCGGGCGGGAAGTGCTATAATTTAAAAAAGCAAGAATAAGCTAATGACTCCAAAGAATAAACTAATGACTCCAACCAATAAAATTAAATTTTTGCCTACTGCCACGCTGACAGCCGTCTTTTTTTTGTTATTTTTAGGCATTTTTTACGTAAATCAGGCGGTTGAATCGGCCGCCACCTCTACGGTCCGCGGCCGGGCTTTGTGGACCGACGGGCACGGCTATGTTTATTTCAGTTGCTTAGATGATCATATCGGTGACTTATTAGACGTGCCCGGTAATCTCTATTCAACTAGCTCTTCGCCTTATGGCTTTCATTTTTATTCCGCTCCTTGCGTTAATTTATATCACCAGGTTTCTATTGATGCCAGTAATAATTTTTCCGGCCAAGCTTGGAGTCCGGATTACGGTTTGATTTCTTTTGCCGCCACCGCCACGACGCCGGACGAGAGTTTTCGGGCCACGCATTGTCCGTCCTGTGCAGTAGGAACCTGTTCGGCCTGTTATGAGACCAGTACTCAGAGAGTTTATGGTTATGCTAAGACTCAGACAAACGGGATGTGGATTAGTTTAAATAAAAGTACATCGACTGAGTTAAAGCTTCAGAATTATGATTTAGATAATCAAATTGTGCCCGGCAACAGCAGTATTTTGGCCGGAGATTTTGCCTATAATGCCGTGAACCAATTCCCGGGGACGTCGACCAACAGTTTTTTAAGTTTCAATTGTAAGACCGAGAACGGCGGAAACAGCAACTGCACTAGCGATAATAATAATTACAAGGTCTATATCGGCAATCTGCAAGTCGGCAAGATGTCGGCGCCAAATTGGGATTATACTAATGCTTGCGATTTTGGCGCCCTAAAGACCGTTCTCAAATGGGACCTGAAAAGCGGCCAATATGCTATCGGTTCGCCGCTGACTTACCACACTAACCAGACCGCCTTTGAAATCGTGCTAAATAATTCCAATACGATGAACACCAGCACCAACATTTGTTACTCCGGCGTCGTTAATTCCGCGGCCCCCCAATATATTTTTGATAAAAATAATTGCCCGAACTTGGACTATAATAAGCATTATTATTGGTGGCTCAGGCTCTATAACGAAAACAACCAGCCGACGGAGTGGTACCAGTTTGGTGCTTCTAATAACGGCGTAGTCAGCGTGATAACGGATAATGACGATGGCGATCAAGACCCTTTGAATTTTTTGACTTACAAACATGAATTTCCCAGCCCCTTCTTCACTTGGATGCCGAATCCAGTCTTAGTCGGGACAAGCACCTATTTCACCAGCCAATCATTTTACTATACGGGCGGCTTTTCCTCCCTGCAGTCCTGCACTAACGCTAATTGCAGTTATTTATGGTCAATGGATCCGGTCTTATTCGGGGATACCATCAGCAGTACTACTAACGTCACGACCACCATTAATTTCGGCCATCCGACCAACACGGACGTCTGGCTGCAAGTTCGTGATTCCGATAGCTACGTTTGCAGTACGAGTACGCCGATCAATGCTAGTTACACTTTGCCGATTTGGCGGGAAGTGAAGGCGCAATAATCGGAAGTGAAGGCGCAATAGGCGCTAGTCTAAAATGTCGGGAAAATAAATCTATGAAATCAACGGTTCGTCGCGCCAAAAATTTACAAGGCTTCACCCTAATTGAAATGGTGGTCAGTATTTCGATGATTGCTTTGACGGCGGCTTTGTTTATCGCCAATTACCACTCTTCCATCCGGCAGACTGATTTGACGATGACGGCGCAAAAATTAGTGAGCGATATTCATGCCGCCCAGAATAATACTTTAGGCCTGATTAAATATAACGGCTTAGTTCCGGCCGGGGGCTGGGGAATTCATTTCAATAATCTGGACAGCGCCCAAAATGGTTATGTTTTATACGCCGACCTGGATGCGCCCGAGGCGAGCGGCTATATCCAATATGATCCCGCGACCGAAGGGCAAGTTGATTATGGCGCCCGCGTGACGAACCTGTCCAACGATATTAAAATCATTGATCTGGCCGGTGGGGCTGTTGACGCCACCTGGGCCGATGTTACTTTTCTGCCCCCGGATCCGCAAACTAATATTTCGCTGGGCGGGGCGACCACGACGGACCTAGCGATTGTTTTAAAGAGTATCAACAATAATACTTGCCGCACGGTCACGGTTAATTTTTTGGGTTTAGTTGAAGTTTTAGACGCCACAACATGTCCCTAATCAAGAGAACAATCAAAAAAGTTTACGGCTTCACCTTGATTGAGGTGATTACTATTTTATTTATCGTTTCTTTGGCTTTAGTCGGCGTCCTCTCCCTGGTTGTCCAAAGTTTAAACAGCCAGTCTTATAATAAAAATAATCTGGTGGCTTATCAATTGGCGCAGGAAGGGGTAGAGCTCATCCGCCATGTCCGTGATTCTAATTGGCGCGCCAATCAGACCTGGAACAACAATTTAGGGGAAGGGGTTTACTATATGGATTATTTGGACAGCGCGCCGCACCCTTTATCATCCGCGTCGCAAAGTATTTTAAAAATAGACGGTAACGGTTTTTATTTCCACGACCCGAGCGGTCTGGCGACGAGCAGCGGTTTTTCGCGCACCCTGAAAATCACGGCGCTGAGCGCCAACGACTTGTATTTAAGGGTTAATATCGCCTGGCTGGATCACGGCCGGAATTATTCTTATGATTTAGACACTTCTTTGTATGATTGGAAATAAGCAAAAAAAAGGACTAGCCTCAAGTTTGACCGGCTTTACCCTGATCGAAGTGATTGTTTCCATCGCCATTTTTTCGGTGATTATCTTAGCTTCCACGGGAATTTTCAAGTTGGTCATTGATGCCCAGCGCAAGGAAATAAGCACGCAGAACGTGGAAGAGAGCTTGAAGTATTTTTCGGAGGTGACGGCCAAAGAGATCAGAGCGGCTCAGAAAAGCGACGGCAGCACCGGCAGTTGCGGTATTCCCACCGGACAAATCTACGTGGTCACGAATAATACTCTCGGTGATTTATTGGCTTTTAAAAACTATTACGGCGACTGCGTTAGTTATGCTTTACAACCGGACACGGCCAACGGCCGGCGCTTCACGGTTTCGCGGGGGAGCGCCAGCGGTTTTATTTCGCCCGGCAAAATTATCATGGATTCTCTGCATTTTTATTTGACGACCGGCACCTCAACGCAAGCGCTGGTCACCACCAGTTTAACGGCGCACGCGGTCAGCGGACCGAATAATATTACGACTATGACTATTCAAACCAGTATTTCCTCGCGTTATTATAAGTAAAAAAAGTTTAAATAAAATTTATTATAAATTTATGAGCGGCCTTAAATTAAATCGACAGAGCGGGGTTATTTTTTTAGGCCTGATTATAATCATCGTTCTGGTCCTGCTGGTGGTCATTAATCCGGGCCAGAATTTTCGCGGCGGGGCAGGTACAGTGATTAATCCGGCGAATAACCCAGCCAGCAGCCAGGTGTCAGTCCCCACTTCAACCGAGAGCACCGGCTTTCGGACGCCGGTGCCGGCCAATACCGTGGTGCCGGAAGTTAATGCCACTTTAACCGTTGAGCAGGCCAAGGTGGTGGCTGTCCCCAAGGTGGTGGTGCCGGCGGCGGCGCAAAGCAGTGCCCATTATCGGAGTTTTGATATTCAGGGAACCGGGGGTATATTTGTCCCTTCGCAGATTACCGCCTACTTGGGCGATCGGGTGCATATTAATTTGACCGCCGTGGACAAGGATTATGACCTTTTTTTCCCAAGCTACGGCATGATGCTTTCCGCCAAAAAAGGCGAGACGAAATTTTTAGAGTTTGCGGCGATGTTTGAAGGCAGTTTTGATTATTATTGTAATGCTTGCGGCGGACTGTCCGGTCCGGCCAAGGGAAAGATTATTATTGTGAAATAAAATGGCGAAGATTAGTAAAAAAATAAAAGGCAGTGCTTTGATTCTGACGATGTTTATTCTGGCCGGTATGTTGGTGGTGGCGATGGGCGGGAGCTATGTCATTCTTTTGGGTATCAAAGCCGGCGGCATTCAAGCGCAATCTACAAAAGCGTATTATGTCGCGGAAGCCGGCACGGAACGTTTTCTCTGGGAACTGAGGAAGACTGGCGTCAGTTATCCAAACGTCCAGACTTTTCCCGTGAACAATATTTCTTCCGGCACTCTGCCTAATGGCGGCACCTATCAGGTGAATTTTACCGCCGGTTACGCCCCGCCGGTTTTTGAAATTGTCGGCCAATTCCAAGCGACCAAAAGAAGCGTGGAGATAAGGCTCTAAGGCCGAATTTCAGGGGCTGATTTTTATTGGCAAGGAACAAGAAGAATGCTATAATTTAGGTATCCAGAGTTAAAGGAAAAAAACAATTTTAATGTCCCAATTTACCGGACAAAAATTCAAGATTTTAATCTCCGCTTTTTTAATCAGCGGCGCTTTTTTGTTTTCTTTGACTCCTTTTTATAACGCTCAAGCCTACAATGATTACCATAAAGACTTTAACGGCACCTTGCAGTCTGGGGAATGGAATCATTTGCCCGATGATTTTGTGAGAACTTGGGGTCCGGCGACCATGGTCGGGCCTCTGGGTATTAATACGTCTACGGCTCCAGTGGCCGGCTTGTATGTCAACGGCCCCATCGAAGCCACTAACTTCATCGGTACCTCCAACGGAACAATCGGCGCCGGTAATGTGAGCAGCGGCGAATTTGGTTCTTTGACCGCCGGCGGACATTTTTATTTTGGTGTTAGTAACGGCGGCATGGGCGTCGTTAGCATCGGGACGCTGGACACCGGCGCGCGTCTCAGCGTTCAAGGCACGAGCACGAATGATATTTTTCATCTTCTTGACAGCAGTGGCAGCCAAAAGCTGACGGTTTTGTCTGGTGGGAATGTGGGGGTTGGGACGACGAATCCAACACATGCATTAGATGTTATTAGCAATTCTGATATTACGGCCACCTTTTTAAACCCCTTAATGAGTGGTGGTACTTTAAGCACTATTCAAGTAGGACAAAGTTTATCAACGAATAACGCTGTTGGATTAGATTTTAACTATGTAGGTCCAGGTTCTGCGTCAAACAGTGCTTTTTTTAGTATGTATGGCAGTCAGTCGTTGGCAGTATTTGGTAATGGCGGTGCGACACTTGGTAGTTATTTTGCTAATCTTCCACCAGCAGGGGGAATGATAATTCCAGGCAATGTCGGCATTGGCACCACGACACCATCCAGCAAACTTTATGTCGCGGGCGGCGGTTATTTTGAAAGTCCGGTTACAGTTGGTTCGCCCACGGCTGCGGGTCATGCCACGACCAAGAGCTACGTTGACTCGGCCATTGCCAATGCTACCGGATCCATCGTGACCAATTCGCTCTGGGCCGGATCGCTCGGTGGGAATGTTTGGAATGCAAATAGCGGGAATGTGGGGATTGGGACGACGGGGCCAAGTGCAAAATTATCTGTTGAGGGGTCTGCATATTCTGATTTTCGTATAGGGCAAACCGCGCAAACGTCAGGGAATAAAATGATGTTTATGGGAGTTAATGTATCAAGCGCATTTGCTGCAATAGGAGCTACCCAATGGGGGTTAATGACAATGCCTTTGGTTTTGCAACCAGATGGCGGCAACGTCGGCATCGGGACGACGGCACCGAGTCAGGCCTTGGAAGTAAATGGCACTGCTAAGGTTTCAATGATTTATTTCGGAAATACTAATGCTGCCATTCGTAATGCTGGAGCAAATGTTTCATTTTTGAGTCAAGATACAAATACTTATGGTGCTATTTATACCGGAGGAGAATTTATGTTTGGAAATAATAAAATCACTGCAGCCGGAGTTTCAGGTTGGGTTTCGACAACAAATCCCGCTGCTGATGCATTGGATACTGGTCTTTCTCGTGGTGCTGCAAATAAAGTATATGTTGGTAATGGTACTCAAGGTGATTATTCTGGAACTTTGATTGCTGGCAACGTCGGCATCGGGACGACGACTCCGGTCTACAAACTAGACGTCTACGGCACTGGTTCCTTCACTCAACCCGTCATTGTCGGCACCCCGACCGACACTAACCACGCCACCACCAAG
>Ga0209538_1000873_pt1 | contig 16717 bp, 17 predicted proteins | sample BarGraNGADG00211_2_FD_184492 | JGI IMG/M metagenome (GOLD analysis project Ga0209538, IMG submission 184492) | Arctic peat soil microbial communities from Barrow, Alaska - Barrow Graham LP Ref core NGADG0004-211 (SPAdes) (version 2) | ecosystem: Environmental > Terrestrial > Soil > Wetlands >... | reverse complement strand
CAGACTCCAGCGTCAGGGCGATCTCACGTCCTGGGGCAGCAGTGTCGAGTTCGAGGGCAACGTCAGCATGTCTGGCCCTCAGCCACGTTGCCAGGAGCTGTCTGCGGGCAACATCGCCCTTAAGCATGACGCGAAAAGATGGTACTCGGCACGCAGCGTCAAGAACTGGGATGCTCTCAGAGCCGACAAGCCCGCTGCCAGCAGCGTCCTGAGCGCGGATCTCGGCATTTGGAGCGGATACTGCTCTCTTCGATGTGGCAAGTGACAGCGTACGCGGCAAGGTGGCACCACCAACATACAGCATGGCTACGATGGCGACAGCCATGACGGGCGAGAATCCGAGCCACAGGCCCTGAAGCAAGCGGCGGCGCGAGCGGCGCATGCTGATGACAGCCATGACCGAACTGGCCAGTGAGCGATCCATCGGCGCAAACAGCGCCGATACCTCGCTGCGCAACTCCGCTGAAAGCTCAAGAGGCTGCTTGTTCTCGCTCGCTATGTCGTCGCTTGTTCTCATGTCATGTATCATCACTTGTCACCAACCATAAGACGTGCTCAACGCCCCAAGGTTCCCGAGAGGAGTTCACGCAGCTCACCACGGGCACGAAAAACTCTGCTCTTTACCGTCCCCACGGGTACTCCCAGCCTTTCCGCAGCGTTTTCGTAGCTCAGCCCGTCCAGGTCGACGAGAGCAAAGGCCGCTCTGAACACAGGGTCAACTTTCCGCAGGGCGGCTTGAAGAGCGGACTTGACCTCTTCCACATCGGGGCCATCGCTGGCAGTCTGAGGCGCCTCGACCGTCAACAAATCCGCCTGAGCGTCGCCAGAACTCACAGGGTGCTGGGACCGTTTGCGCGCAGCGTCGATGCCGGCATTCGTGGCAATGCGATAAAGGTATGACGATAGCCGGGACTGTCCCCGAAACTTGGAGAGGCTCCCGTACAACTTCAGGAACGTATCTTGTGTTACGTCATAGGCCAGATCACGATCGAAGGTCACACGAACAGCCACCGCGAAAACGAATCCCTCGTAATAGCGCACGATGGCCTCGTACAGCTCGGTTCGCCCCGCTACGACCTGATCGATAGTCTGTGCGAGCTTTGGCATGTCATCCATGCAGCCATTATACGAATCTGGGTCAGTCTGCATAGGAGCCGGTGCCAGCCTGCTGCCTCCGGAGCGCCAGTTTGACAGCTCTCAGCCAGCACGTATAATAGGCCCGTGCCGAAGTGGCGGAACTGGCAGACGCAGCAGACTCAAAATCTGCCGGGGTAACACCCGTGTGGGTTCAATTCCCTCCTTCGGCACCATCCCAGTGAAAGCAGTTCTGCACATCCCCCTTGACAAAAATTCCATGGTTTACTATAATCACTGTAATAGTATTCTTAGTATTTCTAACATTAGGAGGCAAGCAATGGGGGGAGACAGACAAGAATCACAGCATTCATCGTATGACCTCAACCGGCTGCGCATCTACAACGGCCTCATGGGCCTTCTGCATCTTGGACAGGCAATCTTCATCGTCATTCTCGGCTGGGGAAAGGGACTGACAGTACCCATCACGACCGACTACCTCAAGGCGGGCGGGCCAGGAGGAATGCCCGTCCCTACTCCGGCAACGCTTGGCACCTTTCGACTGGGTCCGGCAATTTCCGTGTTTCTCCTGCTGTCGGCGATCGCCCACTTTGTGACCATCCTTCCCGGTGTGTTTGACTGGTACAAGGCAAACCTGCGGCATGGCATCAACTACATCCGATGGTATGAGTACGCATTGAGCTCGTCCGTCATGATCGTCATCATCGCCGAATTGTCCGGCATGTACGACCTTTCCAGCGCCATCATGATCTTCTTCCTCAATGCAGCCATGAACCTGTTCGGACTCATGATGGAACTGCACAACCAGACGACGGCGCGGACTAACTGGACATCGTTCATCTTCGGCTCGATCGTCGGCCTGGTCCCCTGGGTCGTCATCTGCATGTACTTCTTCAGTGCTGCAGCCAGCACAACAGGGACAATCCCCACCTTCGTCTACTACATCCTTGGCACTATCTTCGTCTTCTTCAATTGCTTCGCCATCAACATGGTCCTGCAGTACCGGAAGGTTGGGGAGTGGCGCGACTACATCTTCGGCGAACGCGTGTATGTCCTGCTCTCACTCGTCGCCAAGTCAGCGCTTGCCTGGCAGATCTTCTTCGGTGCGGTGGCTCGCAAGTAGACCGACACTCCACTCTCGCAATGTGATGAACGCCCAGGCATATGCCTGGGCGTTTTCCAATTCCAGCTTAACACGAAGACTCAATCCAGAATTCGTCCCCGCTTCACTAAGTCGTCCGCGACAGAGCCGAGTCCGACCTCACGAAGCCTCTCGGCGGTCGGCAGTCCGTTCTGGTCCCAGTGATATGCCCGGTAATAGCCGTCCAGGAGCTGATCCACCATGGCTTGCGTCACTCTAGCACCAGCGGTCGGGCCATCCGGCATGGGCTCAAACATGCGGGCCGGCGGCTGGTCGTAGGCACGTCCAAATCCGTCGACCTCGCGCGTCCAGAACGCTCGCGTCAAGTTCCACACCTTCTCACTGAAGGCGAACAGCTCCTCCGTGGTGTAGTGCTGTCCTGTGACCAGGTTCAACGCCGTGACGTAGTTCTCCCAGTCCACCTTCACCTCGAGCCATGGGAAACGACAGACGCCAAAAACCTCCATCAGTGGGCGGAGGTGCTGAAGGTCGTACACAAGCTTGCCCTTGCCCTCGGTCGAATCCCTGCCCATATTGATGTCCTGGACGATCGCCCAGGCTCTCGTGTGCTGGGCTCCAATGTCCGACGTCATGAATGCCAGCATCATGGCCGGCGCAGCATGTGTGTCGTAGGCGGAATAGTCGAGCCCTTTTACGTGAACGACATACTTCTCAGTATCCCTGCCGATGATGTGTGCAGCAGTAAGGGCTCCTTCCGCAAATGTCGCTCCGATACCCTGTCGAGCAGCGATGAGCCCGAGGAATGCGCGTGCAGCATGCACGTTTCCCCAAGTCATCTCGAGGCCACCGAAATCCTCCTTTGTCAGGATTCCCCGTTGATACAATTCCATCGCAAAGGCTACTGCCGATCCAGAAGAGATGGAGTCCATGCCAAGATTATCGACATCGGCGTTCAGCACGGCAATTTCCTCGATACTGTCCATGCCGAGGTTGGAACCCATCAGGCCGATCGTTTCGTACTCGGGACCCTCGACGTGGACATCGTACTTCTTCGAATAGGTGTAGGTGGAACAGCCAAGAGGACACGCGTAGCAGCCCTTGTCGCGTACATATATCTGCTCTCGCATGTACTTGCCATTGATACGGTCCTTCTTGGGGTACTGTGCATGCTGGAAGTTGTCGACAGGGATGACGCCGACGCTGTCACACCAGTCAGTGATATCCGTCGTGCCATACTTGGAGAAGGTCGGGAAGAACGCCGTATTCTTAATGTAGTCGATGACGGAGGTCGTGTGCTTCTGGAGACCTTCGATGTTGGCGACCGGAATAGACTTCGTTCCACGCACAGCGATTGCCTTGAGCTTCTTCGAGCCCAGGACCGCCGCGATCCCTCCCCGGCCGGCCTGACGTCCCACATCATGTGTAATGCATGCGAACCTCACCAGGTTCTCGCCGGCAGGGCCAATAGTCGCAATCTGGAAGTCCTCCCCGAGATCGCGCTTCAGGGCATACTCTGTGTCGACGGAGCCCTTGCCCCAATAGCCGGAAGCGTCACGTATCTCCACCTTGTCATCTTCGATACAGAGGTATACCGGAGTCTCGGAAGCACCCTCAAGGATGATCATGTCCCAGCCAGCGTACTTGAGTTCCGCCATGATCATGCCGCCCATGTTACTGTCAATGTAGCCTCCAGTCAGCGGAGACTTGGTGCCCCACACAATCTTTGCACTGGAAGGCCACAACGTGCCCGATAGAGGTCCTGTCGCCACAAACACTTTGTTTGCAGGGCTGAACGGATCTACGCCCGCAGGAAGTTCCTCATACATATACTTTGCGATCCAGGCACGACCTCCGAGCCAATCGTGAGCCAATTCGGGCGTCACGGGCTCTTGTTTGACCGACCTGGTGGTCAGGTCGACACGTAGAATAGAGCCACCATAGCCATTTATCATTGGCCTTCCTCCCAGGTCAGAGCTTGCGCCGCACAGTTTGCCACACAGGCTCCACAAAGATTGCACATGTAGGGATGTGGACTTGCGGGTGACCTGAAGATCGCTTGCTGCGAGCAGCCGTCCACGCATGCTCCGCAATCGATACACGTGGACTCGTCGATCACATAGGCTCCGTTTGCATCGACAGAAATCGCTTCAACCGGACATACAGACTGGCAGGCACCACACTGGTTGCAGAGATGAATCTCAAAATAGCCCTCTGGAAAACGGGGCACGATACCTATGCGAGCAGCCTTGTGTGTGTTGAGCTTGAAGTTCTGAGCCGAGCACGTGAGCTGACACAAACGGCATCCGGTACAACTCTCGGGCCTTACGACGATGTGCTTCATGCGACCTCCTATCCTTGTCACGACAATATGATCCGCCCCGATTATAGCAAGATGCTGTGGCAATGAAAGCAAGCGAGCTGCGCGCGTTGATTGCGGCCTCAATGGCGGTACAATAGAAAAGGACCAGCGGAGGCTGCACATGAGAACGCTTATCACTGACATTGCCTTCCTTATGACGGGCGATGCTATTCGGCAGGAACTTAAGGATGCGTATGTTGTCGTTGACGACAACATCATCGCGGCCATTGGCACAGGGGCGCCAGTCCTCGATACTCCTGCAGACCGCGTCATCTCTGGCGCGCGCATGCTGATGATGCCGGGTTTTGTCAACACCCACCATCACCTCTACCAGACGTTGTTTCGGAACGTTCGCCAGGTCGAACATGCCAAGCTGTTCGACTGGCTGGCGTTCCTCTATGAACACTGGAAGTACATCGATGAGGAGGCCGTCTACACAAGTGCTCAGGTTGGCATCTGTGAGATGCTGAAGACTGGTGTCACTACGACTACCGACCATCTCTACCTGTATCCATACGGAAATAACGCGATCATCGACGCTGAGATACGGGCAGCTCGCGATATAGGCGTGCGGTTCCATCCCACGCGCGGCAGTATGTCGCTGAGCAAGAAGGATGGGGGACTCCCTCCGGACAGCGTGGTACAGACGGATGAGGAGATTCTAGTGGAGTCCGAACGTGTCATCCACCAGTACCACGACCGCGGTCGGTACGCGATGACCTGCATAGCCCTCGCCCCGTGCTCCCCGTTCTCGGTCACCACAGACCTGATGAAGCAGACGGCAGCTCTGGCAGAAAGAGAGGATGTGCTCATCCACACCCATCTTGCCGAAACGCAGGATGAAGAAGAATTCTGTCTCCAGACGTTTGGCTTCCGTCCAGTCGACTACATGGAGGAGGTCAACTGGCTCACTCCTCGCTCCTGGTTTGCCCACATCGTATGGGCATCCGATGGCGACATCCGCAAGCTGTCCGAGCATGAGTGCGGTATGGCCTATTGCCCTGCCAGCAATATGCGCCTCGGCTCCGGCATCGCTCCCGTGACTGTCATGAAGCAAACAAACATGCGCATCGGCATCGGTGTCGACGGCAGTGCCAGCAACGACACCAGTTCGTTCATCGGTGAGGTGCGCTTGGCGACACTGCTCCAACGGGTGAAATACGGGGCCGACGCACTGACGTCGCGCGAAGCTCTGGCTATGGCCAGCATGGGCGGCGCCCGCGTCTTACGCATGGACTCGGACATCGGCAGCATCGAGGTCGGGAAAGCGGCCGATTTGATCATGTGGGACCTCGACACTCTCGAGTTCGCGGGCGGCCTGCACGACCCCTTCACCGCACCAGTCATGTGCGACGCCAAACAGGTCAGTCTCAACATGGTCAATGGCAAGGTTCTCATCGAGAACGGTCAGTTCATGAACATTGACGTCCAAGCTCTGGTAGCCAGGCAGAACACTATAGCGGCGAACCTAATGGCGCGCTAGTATGAGGCCGCGGACCAAGTCCAGCCTGCAGCTTCTCTGGAGGTAGGGAAATGAAGACTCTTCAGCAGTTTCTGAACTACGCGAGAGAACACGAGATTGCTCAGGTCGACCTGAAATTTACGGACCTGTTCGGCGGCCTGCATCATGTAACCGTTCCTCTATCCCGTGTCGACCAGGGATTCCTGACCCAGGGCGTTGCTTTCGACGGTTCCAGTATTCCCGGATTCGCATCGGTTGAGCGCAGTGACATGCTCCTGCGTCTTGATTTGTCGACGGCATTCCTGGACCCATTTGCGAAAGTCCCTACTGTTGCAGTCTTCTGCGACATCCTTGAACCCCACACCCATCGACGTTTCCCTCTCGACCCTCGTTTCATCGCAGAACAGGCTGAAGCGTTGCTGAAGTCCAAAGGGTATTCCGATACGGCCTGGTTTGCCCCCGAGTTCGAGTTCTACGTCTTTCAGAATGTCGATTTCAAGTCATCGGAGACCACTTCTTTCTTCTCGATCGAGAGTGCAGAGACAGGCAACACGGTGTCGCTCGACAACTCACAACTTCAGGGCTATGCGATCCGCCACGGACGAGGATACCATGCAGAGCAGCCACTCGACCGGCTCTTCGACTATCGAAGCACGCTCGTTCAGATGCTGGAGACTGTCGGGGTAACCGTCCGCTATCACCATCATGAGGCCGGAGAGACCGGTCAGATCGAGCTTGAGGTTATGCCCTGCACGCCACGCGCTATGGGCGACGCATCACAGAAGATCAAGTACTTCGCCAAGAACCTTGCCCGCCAGATGGGAATGACAGCAACCTTCATGCCAAAACCAATTGCCGGTCAGGCCGGAACAGGAATGCACTTCCATCAATATTTGACCAGGAAAGGACAACCCACGTTCTACCAGAAGGGCGGAGAACCCTACGACCTCTCGCCTCTCGCCGTTCACTATATCGGCGGCATTCTCAGCAACGCTTCGGCCCTTCTCGGCATCACAAACCCTTCTACAATAAGCTACAAGAGACTCATTCCAGGATTCGAGGCCCCTATCCGGGCGTTTTTCTCGCTGGGCAACCGCACCGCGGCAGTTCGCATCCCCATCTATGCGGATACGGCGGCAGAGAAGCGCATCGAGTTTCGTCCCCCGGATGCCACAACCAATGTCTACCTTGCTATCAGCGCAATGCTTCTTGCGGGCCTTGACGGCATCGAGAAACAAACGGACCCGACAGCGCTTCATCTCGGTCCATACACGGGTGACATCGAGAAACTGCCCGAGAAGATAGTCCGCAGGATTCCGGTACTTCCGACCTCGCTTTCCGAAGCCTTCGCAGCCCTGAGACGTGGCAGCGATTTCCTGACGCGAGACGGCGTTTTCCCCCCTGCGTTTGTTGAAGCGTTCTGCTCCTACAAAGAGAAGAATGAAGCAGAAGCGCTCCGTCGCCTGCCTCATCCCAAGGAATTCGAACTGTATTACGACTGCTGAGGAGACTGGATGCTCATAAAGCTCAAACTGCACGCCATAGTCGCCGACCAGATCGGAGACCTGCACGATGTGCAGGTGCCGACCGGAACGGATGTCGCCGGTCTGCTTGCAGCATTGGGTATTGACCGCGACCGTGCAGGCTTTGTGCTTGTCAATGGAAAGCGTACGTCCTACAACACCGAACTGCACGAGGAAGATACCGTCTTCATCATCCCGTTCCTGGGAGGCGGTTGACCGGCCCTTGCTGTGTCCACCAATTGCGATACCCCCGGAGTTGACCTCCGGGGGTATCTGTTCGCGTGTCACCAAACAGGACCGCTACATGTCCTTGATGATGATGTTGCCCATGATGTCCGCGGCGTCCGCAATCCTGTCGGCTGCATTGCTGATATGCCGAAGCACCTCACGCATCTTGAACATATACTTGAAATTCTCTCCGGAGAACAGTAATGCCAGCGCCTCGTGATACGTCTCTTCAATCTCATTCTCCATGGACTTCGCCTTCACAACACTGCTGTTCGATATGTGCTTGTTGCGAAAAAGGTCCTCTACTGCCCCCTCGAGATAGCTGACGCCACGTATCAGTTTCTCGACCATCTTCGTCAGGTAGAAGTCAGGATATACTTCATAGATGATCATCTCATCCGCCGTGTTGAGAGCATAGTCGAGGATGTCGTCCAGAACGTTGCTCAAGCTGAAAAGGTCTTGTCGTTCGAGTGGCGTCACCAGGCTGCTGTTGATAGCGTTGATAAGCTCCCGGCGAGCCTTGTCGCCCGATTCTTCGGTCTTCTTCAGCTTGAGACGCATGTTGTGTCTCTTCTCACCGGAATCCTGAATATCGGAAGTGACCCCAAGGAACTCATAAAGCACCTTCATGCCCTCATGCGCCAGTGTTGCCTGTTCTACCAAAAGTCTCTGGAACTCGTTGCCCTTCTTGAACATCTGATCCCATATGCGCATGACAAGAACTCCTTTCAGCTCAGCGGAACAAGCGCAGAATAGTTGAGGTAATGGCCCATGACAGACCGATGGAAGCCGGGACGGTTACGAGCCAGCCAAGCACGAGGTGCGTCACGACGTTCCATCGAACGCACCCGGGACGCTCACCTGCGCCGGTTCCGACCAGTGCCATGTTCAATGACTCGGTGCTGCTGACGGGGATACCAAGCCGAGCGGACAACAGAGTAAGCGTTGCGGTCACTCCCTGGGCAAGAAAAGCCGTCTTCGGGCTCGATCTCATGAGTCGAAACCCGCTGGTCTGAGCGAACCCACCGCCCAGGAAGAGTGTGCCCACGATGAACACAATTCCGAGCAGCGTCGTAGTTGCGAGAGTCACCTGTGTCGAGACCCGGCCGAGAACTACGGAGGCCATATAGAGAAGACTTATGGTCTTGGCGGCATCATTGGCTCCATACCCCAGCACAAGCCCGACGGAGGAGAACACCTGGAGCAACTTGAACAGACGATTGGCCCGTGGCGTCGCCCGGGAACCGGCGACGTTGACAACCTTGATGAGCACATAGCCGAGCACAAAACCTGCCACGATAGCCAGGATCATCCCCCCGAGGATCTGGATGACGTACTGCCAGTGAAGGCTGCCACTCAAGTCGGCCGCCAGCGCAGAGCCTAGCAGCGCGCCGACGAACGTGTACGAGATGCTGACGGGGGACCGTAACCGTTGTGCAAGCCACACCCACAGTACCGTTGCAGTGACCGTCCCATAGAGCATCTCCATCCGAATCGAAGAGACGGGCACGATACGATTGCCGAGCGTCGTGACAACAGCCGTTCCAATGACAAGAGGTGCGACGACGATTGAGACGAATAGGAGGACAACTGCCCATGCAGGACGTATGATGTTCGTCGCCACGATCGAGCCAAGGAGCGTTCCTCCATCGTTGGCCCCCATGAGCAACTGTAGAGAAAGTGCAGCCAGGACGAAGCCATAGTATGCGAGGGTCACGTTACTCTTGTCCTCGCATCGCAGAACTCAACGCCATATCCTTGTCTGCGACGCTGCAACGTACCTAGACGTCTGGCTCACTGCTATCAGACGCTCGAACCCTGTTGAGCACTGCCTGGGGACGTCACGTCTGGCCCTGTCGCAAGACCTTCGACGTCCGCGACCGGCACGCCGACTGTCGGAAGCAGTTTCAGGAAATCGTAGGTCTTTTCCTTCCGTCCCGTGATGATAACTAGAAGATACATGGGTCCCCTCCACAACAATGACCTGCTGTATGCATAATAGCGACTCGGGAGACACGAGGCAAGTATCCCACCGTCGGAGTGGCCCCGGCATCGAACCCGGGGCCCGCAGTTTCTGCGCAGGAACCTCACTCAGCGACGTACGATACGGTCCTGTTCGATGAGCAGTTGAATGGCTTCGATCCCGGTCGATATAAGTCGGTCCAGCATCTGATTATGGGGTTCGTTTCCGCCCTCTGCAGACTGGCTGTTGACAATGAGCATGACGCCGCCGGCGCGCTTGTGAAGAATGCTCGATACCACAAACACCGTGGCTGCCTCCATCTCCGAGCACACAGCTCCACCGGCAATCCAGGCCCTGCGACGAGCGTTCAACTGCTCGGCAAGTGGCTGGCGGTCAGGCTCAACCTCACCGTAGAACGAGTCTTTCGATTGAGCCACACCCAGGTGAAAGGTAAGACACAGTTTTTCGGCTGCAGCTCTGAGTGCCAGCGTGACGTCGATGTTGGCCACTGCCGGAAATTCGATGGGCATGTACTGTCTGGTCGTCCCTTCGTCGCGGATCGCAGCTGTGACGATCGCCAGATCTCCAACGCCGATTCCGGGTTGCATTGCACCTGACGTTCCGACGCGTATGAATGTCTCCGCACCGACCATCGCGAGTTCTTCGACCGCAATGGCGGTCGACGGGCCTCCGATTCCGGTAGATGTTACTGAGACTTTTTCGCCCAAGAGCGTTCCCGTGTAGGTGACATACTCCCTGTTCTGCGCAACCTTCACCGGGTTGTCGAACCTCCTGGCGATGACTTCACAGCGACCGGGGTCACCGGGCAGCAGAACATACCTGCCAACATCACCCTGCTTCAGCTTGATGTGATACTTGTACTCATCATTGAACAACATATGTGCCATATGCAAGCCTCCTTTCTCTCCATAGCAGTCCGACCTAGTGCAACCCCTGCAGTAATATCCTGATCCCAATACCAATAAGGACAAGACCGCCCACAATCTCGGCCTTGTCCTTAACCAGCTTCCCGATACTACAACCCAGGAAAGTGCCTACCACCGAGAACCCAAAAGTCACCATCCCGATAAGCAGGGTTGGCCACCAGATCGACACGTGCAGGACCGACAGACTCAGGCCAACCGCCAAAGCATCGATACTTGTGGCAATAGCAAGGACCAGCATATCGCGCGTGCTGCGCCTCTCTTCCCTGCACTCGTCCTCATGCTCTCCACCACGCACCGCTTCAACAAGCATCTTGCCGCCGACGAGAACGAGGAGACCGAACGCAATCCAGTGGCTGAAGCCCTGGATGAGGTCTCTGAGCGCGAGGCCTCCTAACCAGCCCAGCACTGGCATGAGCATCTGAAAACCGCCAAACCACCAGCCTGGCCTCAACGCATCGCGGAGAGTCACGCGCTTTATCCGGCATCCGTTCGCTACGGACACCGCGAACGCGTCCATCGAAAGTCCCACCGCTATGACGAAAACAGTCCAGAAACCCATATAGCCTCCACGAGAGGTGTAACATCACACGCACCACCAGAAACAACTATGATCAGGGCTGTACGAGCGCATCACATCGTGTAGCCAAGTATACCGGCGAGAGCCTGCTTTACAAGCCGGAACATTGATATAAACTGAGATTGCGAGTGGAGGCGGATCACAGGCAACATAGTCAGGCATCGAGTAATGGTTCAGGAGGATCCTGATGAACATCTGGCTCAAGTACGGGGCATTGATCGTGGCATCGTACCTGTGGGGTTCTGTTTGCTGGGGCCTTGTCCTCAGCTTCCTTGTCAAGCACGAGGATATTCGACTGAAAGATAACCCTGGCCTTTCGGGGAGCGTCCGGCAATACGGCTGGGGCTATGGCCTCACTGTCGGGCTGCTCGATGTGATGAAAGGCTATGCGCTCAGCCTGGTCCTGCGTTCCATGGTGGTCCCCTCATGGGTCCTGATTGGCTCGTTCATGGCCATCATCGTCGGACATAACTGGCCAGTCTTCTTCCAGTTCAGAGGTGGAGGCGGTGTCGCGACAACCTTGGGAATCCTGTTGCAGGGGTACCTCGTAGCGGTCCTGTGGGGACTCCCCTTCGCGGCCGTCGCTGGCGTTATCTGGAAGCTTGTCCCCCGTATCAAGGCCAAGATACACTTCTCTCCGTTCATCTCAGCAGTCGGGGCTGTCCCCATCGTCATCTGGATTGTCCTCCACAGGCCCTGGTACCCCGACTACATCATCGTCGTCGCTCTTGCTGCCTCAGTCCTCATCAAGGGCAATCAGTTCCATGCCCATGCACAACGGTTCCGCACCTATGCGCATGGCATGCGCGACCGCTTCATGGACCACTATCGAGACAATAATCTCCCGCCAACGGCCTAGTGTCGGCAGCAGATCTTCGAGAGAAGCAAGGGCCCTGAAAGGGGCCCTTGCTAGTACCGGCTCACGAGCGACCGTAAACCTCGGTTCCACCGACGAACGTGTGTTCAGTCACCCCTTCAGGCTCCCATGGCTGCGCTTTGAACAGCGCCAGATCAGCGACAGACCCAGGACGTATCTCGCCATACCCGTCGAGCCCAAGGATCCCGGCCGGAACGCGCGTGACCGACCCAAGAGCCTGTACAGGAGAGACACCGCGACCGACAAGAAGGCCCAGCGAGATCCGAAGGTACTTGGCCGGATAGTTGGGATGGCCCGCGATGATGGCCGTGCGCGTTCCGCTGTCGAGGAGAACAACGGCATTCCGAGGGTGCAAGCGCCTGGCCTCATCTATGTTCCTTGACATGATGATCGGACCGAACGCTACCGTCACATCTTTTTCCTTGAGTTGGTCAGCCACGCGATCCGCGTCAAACGCGCCAGTGATGACGTAGCGAAGGCCAAATTCCTCAGCAACGCGCACGGCCGTCATGATGTCGTCCGCCCGCAACGCCTGGATGAACGCCACATCTTCACGTGCAAGAAGAGGGAGCAGGGCCTCGTACTTCATGTTGTACTCCTTCTTCTTCTCCCGGTACTCCCGTGCCTTTGTGAGGATGTCCCGGATCAGGAACGCATTACCCATGCGAGTCATGGGCATCCGTTTTTCACCGTGCGTCTGCTTCGGATTGTTGCCCAGGGAGAACTTCATGCCGAACGGAGCCTTGATACACATGTCATTCGCGGTCGCGCCAACCATATGCACCACAGCGCCCCTGCCTCCCACGACGTTGCTGCTGCCGGGCATGACCAGAGCCGTCGTCACTCCCCCCATGAGACTCTTCGCGAGGCTCGTATCGTACGGGCTCAGCCCATCCATCGCCTGCATCTCCGGCGTCACGGCATCTGTCATTTCGTTCAGGTCATTCCCTTCGAAACCCAGCGACTCCTCTTTGAGACCAATGCCGGAGTCGAGGTCGATGAGGCCGGGGGTCACCCATGCAGCCGAATAGTCACAGCACTCCCCGGGATGGCTCGACGTCTCCACCGAAACAACACGCGGCCCATCGACTGTAATAATTGCATCGTTCATGATCCCATGTCCATCAAACAGGTGCTGAGCAGCTATCCTGATCATGCGTTCACCTCCCACGCGAGCTTGCCGTTCACGAATGTCTTCTCCGCAACGCTGCTCGCCTTGAAGGGGTGGCCGCTCCAGACGACAATGTCCGCGTCCTTTCCCTTGGCGATACTGCCAATACGGTCCTCGAGCCCGAGGATCTTCGCCGGATTGATCGTAATGAACTCCAGGGCCTCCTGCTCTCCTGCCCCGCCCTCATATGCCGCGATGGCAGCCTCCAGTCGAAGAGACTCAATCGGGATCACCGGGTGGTCCGTCATGATGGCAGTTAACACGCCCGCCTCATGGAGAAGATGCGGCGTTTTGAATGAGGATGATGCTGTTTCGACCTTGGGTGAAACGTCGAGGAGTGGACCCGTAATCACTGCCACGCCTGCTTGGGCCAGCTCATGGCACACCCGCGCGCTGTCCGTTCCATGCTCGATGACCATGCGAATGTTAAACTCATCGCGGATGCGCACCATGGTGATCATGTCATCGGCACGATGGGAGTGCATTCTGAGCGGAATCTCGCGGCCGAGAACCTTGCACAGCACCTCCATGTCGAGATCCGTAACGGGTGGCTCGGTACCAGCACGACGCTCCTTGTAGTCACGTGCCTTCGACAACGCCTCGCGCAAGACCTTGGCGGTGCCCATCCGCGTGCTGGGTAGCTGGGTCTTGGTCTTGTACACGCGCTTGGGGTTCTCTCCTGACGCAGTTTTCAACCCGGCCGGGTTCTGCATGACCATTTCATCGATACAGTGGCCGGCCGTCTTCATCGTGATACTCTGGCCGCCAATGACATTACCGCTGCCCGGACCCGTGAACACGGTCGTAACACCGCCCGCAAGAGCATCAGCGAACCCGGAGTCCCAGACGTAAACCGCATCCAGGGACCGGCAGGCAGGCGTCGAGGGGTTGGTCATCTCGTTCTCATCTTCACCAATCTCGCCGACCTCCAGGTCACAGATACCTAGATGCGTGTGCGCGTCGACAAGACCGGGTACGACATACTTCCCTGTCGCATCGACAACGATCGCTCCAGGGACATCAGTGTGGTTCGCAAAGACCTCGGCAATCTTGCCGTCGTCGCCGAGCAGCACTGAGCCGCCCTCGATGACACCGTCCGTGACAGTGAGGATCGTACCTCCATGAATAAGAATCATACGGCTCCTTTCCTGAAGGGGCAAAGCAGCACCTCCTTCGGTCTTTTCTTCGGTAAGCGAATTATAGTTGCGCAACGAAAAACTGCAAGGATACATAATACGCACGTGGAGTGGCGAGCCAAAACGCGTATACTGAGCGCATAGTTGTGGCCTGCCGAGGAGGAACCAGTGAACATTACTGATGTGGCACTACTTGTCATTGATATGCAGCAGGACTTTCTGTCTCCGGCATCGCCGCTGTTTGTTGCAGGAGGGCCCGCCATGGTACCAAGTCTGCAGCGAGCACTGAAAGCTGCTCGGTCCGCCAACACGTCGATTATCCATGCAACGCGCCGGCATCGGGCCACGGGCATAGACGTTGACCAGAGCCGGCGAGCACTCTTCACGGAGACAGGAGGATTTCTGGTTGCCGGAACTCCCGGAGCAGAGGAATTGCCTCAGCTTGCGCCCGCTCCCGGGGATTTCACTGTCGTCAAGACCCGATGGTCGGCATTTTTCGCGACCGACCTTGACGCGCTCCTGCGCCGGCTTGGCACCCGCAAATTGATCCTCACCGGCGTGCAGACCCCCAACTGCATACGTGCGACAGCAAACGACGCTCTCTCGCTGGACTATGCAACGACCGTACTCTCGGATGCCACTGCGTCCCAGACAGACGAGATCCAGCTGTCCAATCTCAGAGACATGGCCGCCATGGGAGCCGAGATCATGACTGTCTCACAATTCGAGCAATCGCTGGGCCTCTAGGGCTCTTGCTGCCTCGGATGTGATCGTTGTTCTCGCTATCGCAAGTAGTCGATCGGATGGGACGTACCCTGCAGTAGGACGGTGGTTTCGGCCGGCGTCGTTCGCCCGACAACCTTTCCCTTGCTCAGTACAAATCGGGCGACGGATTGCCGTCGCAAGGCGTCCAGCTCGTCGAGAGCATCCAGAATGACCAGGTCAGCCGGCTTTCCCGCCTCAATGCCGTAGGAATCCTGAACGTGCAGCGTACGAGCTCCAGCATCCGTTACCATGTGAAAAACGGAACGCATTTCTTCCCTTCCCGTCATCTGGGCGACATGCACTGCCATATGCGCCACGTCCAGCATGCTCCCGGTCCCCATCGGATACCAGGGGTCGAGGATGTCGTCATGACCAAGGCTGACATTGATGCCCATGGCCGCCATCTCCTTGACCCGCGTCAGACCGCGTCGCTTGGGATATGTGTCAAAACGTCCCTGCAGGTGGATGTTCACCAGAGGATTCGCGACGAAGTTGATGCCGCTCCTTGCGCAGAATCTCAGGAGTTTCGATGCATACGCCCCGTTGTAGCTGTGCATGGCCGTGGTGTGGCTTGCGGTAACCCGGTTGTGCATCCCCGTACGCAGAGCAAGAGCCGACATGACCTCGACAAAGCGAGATTGTTCATCGTCAATTTCGTCGCAGTGCACATCGACCAGCTTCCCATACTTCTCAGCCAACGCAAAGATGATCTTCAGAGATTCGACACCATCCTCACGTGTCAGTTCATAGTGAGGGATACCTCCAACAGCATCCGCACCCAGGCGGAGGGCCTCTTCGAGCAGCGCTGCTCCGCCCTCGAACCCAAGAATACCGTCCTGCGGGAATGCCACCAGCTGAATGTCGACGAATGGCGCCATGACGCGCCTGACCTCGATCAGCGCCCGGAGCGCAGTCAACTTCGGATCACAGATGTCCACATGCGACCGAATGTGCAGGATACCATGCGAAACCTGCCACTCGATCGCCTTCGTGGCACGACGCACGACGTCCTCCTCGGTCAGCAGTGCCTTCCGTTCGGACCAGCGTTCGATCCCCTCGAAGAGCGTTCCACTCTCGTTCCATCTGGGCTCGCCCGCCGTGAGCGTCGTATCGAGGTGGACGTGCGACTCGACAAATGGCGGCGTCACGAACCGTCCAGCCGCATCGATGGTTTCACGGGCTTCCGCAGGCAGCCCGGGCTGGACGCCGACAAACAGACCGTCTCGGACACCAATGTCGATCAGCGGCCCACTCGCACAGAGCCTTGCGTTGCGAACAATCAGATCAAGCATCGTCCTCTCCCTCCGGCCGCAGCCGCCGCCATGCGCGGGTCATTGCTGATAATGGTCTCGACCCCTGAGGCGGCAAAATGGCGCACGAGCACGCTCAGGTCGACGGTCCATGGCGCAATTGTCAGACCAGCCTCATGTACTTCACGAATAAGCCCGTCGAGCGTGTTGAGAACGTAAGGATGGATTGCGTTGGCCCCCTGCTCACGAGCAGCTGCGACCA
>Ga0209538_1000872_pt1 | contig 16717 bp, 13 predicted proteins | sample BarGraNGADG00211_2_FD_184492 | JGI IMG/M metagenome (GOLD analysis project Ga0209538, IMG submission 184492) | Arctic peat soil microbial communities from Barrow, Alaska - Barrow Graham LP Ref core NGADG0004-211 (SPAdes) (version 2) | ecosystem: Environmental > Terrestrial > Soil > Wetlands >... | reverse complement strand
TTCTTCCATCATTAAAGCAAACAGAGATTGACGCAAGGGGAGAAATTGTTTGCAATTTTCTCTCAAACATCAAGGGCACGAAAGGTTTTATATATAGAAATTATTGCCTTGGCGGCACAAAAAACAAGGATTTTCAAAGACAATATTTCTCTGATGAGAATGGAATGAAATGTGATGCTATTAGAAAAAAGATTGAGGAGTGGAAAAAAGATTTAATAATTACCGATAATGAATACTTTTTCTTACTTACTTCTTTACTAGAGTCTATTGATAAATATGCCAATACGGCTTCAGTCTACGGAGCTTTTTTAAAACAGTTAAAAAAATCGGCTCTAAAAAGCTTAGTTTTAAAGCCAGCTAAAATAATTACAAACAATCAAGAACATAAAGTTTTTAACGAAGATATAAATAAACTTATAAAGAAAACTAGCGGGGATATTTTATATCTTGACCCGCCCTATAATCATAGGCAATATTCTACTAATTATCATCTGTTGGAAACAATAGCTAGATATGACAATCCAAAAATATATGGCAAGACCGGATTGAGAAATTACGAACATCAAAAATCTCTATATTGCTCACGCCCTAATGTAAAAAAAGCTTTTAATGATTTAATAATGAACGCAAAGGTCAGATATATTTTTCTTAGCTATAACAACGAAGGCCTGATGACCCATGATGACATAAAAGAGGTGATGAGCCAACGTGGCAAATACGGTTATTTTACTAAAGAATACAATCGCTTTAAGGCAGATAAGAATACAAGTCGAGATTTTACAGCAACAAAAACGGTTGAATATTTACACTATGTTATCATTTAAAAATGTATATGATTTGCGTTTGATATGAAAACTTTTTTGATATTGTTTAAAACAGGTTCAATCCCTTTCTCTTCTAACAAGCAAGCGGATTATATAAAAGAATGGAGTAATTATATAAATGAGTTACGAGCCTCAGAAAGGCTTAAAGACTGTTCTTTTCTTAAAAAAGATGGCGCTTTTATTTCAGGTAAAAACATAGAGTTAAGATCTTATATACCACATAAAGACATCTTTAGCGGCTTTATGATTATTAAAGCAAACAATATAAAAGAGGCTGTAGAAATTTGTAAAGATTGTCCTGTTTTCGAAAGAAATGGAGATATTCAAGTAAAAGAAATTGATCGAGAATATCTTGATCTTAAATGAGATACAACTAAAAATTACACCCTTTCTAGATAGCCAGCTACCAATTATACCTTAAAGTGATATAATAAATACATATTACAATGACCGTGGGGCATTCGTTGCAGCTACGAATCAACTTTTTAATTAGGGTCATTTTTTGTTTATAAGACCCCGAGAAGCAAGGAGAACTAATGATTAAATACACAGCAAGACTCGACCACGCAATTCGAAGGGCCGCTTGGGCGCATGAACAAACCGGACAACATCGAAAAGGTACCGAAATACCCTATATCATTCACCCGATTGGCGTGATGCTAATCGCCAGTAACGTGACGGATGATGAAGACGTGCTAATAGCGTGTCTGATGCACGACGTTTTGGAAGACGTCGATAATAGCATCTATGACGAACATAAAATGCAAAATTACTTTGGTGAGCGCGTCGTAGCAATAGTTAAGGACGTGACCAAAGACGATAATAAGACAAATTGGCATGAACGCTCGAAAGCCTATCTGCACCACCTTGAAAATGAAGCCAGTGACGAGGCAGTGATCGTAAGCGCGGCAGATAAAATTCATAACTTGCTATCCACCCTAATCGACCACAAAACCCATGGAGACGACCTGTGGGATCGATTCACGACAAAAAGCGGCCCTGATCAGTTGTGGTGGTACGAATCAATTCTAGAAGTCATTACAAAGCGTGGAGCACCCGAAGAATTAAGAGACCAACTTGTCCAGCTGGTTGAAATGTTACAATCGAAAGTGAACCCATTAGAATAAAAAGTCCCGTTGGTCGAAATAACCCCGCCTGCTACTTGTAAAAACAAACCATAATCGTCATAATATCCATCAGATTAGCGTAAGAAGTAGGGGGCAATATCAAACCGGTCACGTTAACTCGTTTTTGGCATCGTCGCATCTGCGAAGCAGCCTTTCTAGTGTCGGCCGCTGTTATTGCGCTTTATTTTTGGACTTATTTCAATGGAACTCCGAACATCGGCAAGTCGCTTGTCGTAGATATACCTGCTTTCTTTTTGGCTAGCATAACAGCCTTTATCTGCTTTGTTTCATATTTGTGGATACCAAAAAAGATTATCTTTCCAGTCACACTCGTTATATATTGGCTACTTGCAACCACTGCTGCCACGCTTATTATTAGTACTGGCGGAACATCATCGCCATTTATCGCACTTTGGATAATAGTGGTCATATTTGCAAGTGTCTTTGGCCTATGGGGATCACTACCAATACTAATTGTCGTCAGTGTCTTTACTGCTAACCAGTACATGATCGGCAATTTTAAGGTTGGGCAAATGGTTGTTATCGCTTTAACTAGTATATTACCACTGATTGGTAGTGTTATTATTTGGCATGACAAATCGGCCAATGAGGAACTTGATAGTGACAGCCGAAACTATCGTGATCTAGCAAATGAACTCAGTGACGTCACCAGTAAGTCAGAGGTTGTCATCAACGCTATCGGTGATGGAGTAATAGCCGTTGATGGCCAAGGGATAGTCAGACTAATTAACCCGGCCGCTCAGCGCATTATCGGCTGGGGCAAACAAGATGCGTTAGCCCTGAATTATAAATCAGTATTACAACTTATAAATCAAAAGGGTGAACCGCTCGATACCATTAACGACCCAATACAGCAAGTACTTAACATCAATCAACAGATACGCACAAATGACTTTACAGCTATAACTAAAGGCGATAAAAAAATAGCGATTTCGCTCGTCGTATCACCTGTCAGCGAAGCAGGATCGGGTGTTATTGCCGTATTCCACGACATCACCAAAGAAAAAGCCGAGGAACACGGACAAGCCGAATTTATTAGCACGGCTAGCCACGAAATGCGCACACCAGTTGCCTCAATTGAAGGCTACTTGGGTCTAGCGTTAAACCCACAGACTGCTACTATTGATGCCAGAGCACGTGATTTTATCCTAAAAGCTCACGAATCAGCCGAGCACTTAGGGCATTTATTCCAAGATCTTTTAGATGTTTCAAGGGCAGATGATGGCCGATTGTCCAATAAGCCCAAGGTTGTCGACATCGTAACATTCGTACATAGTATAATCCAAGGTTTAGAGCAAAAAGCCAATGATAAAGGCCTGCGTCTTGTTTATAAACCAATGCCCGACGATACCAAAGAACGACATTTAGCGCCTGTTTATTATGTTAATCTTGACAATGACCATATCCGTGAACTCGTCAATAACCTTATTGAAAACGCCGTCAAATACACACTAACCGGCGAAGTAGTGGTTGACGTTTCTGGTGACGATGACCAAGTTATTATTAGCATCAAAGACAGCGGTATTGGCATTCCGATTGAAGATATGCCACATTTATTCCAAAAATTCTATCGAGTCGATAACAAAGATACCCGAGAGATTGGCGGAACTGGCCTGGGCCTATACATATGTCGTCGCCTAGCCGAAATAATGGGCGGTCGCATCTGGGCAGAGAGTGTCCGCAATAAAGGCAGCACTTTTTTTGTCGAACTGCCTAGAATAAGTAGCAAAGAGGCAAATCGTTTACTTGAACAAGAAGCCGTTAAAGCCAAACAGGAAATCAATAAAACAGCTGTCGCCCAGTCAGATCTAGCAGTAGCCCCACAAGCAACCATTTCACTTCAACCAACTAGTACTCCTGACACTGCTAAAAACTTTGTGCCTCGTAGCAATTCCCTTACTGCCGAGCAAATCGCAGCCTATGTCTCCAGACAGCGTGCATTAGCTCAACAACAAGCCGTACCACCAAGGGCCACCCCACCCCAAACACCCGCAAATCAAGCAAGCACTCGTCCACAATCTGTATCAGTTCCAGTCCGAGGGCCAGGCCAATGATAACAATAAACACAAGAACTATGGCATTTTAAACTAAAGGTATAGTACAATGGGGGGTAATATGACCAAAATTATGTTAGTCGAAGATGATAAAAGCTTACGCGAAATATACGGTGTGCGACTTTTAGCCGAAGGATACGAAATTACATCAGCCGGTGACGGAGAAGAAGCGCTCGCTATGGCCGTCAAAGAACACCCCGACTTAATCGTCAGCGACGTAATGATGCCTAAAATTAGCGGTTTCGATATGCTTGATATCTTGCGCGCTACCCCTGAAACTAAAGATATCAAGATTATTATGATGACCGCACTCAGCAGTGAAGATCAGCGTACTCGCGGCGAAACGCTTGGCGCCAACCGCTATTTGGTTAAATCACAAGTCGGTATCGAAGATGTCGTCAGAACTGTTCATGAAGTACTTGCCGATGCCCCAGTTTCGACAACTCCAGTAAATCAAGCGTTCGGAGCACCAGTACCATCAGCTGTCGCCAGTCCTCAACCCTTTAACTTACCGGCACAACCTCAGCCCGCACCAGAGCCTACGTCAGAACCTACACCTGCTCAGGAACCAGTAGTAGTAGCATCTCCAGATGTAGTTACGCCTCCATCAGCTCAAATAATAACACCAGAGCCAGTCGCGCCAACAATACCAGTTACTGAGCCGACACCAATTGTTTCACCGACACTAATTGCCGAGATGCAGTTACCTCAACCAACCGCACCTTTTTCGACTGCAGCTCCATTGTCATTAGGTGATAGAACCAACCCCGTTCAACCAGCAGTCGAGCCTACGCCCACACCAGTACCAGTACCGACCGCAGCTCTAGACATCGCAACTCGCATAAACCAAGAACTTAATGACGGCTCAAATACAGCTCCAATATCCAATCAAACACAACCTCAAGACAAACCTTTTATTGCGCCATAATCTGTTATACTAAAGTGCGATGCCATTACAACCGTCTGATTTGTTGCGATTGAATAAATATCTAGCCCTACGTCTAGGTATTTCTCGTCGTGAAGCCGATAACCTGATTGATCAACAAAAAGTAACAGTTAATGACAAAAAAGCGACGCTCGGTGCCCGTTTTAGCGAAGGTGATAAAATCATCATTGACGGCAAAGAACTTAGCGGTAAAACCGCATACGAATACATCGCGCTACACAAACCGTCAGGTTATGTCTGTTCACGCAAACAACAGGGCGACAACCCAACAATTTATGAGTTATTGCCTGCGTCGTATCACCATTTAAAGACTGTTGGTCGTCTAGATCGAGATAGTAGTGGCCTTATTTTGCTAACTAACGACGGTGATTTTGCATACAATATGACTCATCCAAGCTTTTTCAAGGTAAAGATATATAATGTACGTCTAGAAAACAACCTAGCGCCACTGCATCAACAAATGATCAATGATTACGGTGTAAATCTGGAAGACGGCCCAAGTAAGTTGCAACTAGAACGTATGAATAATACAGATAGAAAGAGTTGGATTGTTACAATGCATGAAGGTCGTAATCGTCAAATTCGCCGTACATTTGGCTCACTAGGATATACCGTAGCTAAACTACACCGAACAAACTTTGGCAATTATTCACTTGGTGATATACCCGCTGGTAAGTTCGAAATCATCAATATTCACTAGGTGATATATTGCTCCTGAATATTGACTGTTTGATGATTACTTGTTATAATAATTAAGCTTTTACCAACTAGTCCTAGGGGCTAGTCGATAAATTTGCACATTAAGAACCAACAGACTAAACCCATTTGATTTTTTGTATTTACAATAAATAAAAAGGGGGATTAGATTAGATGAAAGAGTTGATTGTTGCAAGGCATGGTGAGTACGGTTGTGGGAATGGAGACCGCTTTAACAAAAATAAAGATGTAGACCACTTAACCGAACAGGGGAGACGTTCAGTCAAAAAGCTAGCAGAGAAATTAAAACTCCACGCACAAGACAAAAGTGTCACTATCCTTTCTTCGACGGCGATTCGAGCCGTAGAAAGCGCTAGGATTATCAGCAAAGAGCTTAAAGTTAAATTCAAGATTCATAATGCTTTATGGCATGATGATGAATACCCTGCATACCAAAGTGAAGTGTTGGAGTTAATTCAATCTCACACAAAAACTGACGTTCTTATCTTAGTCACACATCGCGAGTATACCGGGTATTTGCCATATTATTTTTCCAAGTCGTGCCTAAATGCTCAACTAGATTCTCACCCAATCTATTATGCTAGAGCATGGGCTATCGATTGTGAGAAAGTTACACTTTCCCTAATATAATATATTCTGGTTCTTAATTTAAGCCGGCAGACCAACATCTGCCGGCTATTTTATTTATAATACCACTTACGCTCGCGCCCCGAGCCCATCTCTGTTATAATAACCCTAGTTTATGGCTTCAAAACTTCCTACAGTTGCAATTATTGGTCAAGCGAACGTCGGCAAAAGTTCGCTTTTTAATCGTCTAGTGCGTTCACAGCAGGCGATTGTGGCCCGAGAGGCCGGTACGACCCGCGACAACGTCCTAGGGCGCGTAGAGTACAAGAAACACAGTTTTTGGCTGGTTGACACCGCAGGTCTAAAAGACCCTAACGATGAGTTTGAAGCTTCAATTCAAGAACAAATCACTGAGGCGGCCGAGGCGGCCGATGTTATTTTGGTTGTTGTAGACAGCAGTCAATACGCCAGCGACCAAGACAAACTAGTTGCCAAAAAGGCGCTCCGTAGCAAAAAACCAGTAATCTTACTGGCCAACAAAGCTGACCTCAAAGAGAGTCTACCCAGCGATGAATTCAAACGCCTAGGCATCAAGCAAATCATCCGTACCAGTGCCGAACACAACTTTGGCATTACCGACGTCCTGGATAGCGTTATTGACCTTATACCAGCCAAAAGCGAGTATATTCCCGATGATATCTTGCGAGTTTCGTTAATCGGCCGACCAAATGTTGGCAAAAGTTATTTATTTAACACTTTAGCTGGCAAACAACAGGCAATTGTCGCCAATATCGCCGGAACAACGCGCGATGTTAATCGTGTATCCGTTCGCTATGGCGACCGTGATATCGAATTGCTTGACACCGCCGGTATGCGCAAACCCGGAAAACAAGAGGTTGGAATCGAGAAATTCAGCGTGCTTCGTACACTACAGGCCATCGAAGAATCAGACATTTGCTTTTTGTTAATGGATGCCAATGAGTTGAACACACAACTTGATCAGCGCATCGCCGGAATTATCGACGAAGCGGGCAAGGGAATGGCTATCGTCATTAGTAAATGGGATAGTGTTGAGGGCAAAGACGCCTACACTCGCGATGAAATCGCACCAAAAATTGCTCGGACTTTTGACTTTATCCCCTGGGCACCGCTTATTTTTACAAGCGCCGTAACTGGCCAAAATGTCACCAAATTGTTTGATGTAGCCCTTGATATCGATGCTAGGCGTAAACAACAGACTAAAACACGTGTATTGAACGATTTATTGCAAAAAAGTATCCAGCGCCATCCACCAGCAGGGTTAAAGAACACCCATCCAAAACTCCGCTACATAGTTCAAACCGATACAACGCCACCGTGGTTTGTTATTTTTGGGTCCAATTTAAAGTTCCTACATTGGAGTTATAAACGTTATTTGGAACGTCAGTTACGCGAAACTTATAATTACACTGGTACTCCGATAAAATTTAGCTTCCGCGACGAAAAGCAGATCAAAGCCAACCGCGCTAAAGAACAGTCCGAAAAAGAAAAACTCGCACACAAAACGGAGGATTAACAGATGAAACTAATTTTTGCCCAAGGTAATCCCGGACCAGAATATACACATTCGCGGCATAACGTTGGATTTTTAATCATTGACACGCTCGCCGAGGAACTCGACGCAAAATGGAACAACCAGCCTAAATTCCACGCCATGATTGCCAAGACCGTGATCGAGGGTGAAAAAGTATTACTAGTCAAACCAACTTCGTTTTACAACGAAACTGGAACTTCGGCCAGAAAACTTATCGATTTTTATAAACTCGATCCAACCAATGATTTGCTAGTTATTCACGATGACCTAGCATTACCATTTGGTACAATTCGTGTGCGACAACAGGGTAGTGACGCCGGCAATAGAGGCGTAAAGTCAATCAATACACATCTGGATGAGAACTATACAAGAATACGAATTGGCATATGCAATGAACTTCGTGAAAAAATGGATGATTCATCGTTCGTGCTTGGCAAATTCAGTGCAAGTGAATTGGAATTATTAGAAGAAAATGTCATTCCGAAAGCTATCGAATTAGTAGAAAAATTCTACACAGACAGCCTTGAACAAACCAGTTACAAAACCTTAGAAAATTAAAACGCCCTATCTAAAGGGCGTAATTGGCGATAGATGGAACTAAAAGTTCAACAATATATCGCCAGAAAAACTAATAGTTCTTTGGTCTTAATGACAGGCTACTAACCGGCCAATGATAGGCTAAACTAAAAATAACTATTACAAGACCCACGAAGGTGGTCCACTTAAGTGCCAGCAAAAAACCATCTAGGAAGGGTGTAAACCTCGAAAATACTAAATAAGTTATTACTGACACATTGATAACCACTAGACCCAGTCTGACAATCGCAATTCTCAATTTAGGATATTTATTTATATCTAATTTTAGATATAAATAGTGGTCGAACATTGAACTGATAACAGCTAACGACAGTATGACTAAAAAATTAATCACAAACACATCCAATAGCATAACCATTCCTTCTTTCAATATATTCTTTACACTCACAATTGCGTACAATGCGCGTGCAATGTTAAAAATACTATCATATTAGTTATGTTTTGTCAATGCTTAACCACAAAAAAGCACCCACAGCAAGGGTGGGCTTCGCTGTGGGCGCATTTTACCCTTTAACCCACCCATGGGGCAAGCTAGGCAATCTCGAAAATCTCGCAGACACCTGCTGGTTAAAGGGGTTAGTATACATGCAAAGCTTAATACTCGAAGTATAAGTTATTAGGGATGGAGGGTATCTTACCTTAAAAACACATTTGCATGTACTCTAACATAAGTTAGAATAGGGGGTATAAGGTGCGTTTGGTTAATCTCGCAATGTAACCAATCGTTTCCGATATTAGCATTTATTTGACTTTAAGTCAATACCTTTTGAAATAAAATATATGAAAATCAATACAATATCACCCCAAGACAATAAATATCTACAGATTATAGATACTATTGCCAGTTGTCCTAAAAAGTTATATTTTATGGGTAAACTACCAAACGAGCGATATGCGACTGTCGCAGTTGTAGGTTCACGCAAGCCAACTGCCTACGGAAGAGAGGTTACGTATCAGCTAGCTTATGCTCTGGCGCGCCGTGGCATTATTATCGTAAGCGGTATGGCATTAGGGGTCGACGGTATTGCGCATCGCGCGGCACTTGAAGCGGGTGGAACGACTTTGGCTGTTCTGGCAAATGGCGTTGATATTATATATCCTGCGACCAATAGGGACCTCGCCCACGATATCCTTGCCAAAGGTGGTGCCATTATCAGCGAATATGAACCAGGCACTGAAGCTCGTGACTTTCAGTTTTTGGAACGAAACCGCATCGTTAGCGGTCTGTCGGACGCAGTTATTGTTACCGAAGCAGCAGTTCGGAGCGGAACGTTATCGACTGTTATGCACGCCCTGGAACAGGGACGTGAAGTATTTGTTGTGCCCGGTAACATCACCAGCCCATTGTCGGCTGGATGTAATAATTTAATTAAACAAGGCGCGCATCCCATTACTTGCGCCGATGATGTACTGGAAATTATTGCACCAGATTTGTTACAGCCTAATGTGTTATTGCCGCTTGGGTCAACTCCGTTAGAATCAAAAATTATCGGATTATTGCAATCTGGCATTCGCGACGGCGATGAACTACAAACCCTATCGGAAGTAGAAGTAAGTGAATTTTCGCAAGCAATTACTATGATGGAGATATCCGGTACAATTCGCGCCCTCGGCGGCAATCAGTGGACACTGCGATAATTAGGTTTACAAAACCGAACAAGTTGCGTAGTATAAGGCATTGTCATGAGCAAGAACTTAGTCATCGTCGAATCGCCAGCCAAGGCCAAAACTATCGAGAAGTATCTCGGCAGTGACTTCACTGTACTCTCGAGTATTGGCCATATCCGCAGTATTGCCAAAAAAGCTGCAGGCGGAAAACCACCGATTGACACTAAAAACGGATATGAAACAATTTACGAAGTCGACAGCGAAAAAAAGAAAGTAATCACCCAACTAAAAAAGGCCGTCAAAGAAGCCGAAACTGTCTGGCTAGCAACTGATGAAGACCGCGAAGGCGAGGCGATTGCCTGGCATCTTTGTGAGGTTTTGAAACTCGATCCTAAAACAACTAAACGTATCGTTTTTCATGAAATTACAAAAAATGCTATTGAAGAAGCAATTAAAAATCCTCGAACCATTGATATGGACTTAGTACGGGCACAACAAGCCCGCCAAATCCTAGACCGGTTAGTCGGTTTTGAATTATCACCAGTCGTCTGGCGTAAAGTTCCAGGGGGCAAATCAGCCGGTCGCGTCCAATCTCCAGCCGTACGTTTGCTAGTTGAACGCGAACGTGAAATTGAAGCATTTGAAAGTTCATTCTCATTTAAGGTTATCGCTGAATTCACGCATGAAGGCGATATTATAAGGGCAGAATTATCTGATAGGTTCAATACCGAAACAGAGGCAAAAGCTTTTCTTGAAAGCTTAATCGGATCAACTTTTATAGTATCCGACGTCACCACCAGCCCATCGGTCCGTAACCCAGCTGCGCCATTTACAACTAGCACCCTGCAGCAAGAGGCCAACAGCCGGCTCGGTTTCGGCGCCAGAGCAACGATGTCAAGCGCTCAAAAACTTTATCAAGAGGGTAAAATTACATATATGCGAACTGACTCGGTAAGTCTAAGCGGTCAAGCAATTGCTATGGCGGCTGAATATATTAAGAATACGTTCGGCGATAAATATAGCCAAGTACGTAAGTTCAAGACCAAAAGCGCAGGTGCCCAAGAAGCCCACGAAGCCATTCGACCAACCAACATGAACCTAGAAAAAGGCAGTAGTAATGAATATGATCAAAAACTATACGATTTAATCCGCCGCCGCACGCTTGCTAGCCAAATGGCATCGGCTAAATTAGAAAAGACAGTTATTACTATTAAAATTAAGCCTGGCGATAATAAAAGTAGCAGAGCCGCTGACGTCACTACTATGAATGGTCCCCTGGAACCCGAGTCTGATAAGGCGCCGGGGCCCTTATCGGACCCGGAGCGAAGCAGGACCACGAATAGTAGTGCGTCAGAAGGCGACCGTGTGTTCGAAGCTAAAGGCGAAGTCATTATCTTTGACGGATTCTTGAGAGTATACGGCGGTAGCAAAAAAGATGCTGAAATTTTGCCAGCCATATCATCTGGGGACACACCAGAACTAGCGTCGGCTAACGCCCGCCAAGTATTCGCTCGACCGCCAGCCAGATACAGCGAAGGAAGTCTAGTTAAAAAACTCGAAGACCTAGGTATTGGAAGACCGTCAACCTATGCAACCATTATTAATACCGTTCAAGCCCGTGGCTATGCCGAAAAAGGCGAAGCTGAAGGCAATCCGCGCGAAATTATTAGCTTGAACTTATCCAAAGATACTATTAAGCGCGACTTAATCACCGAAAAAACTGGTTCCGACAAGGGTAAATTGGTGCCAACACCAGCTGGCGAAGTATTAAGTGACTTTTTAGTTAGCCACTTTGAGTCAGTTGTTAATTATGACTTTACAGCCAGGGTAGAAGCCGAATTTGACAAAATCGCAGCTGGCGCATTGGCTCGCAACACTATGCTGGACGGTTTTTATAAACCATTCCATAAACTTATCGAAGAATCAGGTGATATTGATCGTAGTTCCGTAGCAAAAGCGCGCGAAATCGGCATCGATCCCGTCACAGGTAAACCAGTCTTGGCACGCTTTGGCCGATACGGCCCAATGATACAACTAGGCAGTTCAGATGATAAAGACAACAAACCGCAATTTGCACCAATCCCAGTCGGGCGCAAAATTGAAACAGTCACGCTTGAAGAAGCACTTCATGCCTTTAAATTACCTCGCATAGTCGGTCAAACACCAGACGGCGCCGATATTAAAGCCAACGTCGGACGATTTGGCCCTTATATTCAAATTGGTAAGCTATTTGTCAGCATCAAACCCTTTGACCCGCACACTATTACCCTGGACGAGGCTATTGAACTATATAACGCCAAACTAAAGAGTGAAGCCGAAAAGAATATCACTGATTTCGGCGACGGCATCAAGGTGTTAAAAGGCCGTTTTGGGCCATATATCACCGACGGTACTAAAAATGCCAAGATCCCAAAAGACACAGATCCTAAGACTGTTACCCTCGAACAGGCTAAAGAATTACTAAAAGCCGCCCCTGCCAGCAAAAAACGGCGTACAACGACCCGCAAAACCACAAAGCGCAAGTCATAAACAGTCCCACACCACTATTTACATAACATGTCTACTTCATGCTATAATGAGTCCAGTATATAAAGTATTTGACTTTATAAAAATTATATTTTATAATCTAAAGTATATTTAATAGAAAAGCTATTTCTGGGGTGGACAGAAAGAAAGAAAAGACTATGAGCGATATGCCAGAAAAAGAACCAACCATCGACCTTCAAGCTAGCGTTAACGACATTTTAGCCATCATTGACCAGGAGCGCGAACGCGAAATTATTACGCGTCGCTTTGGCTTATATGACCGTCGCGAAACGCTTGAACAGATTGGCGAGCTACTCGGCATCACGCGCGAACGTGTGCGTCAACTTGAAAAGGCTATCCTTACCAAGCTCAAAACAGCTGCCGAAACTGGTAAAATAACATCGATTGGCAACGTTGAAAAAGTTATTATCCGCACACTAACCGAAATGGGGCGTGTTGCTCGTGTTCAAGATTTAGCCGACAATTTGCTCGAAGGCACAAGTAACCAACGAGATCGTGCCCGCGTTGCGTTTATTGCCGAACTCGCCCCAGGTCTGACTGTAGTTGATAGCAATGATAACTATTTTCATAGTGTTGGAATTCGCGAATATGGCGATGACAAGAAAATACGAAGCGAAGTCGACAAGATTGTTGCAACCATCAAGAAACAAGGCGAACCACTAACAATCGAGCAGCTACACGACAAATTGTCTTACGAACACCCAAACTACGTCCGCGCACTAGCCAGTGTTTCCAAATTGCTGGCTCACCTAAAAGACAATTGGGGTCTAGTTAAATGGCCAACCGTTAACCCCAAGAATATTCGTGATAAAATTTATGTAATTCTAGCCGAGAATAGCAAACCTATGCATTTTTCTGAAATTGCAGGCTCAATCAAAGATAGTAGTTTCAAGCGTAAAGATGTCACTACCCAAGCAATTCATAACGAACTCATCAAAGACTCACGTTTCGTTCTAATTGGCCGCGGTATTTATGCACTTGATAGTTGGGGATTCAGCCGAGGAACAGTTGCCGATATCATCGCTGACGTCCTCAAAAAATCGCCAAATCCGCTCCACCGTGACGAAATCGTCAAACGAGTGCTTAAAAGCCGTCAGGTAAAAGAAACGACAATTCTTTTAAACCTCCAAAGTAAAGACCAATTCAAGCGTGTCGCCAAGGCAACGTATGCCTTTGAACCAAAGTCAAACTAACATTGCCAATTTGCCCCTTAAATGAGACAATAAGGAGGCAATTATGGGCATATTGTTATCTATTATAAATTTGTTGCTGCAATGGTATGTATGGTTACCAATTATACTTATCCTCGTATACTTGACGTGGCGCAATTATCGTCACATTGATGCTATGCAAAGCATCGAGAGCGACCTCTTGGTACTTGAGATTCCAAGAGCCAATGACAAAAGCGAGCTAGCGGCTGAGCAATTATTTGCCAGCCTTCATGGTATTTTGCGCGATAAGGACGAATTAAGACTAAGTAACGGCGTCCAAGAGCACCTTAGTTTCGAAATCGCCTCTGTTAATGGCCAAATCCGCTTTTACGCCTGGGTGCCGCGAGCTCTCAGAAGTTTCGTTGAAGGTCAAATTTATTCGCAATATCCAAGCGTTCAAATTCGCGAAGCCGACGAAGATTATGTTGCTCACGAATACGAACACAGTGTTGTCTATTCATCCGAAATAACACTTACTGGTAGCGAGATGCTGCCTATCAAAACCTTTCAGAACTTTGAGGTTGACCCACTTGCCGGCATCACCGGAGCACTTGCAAAACTAGAATCAACCGGCGAAGAGGTCTGGATACAAATCTTGGCGCGTCCAATTGCCGACGATTGGCATAAAGTCTCGGATTACTGGATTCGAGGCGTCAGAAAAGGCGAATCCGTTATGGGAAGCGGATTTAATTTGGCGTGGCTTGGCGGACTACTAGAGGCACTTTGGCGACCACCCGAGGCTGGCAAAGGAACGATTGGCGCTCCCAAGGAATTATCTGAGCGCGACAAAACCAGAATCTCAGAGGCCGAGAAAAAAGCCACCAAACTCGGATACCAAGTAAAAATACGCCTTGTCTATCTGGGTGAGAGTACCGTCAACGCTCGTTTACGTATGCAAGCGATTGTTGGAACGTTTAAACAATTCAATAGTACCAATTTGAACGGTTTCAAAATGTCGAGTGCTAGCTTTAAAAAAGAAGATCTAGCTGGATACCGCGCGCGAACCTTTGCTGATAATGGATTCATTCTTAACATCGAAGAATTAGCCAGCGTATTTCACCTGCCACACACTAACGTCGAAACACCAAATGTCGTCTGGGCCAGCAGTAAAACCGCTGAACCGCCGGCCAAACTACCAATCATCACTGGCAATAGCGCCATTGACGAAAATATCAGCGCCTTTGGAATGACCAACTTCCGCGGCATTAATCATCAGTTCGGAATGCTTCGCTCGGACCGTTCGCGGCATGTTTATATCATTGGACAAACCGGAGCAGGCAAGACCGGCACACTCGAACTGTTCGCGTTAAGCGACATATTCCATGGTCACGGCTATACTATTATTGATCCGCACGGAGATTTTGCAGTTAATAATATGCGGTTTATTCCAGGAAGCCGCCTAAAAGACGTTATATACTTTAATCCGGCCGACACAGCCTACCCGTTAGGTTTTAACCCGCTTGAAGTCACTAATCCTAATCAAAAGACCAATATTAGCTCTGAAGTTATCGGTGTGCTAAAACGTATGTTTGGTGAATCGTGGGGTCCACGCCTAGAGTATATCCTTCGCTACACCATATTAGCGTTACTCGATCGCCCATCAACAACTATGCTGGATATCACGCGAATGCTAACTGACAAAAAATTTCGCCAAGAAACACTTGATTATTGCCAAGATACCGTCGTCTTGAATTTTTGGAAAGTTGAGTTTGCCAGTTGGAATGATAAATTCGTCGCCGAAGCTATATCACCGGTCCTCAATAAAGTCGGCGCCTTTACGGCTAACCCAATCATTCGAAATATTATTGGACAGCCAAAATCGACGTTCAATATCCGTCAGATTATGGATGAGGGCAAGATACTCATTGTCAATTTGTCAAAAGGTCTGATTGGCGAGGACAATGCCGCCATCCTAGGAGCATTTATGGTGACCAAGATCCAGTTGGCCGCTATGAGTCGCAGCGATATCCCGCGGATTGAAGACCGACGTCCATTTTATTTGTATGTAGACGAGTTCCAGAACTTTGCAACCGATTCGTTTGCCACAATTCTATCTGAAGCTCGTAAATACGGTCTTAATTTAACTGTTGCCAACCAATATATTAGCCAGATGAGCGAAACTGTGCGCGATGCAGTGTTTGGCAACGTCGGTACGATGATTTCATTCCGTATATCTGCCGATGACGCTCCAATCCTAGCTAAGCAATTTGAGCCTCAATTTGAAGCTACTGACTTATTGCAGATGCACAATCGCAACTTTGTCATAAATATGGTCATAAACGGCGAAAAGGCGCCGGCCTTTAATGCGACCACATTGACACTGCCGCCGCCACAGATTGATAACACTGGTCGGATTATTGAAAATACCCGTCGCAATTATAGCCGCAGCCGCAGCGAGATTGAAGAGGAGATATCTTTGGCCATCAGACCACCAGAGAGCCTACAGAGGCCACAGAACCTACCACCACTGAGACAAGATAACCGGCAAAGGCCATTCGCACCGCGCCCTCAAACCCCTAGTGTTATAAAATGGCCCACAGAGATTCAGCCAGTTGGTGACAACAATGTTATTACGACGGTAGGGCAGGGCACACCCTCTGCGCCGAACTCTGTCATAGCAGATACGGAATTACAACCTAAACGCAAACGCCCCCGCAACCGCAAAAGAAAGACTCCCATAGAAGGACAAGGTTCAATCACATCGAATAATACTCCGATTCGGACAAATTCAAATCCAGCGGACGGCACGTTACAAATTAAACATTAGTTAGAATATAGCTATTGGCTATTAGAATATGGCTGGTTACCGATAGATAGCAGGTAATAATTCTGCCATAATTAGTTGTCTAGACATTGAAAGATAATAGAACAAAACTAGAACGATAAAAATGTGCTTAAATATTTGCGATTGGCCAACCCGAAATG
>Ga0209538_1000869_pt1 | contig 16746 bp, 13 predicted proteins | sample BarGraNGADG00211_2_FD_184492 | JGI IMG/M metagenome (GOLD analysis project Ga0209538, IMG submission 184492) | Arctic peat soil microbial communities from Barrow, Alaska - Barrow Graham LP Ref core NGADG0004-211 (SPAdes) (version 2) | ecosystem: Environmental > Terrestrial > Soil > Wetlands >... | reverse complement strand
CCCCCTCGACGTTGCGGCTCATCTACCCCGAGGTCTACCTCGGCGAACCGCAGCCGCAAGCCCGCATCGACGCCATCAACGCGTCCATGCGCGACTACCTCGAGCGCGGGCTGCTCGACACGTACGAGAAGACGTTGCTCCTCGTACGACGCCAGACGGCCACCGGCGTCCTCCGCTGGGGCGTCATGGTTGCCCTCGACCTCGAGCAGTACAGCTGGAACGCCGACGACCACACCCTCATCCGCGCCACCGAGGGGACGATCCTGGACCGCATCCCGCCTCGCAAGCAGGTCCGCAAGGACGCCCCGCTCGAACTTCCCCACATCATGGTGCTCATCTCCGACCTCACCCGGTCAGTCATCGAACCGTTGTCGAGGCTGAGTCCAGACTCCAAACCCCTCTACGACACCACCCTCATGCAGCACGGCGGCCGAGTTACCGGCTGGGCCGTGCCGGCCGACGCGATCACCGCGTTCGTCGACGCCCTCGCTGTGCTCCACGATGCCCTCGATCCTTCCGACCCGCTCCTGTTCGCCATGGGCGACGGCAACCACAGCTTCGCCACGGCGAAGAGCTGCTGGGAGGACCTCAAGCCGACGCTCGACGACGCCGAGCGCGAGACCCATCCGGCCCGCTGGGCGCTCGTCGAGATCGAGAACATCTTCGACCCGGGGCTGGAGTTCGAGCCGATCCACCGGGTCCTCTTCGACACGCCACGCGAGGCCTTCGAGTCCGAGCTCGCCGGCCACTGCGCCTCGTACACGGTCATGCCCGCCGAGACCACGGCCGAGGTGATGCAACGGGTCGACAGCTCCACCGAACAGACCTTCGGCTACTGCGACAAGACCACGTACGCCACGTACACGCTCAGCCTCCCTGATGCCAGCATTCCTGCGGGCACGCTACAGGCCGTGATCGATGCCCTAGTCGCCGCGGGCCGCGAGGTCGACTACATCCACGGCACGGATGCCACCAGTGAGATCGGGCGTCGCGAGTCGAACGTCGGCCTGTTCCTGCCCGCCGTACCGAAGGAATCGTTCTTCGCATCGATCGTCGCCGACGGAACCCTGCCACGGAAGACGTTTTCCCTGGGTGAGGCCGACGACAAGCGCTACTACCTGGAGTCGCGGCGCATCCAGGCGAGTTAGGGTGACTGCATCATGGACCCCCAGATGATCACCTACCCCCTATTCGAGAAGAGCCTGGACAACGGTCTTCGCGTCGTCGTGAACCCCGACCACAACGTGCCTGTGGTCGCCGTGAACCTCTGGTACGACGTGGGCTCCGCCGACGAGGCATCGGACCGGACAGGTCTCGCACACCTCTTCGAGCACCTCATGTTCCAGGGATCGGCCCACGTGAAGTCGGGCGACCACATCGGACTGGCCCAGGCTGCCGGCGGCTCGGTGAACGGGACGACGTCGTACGACCGCACCAACTACTTCGAGGCCGTACCCGTCTCCGCGCAGCGGATGATGCTGTGGATGGAGGCCGATCGCCTCGGAACGTTGCTGGAGGCCGTCGACCAGGCAAGCCTCGACAACCAGCGCGAGGTGGTCAAAGAGGAAAAGAGGCAGCGGTACGACAACGTCCCCTACGGCGACGCCTGGAACCTCATCCTGGCTCTGACGTTTCCGGAGGGCCACCCGTACGCCCATCCGACCATCGGCTCGATGGAGCATCTCGACGCGGCCACGCTCGCCGACATGCGGGCGTTCTTCCGCGCCAACTACCGCGCGAGCCGGATCGTCCTCACACTCTCGGGCGACGTGACCCCTGCTCAGGGCTTCCGCCTCGCCGAGCAGTACTTCGGCCACCTCCCTCACAAGCCCGGACGTCGCCGACCCCGGGTTGCCGCGCTGCCCCCCCACCAGGGCATCCCCCGGAATGAGGTCACCTCGGCCGTGCCGAGGGATGCCGTGTACGCGGCGTGGCGGCTGCCGCAGGCAAGTGATCCTGATCTGGAGGCGCTGGGTCTGGCGACCTCCGTGCTGGGTGACGGGATCACGTCCCGCCTGCATCAGGCGCTCGTCCGAACGGAGCTCGCGGAAGGCGCCGGCGCATTCACGATGTCTCTCGCCAGAGGCAACTCCGTCGGTGTCGCCTCCGCTCGGTGCTGGGACGACGTCGAGCCGGAAGCGCTCGAGGCGGCGTTGCTCGAGGCCTGGGAGCAGTTCGTCGACGAGGGGCCGACCACCGAGGAGCACGAACGAGCCCAGGCCCAGTTCGCCCGGGAGTGGCTCACCGAGCTCTCCGCGCTCGACCAGCGTGCCGACAGGTTGGGCCAGGCGGCGACCCTGCACGGCTCACCGGACTGGGTCAACAAGCGACTTCGTACTGTCTTGGCCGTGACGAAAGACGACGTCGTACGCGCCACCCGGCGATGGCTCGACCCGGACCACAGAGCCGTTCTCGTCTACCGCAGGAAGGAGGCGTAATGACATCGCCTCGTCGTCCCCGACTCGGCCGCCAGCCCGCGTGGTCGTTCCCTCCTGCCAACGAGCACCGTCTGGAGAACGGCCTGAACGTGTGGGTGTTCGACCTGCCCGGCCAGTACGTCATCAGCGCCACCATGGCTCTCGACCTGCCCCTCACCTCAGAGCCCGTCGCGAGTGAGGGCATCGCCAACACCACCGCCCAGACCCTCGACGAGGGCACACGGTCCCATCCGGGGGCGTCATTCTCCGAGACCCTCGAGAACACGGGCGCGGTCATCGGCGCCGGCGTGACGCAACTCGCGACGCACGTCAGCATCGACGTCCCCGTGACCGGGGTGGCGGATGCGCTCCCCTTGTTCGCCGACGCGATCCGTACCCCTGCTCTTGCCGACCACGACGTGCTGCGCCACATCGGGCTTCGTCGCGCCGAGATCCAGCAGGTCATGGCCAACTCCGCCCAGTTGGTGGCCGCACTGGTTCCAGGAGCGGTCTTCGACGACTCTTACCGTGCGAGCAGGCCGACCGGCGGCAGGACGGCGACCCTCGAGGCGTTCGGACCCGACGAGGTCCGGGCCTTCCAGGCGACGCACTACAGTCCCGCGGGCTCCACCCTCGTGGTCGCGGGAGACTTCGCCGGCCTCGATCCCATCGCCCTCGCTGAAAGGGCGTTCGGTGACTGGGCGGACACGCGTGCCACCCCCCACCACGAGGATCCCGGCGCGGCCGTCCTGCGTCAGCGCCTCGTGAGCCGGCCGGGCGCCGTGCAGGCGGACGTCCGCATCGCCGCCCCCGCGATCGACCGTGCGGATCCGCGCTGGCCCGCGTTCCAGGTCGCCTGCGCCGTCCTCGGCGGGACGTTCCAGAGCCGCCTCAACACCGAGCTGCGCGAACGTCGCGGCTTCACCTACGGGGTGTACATGTCGACCACCCAGCTGCGCCATGGCGGGTACGCAGCCGTCGGAGGCTCGTTCCGTACCGACGTGGTCCCGGAGGCCGTCACCGAGAGCTTGCGCCTGCTCGATGTCGCGGCCAAGCCGTTCACCACCGCCGAGGTCACCCGGGCCGTGAACTTCCTCACGCGTACGGCACCGCTGCGGTACGCCACCGCCAGTGGCGTGTCCCAGCAGGCCGTCATCCTCGCCTCGATGGGCCTCGACTGGCGCTACGTCGACGAGTCGACCGCCCAGCTGGCCGGCGTGACCGCCGACGAGGCGACCGCCGCCTTCACCGAGATCTGGCCCCGCGAGCCGGCCGTACTCGTGGTCGGAGACCCGGCCCTTGCGGACGGGCTAGGCGTCGAGGCCGAGGAACCGCCAGACCTCTAGGGCTCCCCCGTAGGGGCCCTTGAGAGCTCCGCCTGAGGGCGGGTTAGCCGCCCATCGCCTTGACGGCCCTGACCACCGCGGCCTGAGCGGTCTCGTTGGCCTTCTGGTACCCGGCCAGGTCGCCGGCGGCCAGCGCCTTGTCGGCGTCGGTGAACGCCTGCTGGGCCTCGGCCAACGCCGCCTTGACTTCCTGCTGGTTGGTCGTCGTCGTGGTCGGCGACGTGGTCGTGGGTGTCGTGGTCGAAGGAGTCGTGGTCGAAGGAGTCGTGGTCGAGGTCGATGGCGCGTTCTCGTTGGTGGTCGCGCCAGCGTCACCGGAGAAGACCTGGTCCAGCGCCCCTTGCAACGTGTCGGAGATGCCCACGTGATCGCCGAACCGCACCACCACGAACGTCAGCACAGGGAATGCGCCACTCTGTGCCTCGTTGCGCTGGGTATAGATCGGCTCCACATAGAGGATGCCGCCACCCACCGGCACCGTGAGCAGGTTCCCGTACAGCGCCTTGGCGCTGCCCTGGTTCAGGTACGGGCGAAGTGCCGAAGCCACCTTCTCGTCGCGGAGAATGTTGTTGTGGGCCTGTCCCGCGCCCTCCACCTGTTGAGTGTCGGACATGCGGAGCACTCTGATCTTGCCGTAGTCCTTGCTCGCCGCGTCGGCGACCACGGTCATGTAGGCGGCGAGGTTCTGCCTGTTGTTCGGGCTGTAGACCGTCGTCTGGCTGAACTGCGGCGAGGTCTCGCCTTGAACCTTTGTCCCGTTCACCGACGCGGTCGGCCACCGCACGGACATGTAGTACGTGGGCTCGCGGAGGTTGGCCGACTGATCGACTGTCGGGTCGCTGGGGATAGCCCACATGTCCGACGTCGAGTACCACTGGTCGGGGTTCGTCATGTGGTAGCGGGCCAGCACCTCGCGCTGCGCCCGGTACAGGTCCTCTGGGTAACGCAGGTGCGCCAGCAGCTCGGGCGAGATGGCGGACTTCGGCTGCACGGTGCCCGGGTAGACCTTCATCCAGGTCTTGAGCAGCGGGTCCGTCTCGTCCCACGCGTACAGGGTGACAGTGCCGTCGTACGCGTCGACTGTGGCCTTCACCGAGTTGCGGATGTAGTTGATCTCGTCGTTCGGCTGCGCCAATCCGGTCTGCACGATCTGGTTCGACGCGGCACCGGTGAGCGACAGCTTGTGGCTGTTCGGGTAGGTGTCGGTCGTGGTGTACGCGTCGACGATCCACTGGATGCGGCCGTTGACGATGGCCGGGTAGATGTCCGAGTCGACGGTCAGCCACGGGGCGACCTGCTGGACCCGCTGGGTGGGCGTGCGGTCGTACAGGATCTTCGAGTTGCTGTTCACCCGATCGGACAGCAGCAGGTTGATGTCGGCGAACCGCGTCGCGTACAGCGCCTTCGTGAACGCGTTCCCGATGCCGACGCCTCCCGCGCCGTCGTACGTCTTGAACTGCTCCCCGGTCGCGTCGCCGCCGCCGGGCGTGTCGAACTCGATCGCCGACTGACCGGACTCCCGCCCCACGACGACGTAGTCCGACGCCAGCTCGCCGTAGTAGATCCGCGGTTGGTCCGCCGTGAGCAGGCCGACCGTGGGGATGGCCTTGGCGAGCCACTCGGGCTCGCCGCCGGCCTGCCGACGGTTGCCGTAGGCGGCAACCAGCCCGTACCCGTGCGTGTAGACGGTGTGCAAGTTGTTCCACTGCTTGTTCTGGAGCCCGGACTGGTCCATCTCGCGCGCGGCGATGACCACGTCGGTCTGCGTACCGTTGATCTTGTAGCGGTCGACGTCGAGCACGGGTGCGAACGAGTAGTAGCCGCGCACCTGCTGGAGCTGCTCGTACGTGTCGCGGACCATCGACGGGTCGATCAGCCGGATCCCTGGCAGCGTGGCGGCGTCGGCGGAGAGCTGCCCCGCATCGGCGCTGGTCGTGGCCGCGTAGTCGTAGATCTGGGTGTCCGCGACCCCGAACGCCTGCCTCGTCGCCGTGATGTGGTTCTGGATGTACGGGCGTTCCTTGTCCGGCTCGTCCGGCTTCACGTCGAACGACTGGACCACGGACGGGTAGGCGACACCGACGATGAGCGACGAGACCACCATGAGGATCGACGAGGTGACCGGGATCCGCCAGCCGGGACGCCGCGCGTACACGAAGAACATGACGGCGGTGAGCGCTGCGATGACTGCCACCACGGTGTGCGCGGTGATCTGCGCCTTGTCGCCGGTGTAGGTGAGGCCGTCGAGCAGCGTGGACGACTGGAGCTCCTCGCCGAACCGGTCGAGGTAGGCGTTCACTGCGAACGCGAGGAGCGCCAGCCCCGCGAGCACCGAGATCTGGGCATGCGCCCGGCGGGTGCCGAGCTGCGGCCTGTTCTGGGAGCTGAGCACGCCGAGCGCGAAGTTCACGACCACGGCGATCGCCAGGCAGAGCAGCAGCACGCCCAGCACGAACGAGTCGAGGTAGCGGTACCAGGGGTACTCGAACACGAAGAACGAGATGTCCAGACCGAACCGGGGATCCTGGACCCCGAAGGCGGTGCGGTTCACGTACGCGAGGAACACCGATCGTGCCGAGGTCCCCGTGATGCCCGCCATGATCCCGAAGAAGACCGCAGGCACCGCCACGGCCAGCTTGAGGCGACGGCCGAGCAGGTCTCGGTACCGGTTGAGCAAGGCGCTGCTCGTACGACTCGCGCCACGGATCTCACGGGTCGAGGCCACCAACGTCGCGGCCACAGCGACGCCCATGGCGATGCCGAAGCCGAAGAACAGGCCCACGGACGTCCACAGCTGCGTCGAGAAGACGTTGCCGTAACCGAGCTGGCCGAACCAGAGCTTGTCGGTCCAGATCTGGGCGAACGTGGCGAACAGATATCCGAGGACGATCACGGTCACGATCGTCGGGATCAGTGCGCCGCGCCGAGTACGACCGAGCGAAGGGCTGGACACAGCAGGGCTCCTTGCGTGAGGTTCAATCGCCCAGCGTAGCGAGGAGGGCTGTGGACAGCCCCGGGGCGAGGTCCGTCCCGCCGAGAAGCTGGGACGGATCACTGCGGACCCGCGCGACCGCGTGCCGTTCGCCGGTACGGAGCACGCCCGTCACGAGCCTAAGCTCCTGGCGCTGCGGATGGCTCGACACGGCATCGCTGGCCTGCGCGGGATCATCGGGCAGCTCGGACTCGTACTGTGAGGGCAGGAAGGCCCGCTCGACACTGAGGACGCAGCCGGCCACGGTCGCGGGCCAGGCCAGGTGAGCCAGCGCCTCGAACAAGGCGAGGCCACCGTGGAAGTCGTCCTGCTCGACGCTCGACAGGTGACCTTCGAGGTGGTCCGCTCCGAGCTGGGCGGCGAGCTCAGGCGCGGCGTCGAGAAGCTCGGCCGTCGGCACCAGGGCGAACAGCCGGGACGGCTGGTCCCATCCGGATCGCCCTACGTGACGCTCGACGTCGAGGACCGCCGCCGCCAGCGCGTCGTTCACGTCGTTCAGCATGCCGGGGGGCGCTGGCTGGAACTGGGGTCGAGCGCGAAAGGAAGCGCCGAGATGGCCTCTTTGAGCGTGCTGACCTTGACCAACGTCATCGAGGTGGTGACGCCCACCGTGTCCTGACAGCCGCCGGCGGGGACGAAGAAGACCTTGGCACCGGCGGACTCGGCCCCAGCGATCTTCTCCTGGATGCCGCCGATGGCGCCCACGGTCCCGGTGGCATTCATCGTTCCCGTACCGGCGATGACTCGACCGCCCAGCAGGTCCCCGGGGGTGATCTTGTCGTAGATCGCCAGGGACATCATCAAGCCGCCCGACCCGCCGCCGACATTGGGGTCGATGCTGAACGCGACGCTCGGGGCGTACGAGTAGCCGGTGCCGACGGTCACACCGATCGTCGCAACCCGGCCGTCGCTGCTGGACCCGACGGTGTCGATCGTCACGGACAGCCGAGCGTTCTGCCGCTGTGCCTCGACGACCACCTTCTGTCCGACGCCCTTGTCCTTGATCCGCGCGACCACGTCGGCGCTGGTGCTCACCGCGACGTTGTCGACCATGAGGATCAGGTCACCGGGCTGGAGCTTGTCGTTGGACGGGCCGGAGACGCGGACGGCGGTGATCATCGGCAGCTCCTGTACGGGCTGGCCGGCCGCACGGAGCGCAGCGACGACTGCATCGAACTGCGCGGTCGACATCAGGGTCTTCTCATCGTCGGCCACCTGGCTCGCGGACTTGCCCGGTGCGTAGACCAGTTCGCGCGGGAGAACGTCGCGGTGCGGCATGACGTAGTCGAACAAGGCCTCCGGCAGGCTCAACGAGGCGTCGACCCGCGTCTGGCTGACCGTGGTCATGCGCATCTGGCCCGTGGTGGGGTACGTGGTGATGCCGTCGATCTGGATGACCGGCTTACCGTTGCTGGGCCCGAGCACGTCGTAGGTCACCCCTGGCGTCCAGGCAACGAACGGGATGGGGGCAAACGCAAGGACCGATGCCAGCGCGATGAAGACGACGGAGGACACGACGGCGGTCCAGGTCTGGCGGGTCACAGGTCCACCTCGCTGCAAGCGGCCACGGGGCGACGACCATCCTCGGCGATTCGGTCACAGCGCGGCATGCCATGCAATCTACCTGAGTGAGGCCCCGACCGGAGCGGCGCACCGCGTCCGAGGGCTCACGTCTGGCGCGCACGGGTAGGCTTCTCAGTGCCTCAGATGAAGGAGCCGTCAATGGTCAACAGTCCCGACGACGACGAGGGCGACGAGGTGCCCGAGGGCCCGTTCGGCGGTGAGAATCTGCCGTTCGAGCAGATCTTCGCCTCGCTCGGAATCCCGATGCCGCGCGAGGGTGAGCCGCTCGACGTCTCGGCGCTGCTCTCGTCGCTGCAGAACGTCATGGCTCGCTCTGGGCAGGCCATGACGACCGACGGCGGAGGCGTGAACTGGGTCTTCGCGAAGGACATGGCACGCAAGGTCGTGGCAGCGCTGGGTCCCGACCCGACGCCGTCGAGCAGGCAGCGGCACGACATCGCCGACTCCGTACACCTCGCGGAACTGTGGCTGAACGACGCGACCGTCTTTCCGGCGGTGTCAGCGCCGCCTGCGGCGTGGAGCCGTGCGGACTGGGTCGAGAACACCATGGCGACCTGGCAGACGATGGTGGAACCGATCGTCACGACGATCGCCTCGTCCCTGGGCGAGGTGATGACGAAACGCCTCAGCGACGAGCCGGAGATGGCCGGGATGCAGCAGATGTTCCAACCAATGCTGCAGCAGTCGGCGTCGAGCATGTTCGGGGTGCAGTTCGGTCAGGCGCTCGGCAAGCTCGCCACCGAGGTGGTCTCCGCCACCGAGGTCTCGATGCCGCTCCTGACCCGGCCACAGGTGGCGCTCCTGCCCACCAACCTCGCCGCATTCGGTGAGGGACTCGATCTCGCCGAGCGGGACGTCATGCTCTACCTCAGCCTCCGCGAGGCGGCGCGCCAGCGTCTGTTCGCCGACGTGGGCTGGCTCGGTCCGCAGCTCGTGGCGTTCGTCCAGCACTACGCCCGTGAGATCACGGTCGACCTCAGTGCGCTCGAGGAGTCGTTCGACGGCATGGGCACGGAACCGGTGTCGATGAACGACCTGGCCGAGCTCGGAAGCGAGATGAGCAAGAGCCTGTTCTCACCCCAGCGCACACCCGAGCAGGCCGAGGTCCTCGGGCGTCTGGAGGCTCTGCTGGCGCTGGTGGAGGGCTGGGTGGACGACGTCGTGGCGCAGGCGACGGTCCGTTTCATGCCTACCGCCGGGCCGCTGGCCGAGACCGTACGACGTCGGCGTGCTACGGGCGGCCCCGCAGAGCAGGTGTTCGCGTCGCTGGTCGGCCTCGAGCTCCGCCCGCGTCGTACGAGGGACGCCGCCAACCTCTGGGCCGCGCTGCGGGCAGCACGCGGCGTGGAGGGACGTGACGCGGTGTGGCACCACCCCGACACGATGCCCTCGGCCCACGATCTCGACGACCCGCTCGGCTTCGTCAGCGGCGATTCCCATCACGGCAGCGACGACCTCGACGCGGAGCTTGCGAAGTTGCTCGACGAGGAGAGCGGGGACTAGTTGCCCACATCTGTGGGGAGTTGGTCCTGATCGTCGTCGACGTCTGAGGGCCACGGCTCAGCGCCGGTGGCGAGCGCATGCGCGACTCCCTGGAGGAATCCCTTCGCCCGATCGTGCTCAGGGTAGCGGCGCATCAGCTCGTGGAACCGACGCGAGTGGTTCGTCTCCTCGAGATGAAGCAGCTCATGGAACAGCACGTAGTCGATCACCCAGTTGGGCATGGGCTGAAGTCGGCTGCTCAACCGGATGTCGCCGGTGCTGACCGTGCACGACCCCCAGCGATGGTTCTGCCGCGTCGACCAGCTGACGCTGTGAAGCCGGGTCAGTAGGTCCAGCTCGCCGGCCAGTTGCGTCGCAAGTCGTGTCGCCGCCCGCTCGAGCGCTACGTCGCTTCGCCGTGTGCCGCCCGCCTCGCGAGCCCGTACGCGCTCGATGAGCTGCGGGACGAGTCGTTCGTAGTCTCGTGCCGCCAGCGTCGCGGGCACGGTGACCACGATCTTGTCGCCGTCCCGGCGGGCCTGGAGTGTGCGTCTGCGCCGCGCGCTGCGGCGGATCACGACGTCCTCGGGCAAGTCCATCTCTGCTCGTCCTTCCGTCGTGGACAGCATGGCATCAACCACCGACAGTCGTTCTTGACCGGGGCTCAGCGCCCTCGATAGTGTCTGAGGGACAGGGTTCTCAGGTCGTCCGTTCGCAGGGGAAGGCAAACGGTTCGATCGGGAACCCTGTTTCATGCCCCCGGACGGCCTTCCAGGTCAGCGGGGAGAGCGAATCTGGCGCGTCCACGTGCGCTCACGCCCAACCCCCCGTAGAGTACGCACCCAGGAAACACGACGGCGGTCACTCCAGATCGACGTCGCGGACAAGGAGGAACAGTGGCCGACAAAACCTACACGGGTGAGTTTTACTGCGTGAAGTGCAAGGCGAAGCGCGAGGCGACCGGCAACATCGTGGTCAGCGAGAACGGCACCCGCATGGCCAAGGGCAAGTGCCCCGTGTGTGGCACCAACCTCAACCGGATCCTGGGCAAGAACTGATCCGGACGTAACGTAAAGCGTCAGGGGGCGGGACCTAGCGGTCTCGCCCCCGCCGCTTTCCAGGTGTTGTCCGTCGCGGGCCGGTGTTGGCGCGTTCGTGACACGCCTTCCCACGCTGGTGCTGTGGGCGTCAGCATGAGTCATGCCGCTCCCCCCACCCCCATCTCGGGCCCGCAGAACTCGCGGGGACATGGTCCCCGTCTGGCGTGACAAGACGACCCTGCAAGTCGGCATCGATGACGATGTGCTGGTGCTGGAGCCCGTACCGCGCCTGACCGACACTCTGCTCCGATCTCTGAGCCACCCTGACCGGGGGGCCTGGCCCCATGAGCCGACGGACGTGGCCTGGCGCGAGTGGCTCCTCGCACGGCTCGACGAACACGGCAGGCTCGCCGAACCGGCAGCCGCGACGCCGATCCGCGTCCTGGGCAGCGGCCGGGTGGCTGGACGGATCGCATCGGCGCTGCTGGATCTAGGGCACAGCATCCACGTCAGGGACCCGGCGCCTCTTGCCGGAACGCGACTGACCGCCGCAGAGCGTCTCGTGGGGCACCTACGGCGCTCACCGGGCCGGCAGGGCCGCCGGGCGATGATCGATACCGGCGACGACGTGGCGCTCACTGTGGTCTGCACCGGCACGTGCGAGCCGGAGCGCAGCCTGACCGACGCCCTGGCGCGTGGCCGCGAGCCGTACATCGTGTTACGGACGAGACCCGGCACCGCGGTTGCCGGGCCACTCGTCGTACCACCCGAGACGTCCTGTCTGCGCTGTGCGGATCTCTGGAGGTCGGAGGCGGATCCTGTCTGGCCCCGCCTGGCGGCTCAGCTGGCGCACCGCCCGGCGCCGGACGACCCGGTCCTCGACGCGTGGGTCACGGCCATGGGGCTCGCTCAGATCGTGGCTTTCCTGTACGGAGAGGCGGGCGAGCTGCGCTCCCGTACCCTCACGCTGGCCAGCGACACCGGCCGTACCACGTTGCGGGTATGGCCCCAGCACCCCGCCTGTTCGTGTCATGCCCCAGGACTCGTCTTGGGCGGGTTGTCGCTGGCGGACAGAATGGGGGCATGACCGGCGACCCAGGAGACAGCGAGGCAGCCGAGCACGACCGCGTGCCGACCTCCGGCTTCGCCCGGGGGGCCAAGATGCTCGGGTTGCCATTGGGCTACGCCGGGCGCGCCACCGTGGGCTTCGGACGCCGCCTCATGGGACAGAGCGCCGAGACCGTACAGAACGACTTGCGCCAGCAGGCGGCCGCCCAGGTGTTCCGCGTGCTCGGAGAGCTCAAGGGTGGCGCGATGAAGTTCGGCCAGGCGCTCAGCATGTTCGAGGCGGCGCTTCCCGACGACATCGCCGGGCCGTACCGGGAGCAGCTCCGCCGCCTGCAGGACTCCGCCCCGCCGATGCCGGTCTCGAGGCTGGAGGCCGTGCTTGAGAAGGAGCTGGGCCCAAACTGGCGCTCTCTGTTCGGTGACTTCGGACGCCGCCCCGCCGCCGCAGCCTCGATCGGACAGGTCCACCGTGCGACCTGGGCCGCGACGGGCGAACCGGTGGCGGTGAAGATCCAGTACCCCGGCGCCGATGCGGCCCTCGAGAGCGATCTCGCGCAGATCGGCCGGCTCGCGTCGGTGATGGCCCCGCTGACAGGCAGCATCGACATGAAGGCGCTGTCTGCGGAGATCGCCGAGCGGATCCGCGAGGAGGTCGACTACCTCCTGGAGGCCGAACACCAGACGGTCGCAGCGGCCGCGTTCGCGGGCGACTCCGAGTTCGTCGTCCCGAGCGTCCTGACCGCCACCCCACGCGTACTCGTCAGCGAGTGGCTCGACGGGTCGAAGCTCAACGCCGTGGCCGAGTGGGAAGACGAGCGCCGCAACGCGGTCGGGTTGTCCTACGTACGGTTCCTGTTCTCCGCGCCGCACCGCGCGGGCGTACTCCACGCTGACCCGCACCCTGGGAACTTCCTCGTCCTGGGCGACGGTCGCCTCGGGATCGTCGACTGGGGGCTCGTGGCCAAGCTGCCGGACGGGTTGCCGGAGCCGATGGGCCGCCTCATCAGGACCGCCCTGTACGGCAATGCCGAGGACGTGGTGGCCGGGCTACGCCGCGAGGGTCTGCTCGTGGGCGACGTCAACCCCCAAGACCTGCTCGCCTACCTCGCGCCGTTCGTGGAGCCGGCTCGGGCCGAGGAGTTCCACTTCACGCGGGATTGGATGCGGAGTCAGTACGAGCGTCTCATGTCCGAGAGCCGCACCAGCGACACGGTCATGACCAAGCTCAACGTCCCGCCGGTGTACGCGCTGATCCACCGGGTCTGGATGGGCGGCATCGCCGTGCTGTCGCAGCTCGACGTGCGGGCACGGTTCGCTGACGTGCTCACCGAGTACCTGCCTGGTTTCGCGGCCCGCTGACCCCGGACAACGCGAGACCCGGACCAGTTCGTACTGGTCCGGGTCTGTTGTACGGGCTCACGCGGCGGCGACTTCACGCGTCGGCAGCTCGATCGCCGGTTCGGGCTCAACGATCTTGCGCGGACGCCCTCGAGGCCTCTTGCGGGCGACGACCTCACCTGCGACGAAGAGCTCGCCGCCCCATACACCGTGCGGTTCGCGCCTCGCCAGCGCACCGACCAGGCACTCCGCCCGCAGGGGGCAGGGGCCGCAGATCAGCTTGGCGAGTTCGATGTCCGACGGGGACTCGGCGAAGAACAACTCCGGGTCCTCGTCCGTACAAGGCATGGTGTCGTGCGCTTCGAAGGGGGCCATCAGTTCGAGAAGAAGAGTCATGGTCGGTACTTCCTGGGTGGCGGTTGCTTGGTGGTCTGTCCCGGGAAGCACGAAGGCCGTGAATCCCGGTGATCTGGGTTTCACGGCCTGGTTTGCGCCTGATGGTCATGCCATCACAGGGCGCCCCCAGGAGCCAGATCGGTTCCGGTGCCGTAGCCGGCGGCGTGACGCTTGAAGCTGGTCGTCGCGTTGTTGCTCGGCTTGGCCGGATTGGTATCGATCGCGGAGAGCACGAAGAACGGACGCGACTGGGTCGTCGCCGTCGAGCACATGAGGGTCAGCATCGCGTTCTCCTTCCGCAAAGGATCAAGGGTCGCCACCCGATGGCGACCTCCAGAGAGCCTAGAGACGTCTTCCGCGAAAGCGCAACTGGATTTAGGGGTCGATTCGGCGGACCCTCCAAGCAGGTGGATGCTGTCCGCTTCACATCGAGGGGTCGCCAGCTGCTTTCCACTCGTCCATGGTTCGGCGCGTCGTGACTCCTCGACCATCGGCACGGATGGATCGATCGTCGAAGACCCACGAAGTGCGTGAGAGTCGCGTATCCATCCGGTGTCGTGACTCCTAGTCGGGCGCACGCACCTAAGTTCGGTCAATCGATGCGCAGGTGACCAGCGTCCAGACCGAGGGCCCTGGCAATCCGGAGCAGGCACCTGGTTCTGCGGCGTCCATCGAAGACGTCCTCCGCGAACAGCTCGAACACCCTCACTCCACCGTCCGCGGCCACCGATATCCGGTCGGCGTCGTGACTGCGTTCGCTGATGGGCGCGTGCGAGGAGCCCTGGTACTCCGCGACCACCCGTTCCTTCTTCCAGACGAGGTCACCGGTGAGCACCCACCCGCCGTCCTCATCCAGGACCGGCGCGTTGATGGCGGGCTCGGGAAAGCCAGCCCGAACGAACATCAGCCTGGACAGGGTCTCCATCGGCGACCTCGAGCCTGACCGGATGAGCTCCAAAGCCTCCAGAAGTCGAGCCTTCCCCCTTGGGCGGGTGCGGGATTGAAGTGCGTGCTCAAGGGCGGAAGGGTCCTCGGCCACCGGGTCAGGATGGCGTCCCCCGCCACGATGAGATCATCGATGCTCAAGACGCCCGTCGGTGCCTCCCCCCGATCGCACCAGCTGTCGGCTCCATCGACCAGCCGCAGCCCGTGCCGGATCGCTACCCGACGGCTCTCGAGGCCCCGGTGGCCTGTACAGCTCGTACGCCGGATTCTTGTCCGCTCCGAGGCGCGCATCACGTGGAGGTCGTCGTCGGAGATCGTCGTCGGTAATGGCACCCCCCAGAGCCGCAAGGCGGTGACATGCGAGAAGGCAACGTCGGCCGGCAGAGCGGCCGCGAAGACCCGCGCCCGTTCGAGGAGGGCTCTGGCGGATAGAGCGTGCGCACCGACCGCGTCTCTCTGTGCAGCAGCGGACTGCGCAATTCACCGGGCGTCAACCCTGCTGCGAGTCCTTCCCGGACGGTGAAGGGGCGATCGACGAGCGCCAACGGCATGCGGTGGATGTTCACAGCCGGACCATGGGCAGCCCCAGGGGGCTTTCGTCACCTATCCCCAGATTCGGAGTCGGGGCGAGCGCTTGTGGACAACCTCCCGGTACCGAGGACGCCTCTCCCGCATCGAAGAGCCACGAACTGCGCGGGGTACGCGCACGCCTCGGCGTGTCGTGGCTCCTCGATATTCAGGTGGCGCACCCGGCAGAAGACCGTCGGCCTGGCGTCAGGCGTCAGGATCCGGCGTGGCGGCGGTGAGGAGGGCGAGGACGTCGGCACCGTACTTCCGGATCTTCGCGGGACCGACGCCCGAGACCTCAGCGAGCTGGTCGGCGCTGCGGGGGGACGACTCGGCGATCGCGATGAGCGCGGAGTCGGTGAAGATGCAGAACTCGGGGAGACGGGCGCTCTCGGCGGCCCGGGTCCGCCAGGTGTGCAGGGCTGCGAGCAGGTCCTCGTCGTACCGTGACGGGCAGTCCTCGTGGCGCCCGAGCACGCGCTCCGCGGGCACGTGGAGGCCCTTCCCACACACACGGCACGTCGTGGCCACGATCTCCTTCGTGACCTCTCGGCGCCGTTGCCGTACGGGTGCAGCCGACGTCGGCAGTGTCGCCGCCAGGAAGCGGGACGGTCGCCGGTCACGTCCGCGACCCCCGGACCAGGAGATCCGCAGGTGCTCTCGAGCACGCGTCACCCCCACGTACAGGAGCCGCCGCTCCTCCGCGATCTGCGCCTCCGTCTCGGCGAGGACGAACGGCACGCCTCCCTCGTGGATCCCCACGAGCGCGACCGCGTCCCATTCGAGTCCCTTGGCGCCGTGGAGCGTCGTCAGCGTCACCCCGGCGCCCGAGGGAGCGTGCTGGACCGCCGCCCGACGCTGCAGTTCCGCCACCAGCTCGGTGAGTGTGGGACCGTCTGCGGCGAGGCCCGCCGCAAGGTCGACCAGGGCGTTCTGCGACTCCCACCGCTCCCGTACCTGACCGCCGGTTGTCGGCGGCTTCTCCGTCCAGCCGAGGGCGCCGAGCACCACGAGCACCTGCTCGAACCCGGGTCCGCCGCCCTTCGTCCGTGCGGTGGCCGCGAGTGCGCCCAGCGCCTGTTTCACCTCGGGACGGTCGTAGAAGCGCTCGGCATTGCGCACCTGGTACGGGATGCCGGCGTCGGCGAACGCCGCCTCGTACGCCGGCGAGTGGGCATTGATCCGGTACAGCACGGCCATCTCGCGCCAGTCGACGCCGTCCGCGCGAAGGCTCTTCAGCCATCGGGCGACCGAGGCCGCCTCGGCCGCCTCGTCGGTCGCCGACTCGAACACGGGCGACGGTCCCGAAGGACGCTGGGCACGCAGCGTCACGTGCCGCTGGCCCGAGCCTGCCAGGACCCGGTTCGCGACCTCGACGACCTCAGGTGTCGACCGGTAGTCGCGGACAAGCTCGACCTTGCGCGCCCCCGGATGGCGCTGCGCGAAGCTGAGCAGGTACTCCGCCCGGGCGCCGGCGAACGTGTGGATCGTCTGGGCCGGGTCACCCACCACGCAGACGTCGTCATTCGGTCCGAGCCACAGGTCGACGAGCCGCTGCTGGATCGAATGAA
>Ga0209538_1000867_pt1 | contig 16760 bp, 25 predicted proteins | sample BarGraNGADG00211_2_FD_184492 | JGI IMG/M metagenome (GOLD analysis project Ga0209538, IMG submission 184492) | Arctic peat soil microbial communities from Barrow, Alaska - Barrow Graham LP Ref core NGADG0004-211 (SPAdes) (version 2) | ecosystem: Environmental > Terrestrial > Soil > Wetlands >... | reverse complement strand
AGTGTATTTTTGGTACATCGTTTTTTCCCTTTTCTACACGCCCTCTTTTACACGCTCTCTACACGCACGCAAACTCATCCCTCCTACAGCAACCAAAACAACCTCTCCTACAGCACACCCAAATTTCCCTCTCATTTCGTCACCCACTCACGACCCACATGATACCCCCCGGGGGTAAGGGGAAGGTCGGACCTTTACATCCAAATCCTTCCATCTCCACCCAAATCTTTCCATCTCCTCGCCATCCAGTTATATCCATTTCCACACATGCCCATCCAGATCCTTCCATCTCCATTCCCACCCATGCCCATCCAAATAATCCCACCCCCACCAAAACACGATTTTTCCGTACATGCCCTTGTGAAACATTTCACATACTTATTTTACCAATCGGGGTCATCCAAATCCTTCCAGTTCCGTCCGGTCATATTATCGTCAAAAGAGGGAAGCGACTGGGTTAGAGTGACCTCCCGTGGATGTGCTAGAAATGTTTAACTAAATATGAACTACATCTTTCATGTCTAGGTGATTCTATTAAACAAGTATTACATTTTCTAATTCTACATTTTCCATTAACATAACCGCAAGTGTTACATAAACATTTTTTACATTTTTTTATTCTTTATTCAGTTCCTTCCCTTCCATAATATGACTAATCCCCAAATAGTTCCTTATAATAGATTTCCAATTCTTTCCATACTCCATCACTTCCTTGTTCGAGAAGAACTTTGTAAATGCGTTTAGCATTAAGACCGCTTCCATCATAACAACAGGGATTGCCATTAAGATATTCGCAAGACTCACTCGCTACAGATTGATCTTCATATATAGGGTAGGGACTGTGGTATCCTAAATCGGCAGGTAAGGGATTATTTACTATGTCGTTTAAATACCACCCTGTAAATAAAATAAACTGAACTGCACCTTTTTCTCCTTTTAGAACCATGCGAAGTTCTACACAATGTATTCCATAGCCCTCTTTTCGCTTGTCATAGGCCGGGGATAATTCTGTTAATCGTTCAAATGCCATATCTCACTCAGTTCCTTCCCTTCCATAATATGAATCTTCACATTCCCCAATAGTATACTCTACCCTTAAATCATTTAGCCATGGAATCCAGTCAGCATCACATAACACTGCAATCAATATAGTTGTGTCTTTCATTTATCTTCCCTCCAAGCCATAAAATATATTTGTGTATTTCGTCTTTAGATAAAATCGATGCTCTACAACCCATTCAATTATATCACCTAAATCAACTTCGGTTCTATTAAAACCACCTTCATTTAATGCTATAACAGTTGGTCTACCATTTACACTAGAAATGCTAGAGGTCATTTCTTCTGCATATTCCCAAATAGTTGTTTCAATATCTTTCATTTCAATCCCTCCCCCATTCAAAATACGATTCTTCAATAATACCAAGACAAGCAATCCTAATAAACCCCGATACGCTTATTCTATTTAACCGTGCAAATTCTAACATTGTTTCCCATTCATCATCTGTAAATTTAATTGAATGATTTTTGCTTATGGTTGTAGATCGTAGTTTAGCTCCTGCGCCTTTTCTCTTACCGCCACTAGTCATTACATTTCACACCTTTTTGATGTTTGCATGGAATTCCAGCAGAACATATCTTACCTTTCTTAAGATAGAGACAATCACATGGTCTTGATATTTTAATAACTTTTCTGGTTATTTCCATCCCTTTCACCCCTTTCATATTATATTAAATGCACACAGATTGACTAATATAACAAATACAATAAACACAATAAATATTATAGTCCAGACCTTAGAATCGAATCTAGACATTTCACCATTGCCCAATAAGTTTTTCATTTATAAAACCATCCTTTCCTTCGCCGAGTATTAGCTCCCGGCTGGCTTTAGAACTCCTATTTTGTTAACATAGAAAGACATATTTTGGTATATCTTTCAAATTCAATACGTAAACTTTGATCGTTTTTAATAATTTTTCCTGCTTCATTTTCTAATTTATCCAATTTAATAGTATTGTTTTTAAATATACAACGTGCTTTATTTTGTGCTATATAACGTAAATCAGAATTAACCATTCAATATTATCCTTCTTTCGCCGGGATTGGCTCCCGGCTAGCCTTGAAGTTATCGCTGGACTAATGATGGTCTATTCCATACACTTTCTTAAGTTCATTTTTAATTGCTTCATATTCTTCCCTTGCTTCATTGGCTCTTTTGCTTGTTTTTCCGTGATTTTTGTAAACCTTCTTTAATTCAATTAATCTGTTATTTGCTTCTCTAAGCATTGTGTCTATGTCATATTGGAGTTTTGAATAGTTTGCCATGTGTGCCAACCCCTTTCTTTATCTATCTTTATTTTATCACATCTTTTTAATTCTATCAACACTTTTTCAAAAGAATAATAATCTTTATTTCGACAAAAAAGGACACATTATAGCGTGCCCTTTATCGTGTCCAGTACAATATTCTTTGTCTTAACAGAATCGAAATAACACCTTCCCATCTTAAAGGCGTTCACAAAATAGTTAAATAACGAGCTTGAATTTCCTTTTAAAAACATAGTGTTGGGTTCATGATTATCCAGAATCGTCGTAAAAATAATCTTAAACGAAGGGTCGAATTTCCTGCTAATAAACATAATCCCTTCGCCATGGCTTACCCAAACTCCATACATTTCACCCCCGGCTTTAATCGTAAACAGATAAGACAAGTCATTAGGTCTATGATCTAAAATAAACTCGTTGGAATCTCTTAAAAACTGATTATCTATAGCATAATTCCCGTACTCTGTGCCATCAATTAATTTACCAAAACGTGTTTTCTTCTTAGTTTCAATAAATGCTTCGTTCTGAACTAGCTGTATAAGAATATCACCCTGTCTCATTATTCCTTTTTTATTCAAGGGTTTGTTTACGTTAAAATACAAAAAATATGGATTTGTGAAGGTTATCGCATTAGCCAAAAAGAATACTCCTTTTATATTTTCTCTCATTCGAAAAACAGTCTCATACAGATCTAGAAATATTTCTACCTCTTTATTTAAGTAGTTTGAACGTCCTTTATCAATAATAAACTCGTCTAAAATTAATTTGTTTACATTTGGATAACTTGAGGATTTCTTTTTAGCACTAACCGAAAGGGGTATAGCATAACCCATAATATCCTCACCATTATAAAAGTTATAATTGGCATAGCTAAAATCATTTTCATAATATTGTCGAATATCAGAAAAAAATGCGTCTTTTCCCCTTAGCGTTTTAAAATCGTCAAATTCGGAATCGTAACGTCTAGCCCATACAAATTGATTACCATTCTTTAAATAATCATCAATGCACCATTGTTTAGCTCCAAAAGTTTTTCCTGCTCCACGATTACCTACTATAAAATTAAATAGTGCATTGTAGGAAAGAGTTTGGTTAATATCCCAAAAGATAGACTTATCTTTCATCAGACACCATCTTCCTTAACATTTTTAATTGTACCAAAGCCCATAATGGAAAATCTTTACATGTTAATGTGCAACTTTCTTTTATGTCGCATTTGTCGCAGTATAATATTTCTCGAAACAAGCAATTTTCTTCATTCATGTTTAGAATTCTCCTTATAATTGTTTGCATCCATAAGTTTATCATTTATATAATCTGTAACATCTTTACAATAACCAAAACAACCACTTTTATAAGGACAGTTCATACAATATGCCTTAACTATTTTCATAATATCAATTTTCATTTAAACTCCTCCTTCAAATATAAATAGGGAATTGTCGCATCTGCTAAAAGGGAACTACCCCTAATTTACTTCACGCCATTTTACTGGTTAGTGTGTGAAGCAACCTAACAGAAACACGACAACCCCATACACTAAGAATATCACAGTTTTATGGTAAAGTCAAAAGGTAATAACACAACTCCCCCCTTTACTCTTTTACGTTTTAATCCACCCGGAATTTTAACTCCATCCTTAAAATTTTCGAATGTGATATATTTATGACAACTTGTTGGCAACCCTGCACATGCGACATGTGACTGTTCGTACATATTTTCACTTGGGTTAAATTTCCAATTTACTTGTTTTTTCAGTTTTATTTTTTCCCATTTTTCAGGTGTAATGCACATAATCTCGATATAACTTTTAGCCCGTAAAAACTTCGCTTTATTAAAATTCCCTTCTAATTTCCAATAACCTAATTTAATGGGGTCAACATCAATATTATCCGGAGGTTCACTGGTATTAAGATGCAAACTATCAGTATCGGCATACATAAATGTATCATAGTTTTTCTGCGCGCAACTGATAGTTTTCTGCCGTCCATAAGCTGTCACAAAAGATGCAACAGGTAAATAAATAGAATCTCTTAATTCTTCCTCCCCTTCGACATATTTAACTATGCCCGGTTCACCGCACAGTTTACCTTCCTTATTCAGATATTCACCATAAACGGGTATGTTCGACTGTATTTTACGTTTCGTTCCAAATTTCCCATATAGAGATACCAGCATACGTTTAGCAATAAATCGTAACCCTTCATTTCCTGTTATAGTTGCTTCTTCTTTAACACTTGCCCACTTATCAATATAGCTCCTGAATATTGTGTTGCTGGACTTAAACTTCCAGCCCGTAAAATATTCAATATTATAAACATTATAATGCGCCATAAATAATTCTAGATCAACATTTGTCATACATATGGTAATGTCTTGTCCGTCACTTGATGTAACATAATCTGTAGGAAGAAATCCAAAACCACTATTTTTTAATTGGATTGTAGGAAGATAACCCTCTTTTAATTCAAAGTTACAACGTATCATTTGGATATATACATTATATACCAGATCTTCCTTATACTGCCCTTCAAATAGTATGGGTTCACCATAGGGTAAAAAAGAATTGTACATAACGCTGGGATAAAGAGAATTCACATCCAGAACTATTCCCTTGCCCATAGTTTTTCCTTGATATTTTGGATTACAATACGTGAACCCTCCTTTATATGACGTTCTTAATTCTGCATCAATGTCATTCAGTAAAGGAAATAGTCTTTCAAAATTTTTCTTCCCTAACCCTTTTTTAAAATCCCAAAAGGCGTTACTGGCTTGTGTCATTTTATTTAAGTTTTGATTAAACACTTTCGTTAGCCCCTTTCCGACTATTTCCACGTCATTTTTACCATAATCTATCTCATTTGAATCTGCTATATACCCTATAGGACGCTCTTTTACATAATCAATTTCTCCCTTTAATTGCGTAATGTCAAATGCTTCGGAAATATTCGATACTGCCAACGGTATAATCTTATAACTGTCATAGAAATGAAAGGTTTTATTATTAATTCTTACATTAATGGAATAGAAGAGTCCCATACGTGTGATGAGACTCGAAAATTCATAATCTTCCAGCTTCCTTTCTAAGGTGTGTGTGAAACCTTTTTTTTCGAATAAATAGTAAAATATAAATTCGCCGTCGAAAGCTAAATTATGGAAGTATATGGTAGATTTGTCAGGTAGTTTACTAACATTATCGAAGAAATTATCAATATCCTTGCCATAACTGAATTTATTATTATTAAGATCGTATAACCCCCACATCCATACACGACAATCATCTACTTTCGTTGTTGTTTCAAAGTCTGCGACATACGTATTTTTGCCCATTTATAACACTGATTTTTCCCACTCTTTTAAGGCAACTTCCGCACGTGTTTCATTCGTGATTTGATCGTCGTATATGAAACTAATAGATAAATAAGGATTACTCATAGACATTTTAGCAATATGTTCGGGGGATAAAGTTTCAATAAAATTATAAAGTTCTTGTCCTGCTGAACAGTCTAAATTGGCGGTTGCTACTAAATATCTACGTTTATATTCTACGGCATTGTCGTAACTCGCATTTTCCCAACTAGCTTTTTCTAAAACCTCCGAAACCTTATCCCATTCTTTTGATGTTTTGTTAGTGCTAAATTTCTTTGGTTTTAAGTTGTTCGTCTCTAATTCCCCCATAGTTCCGGATGCCCTGCTAATACCACTTAATTTTAAAGCCCTTGCTTTTTTTCTCTCTCTGGTATTGTGCTGAATATTCTTCTCCTTTATTTCATGTTTAGATAGTGTTAAACCACTTTCACTGGTAACTACATTCTCTTTTCCTTTTTGAGAATATCTCCCAATCGATTTTTTGATTCTGTTAAAATCCGTCCTTGTTTTAGTTTGAATAAAAGCTTTAAACTCTTTGACTTTGATTTTCTCTGGTTGATACTGTGCTAAATGTGGGTACTTTTTAGCTACCCTTTGTATTTTTGCATTAAAGTTTTTAACGATTCGTTTTAACTCTCTAGTGTCTTTATCCATCCATTTAATTGGACTTGGTTTAGGCATGTATACAACACACCATCCTCTCCTATAACCCTAAATCCTCTTTTTTCAATTAAAGAATATAAAATAAAATCAAAATAATCATTAGCATTAACCACGATATTATAACGTGAAGAAAGTTTATAAGACATTTCTTCTCTATTCTTTACGTATTCTGATATAAATTTATCTCTATAAAATTTAGAAGAAAAATAGAAAATAAATTTATGTGTCATTGCAGAATACTCACTTTGTCCAATATCATAAAATATTTTTGACATTTCACACTCCTTTCTTTAGGCAATTTTTTCAATTAAGGGGTAGTTTTATTTCTACCCCTTAATATTATTTATTCTTCAATGACAACAGTTGTAATAACTTCAATCGTTGAAAGCAAGTGTCCTGCTGAATCATACTCTTTAGTTGTTGTTGTAGTTGTTGTTTTCATTTATGCCACAATCTCCAAACTGAGCATTTGCTTTTTACCCTTTGTGATTTGTTTAATTTTCATTTTGACAGGCACTTCCCAAGTAGGAACACCAAACAATTTAAATATTCTTTTCAGCCCGGACATAATACCAATACTCACACACTGATAACTAGTTCCTTTATTATCAATAAGAATAATTCGAGGGCAAGCGACTAATTCGCCCGTTGCTTCCTGTACAAGTTGTACAATTTCTACGAGTACGTCTTTGACTTCGATAGTCTCGTTAATGTGATCTGCGAGTCGTTGATCGGGAGTGTTGACAGCATTATAAAGTTTAATTTTCTCTGCTGTGGTAGCAGGATTGATGGAATAAAAACTGCCTAAATCCATGTCATTCATAATATTGTTCGCGAAATCGTCAAGAGGGGGAGTGTATGGAACGGTTTCTGTGGATTGAGTATTTTCTAGTGCAGTTGTCAAAATAAAAACCTCTTTCTTTAATTTAATTTTCTATGATGTAATATAAATGTCAAGCACTAACTAGATCTGAATTCTCAATAAAATTGACTACCTTCATTTTGCGGACTTCATTTGTTTCATTGATACTAATTGTAAAGTTTGTGTTGTTGGTTTCCTTGATAAAAGAAACCGCCACTTTCTTTTCAGTGGGCCTAGTTGTGAATGTTTCCTCCTTTAATATTTCGTCTGTTTTGGCGTCCTTGATTACAACTTTAAAAAATTTGAATGTGCGAGTAATTTCTCTGGCCATTTGTTTTCACCTCCTAACTTTGTTTGAATATGTCCACGTCTTATTATCTCATATATTTCTCTATTTGTCTATCTTTTATTGAATTATTTATCATATTTTTACATTCTTTTTACGACAAATTCTGCATAAAAATACCCATTTTGTTCCATTTCATTTATGTTATAATAAGTAGGAGGTGTATTTTACAGATGACATTAGCAGAGTTACTTAAAACACTTGTGGAAACAGAAGACCAAATGGAACGAATGACTTTGGTCGAACAAAATCAAAATCTAATGACTCCGGAAGTAGGGGAAACGGAGGAAGGAGAAGCCGAACCCGGGGAAGATTGGGAAGCAAAATACAATGAACTAAAGAAAAAGTATATTGATACTTTCTTTAGTGGGAGTAAAGAAGAGGAAGGAGAAGGAGAAGCAGAGCAACCCCCGGAAGATACCGAAAAACAACGAGCGGAAACAATTACAACAGACGATTTATTGAAGGAGGGAAAAAAGTAAATGTCAGATTTTAAATCAGTTGACTTATTAAATGCAATTAGGAATGGGGCTTCTGCGGAATATATTGCGAGAATTCCAGTTGCCACAAAAGACACCGTTGCTCAAGTAGGAACGGCTATACTTGATTATTCCATGCTGCGGAACGAGTTCGTTTCGGCTTTATTTGATCGTATTGGGCTAGTGGAAATTAAGAACAAATTATTTGAGAACCCTCTCCGTGAATTCAAACGTGGTACGCTTGAATGGGGAAAAGATATTGAAGAAATATTTGTGGATTTGATTAAATCCATGTCTTACGACCCTGCGGTTGCAGAATCAGAAGTATTTAAACGTAACCTTCCAGATATTAAAGCGATATTTCATCGGGTGAATAGAAAAGATATGTACAAAACTACTATCGAGAATGAACAATTAAAGATGGCTTTTCTTTCGGAAGCTGGTTTTTCCAGCCTGATAGATAAGGTCACTCAAGCCATGTACACTTCGGATAACTATGACGAATTCCTACTCATGAAGAACCTTATCAGTCAGTACGGAATTGAAGGCAAATTTGCCATGATACCAGTCACTGCGGTTACAGATGAAGCGACCGCCAAACTCGCTTTAATCAAAATTAAGGAAATATCGAACAAAATTACCTTTATGTCAAAGACGTATAACCATGCCGGAGTGAACACAAACACGGTCAAAGAGGACCAAATTGTTTTAATTGATACTGCCTTTGATGCGATTATGGATGTTGATGTTCTAGCATCTGCGTTTAATATGTCCAAAGTCGAATTTATCGGACGGCGTGTTTTGGTTGATGATTTCGGCGGTCTTACGAATGTTTTATGTGCCGTTGTCGACCGCGACTGGTTTATGGTTTATGATAAGGAAATTATGTCCGAAGAAATTTACAATCCTCAAGGACTTTATTACAATTATTTCCTTCATCACTGGCAGGTTCTTAGCACTTCTCAGTTTGCAAACGCTATACTGTTTGTGACTGTTGCTCCCGTATTGACAGCATTAGTTTTAAGTCCTGAGACAGCTACAGTTCCTAGAGGTGATGTTGTTCAGCTTAGTATTGGAACAGTCGGAACAAACAACCCTCCATCAAAAGTTATCTATACTCATGATGGCGAAGATTCGGTTATATCTTCAACAGGATTGCTTATTGTAGGAGCAAATGAAACACTAGGACTTCTTACAGTGACAGCAACTTCAACGTTCAACCCTGCTATTACCGATAGCACCATTATTACGGTGGTATAATGTTTACCCCTTCGACCGTGTTGCGATTACTAGAGAATGTCGACATAGATAATTCTTATGCGAATACGTTCTCATTCTCTAGTGTAATTGCACAAGCTACCTTCTTTCTTGGCAAAACAAAAAATATATTTAGTGATGTAACCTACATGAGAAAAGAGAAAGCTGTCCGTGTGCCTGTTAATGTTGAAGCACTATGGGGAGTCTCGTATCTTATGTTTCAAAATGCCAACTTTGGGAATAAATGGTTTTATGGCTTCATTACAGATATGCGCTATATTGGACAAGATACTACGGAGATAATATTCGAGATTGATGTTTGGCAAACTTGGCTTTTTGATGTTGATATTAAAAACTGCTATATTGAACGAGAGCATGTTAATGATGATACTATCGGACACCATTTAGTTGATGAAAATTTAAATACAGGTGATTATGTTGTTAAGATTTCCAGCGATATAACAGAATTAAAAGAACTGGCATATGTTCTGGCTACTACTATTGATGAAGTTGGCGCAGATGTATTAGGCGAAATCTACACAGAAGTATACGGAGGAGTTGCTTATTATGCTTCAAATAATGGGGAATTTATTAATAATTTCTTAAGATTGTTAGGTGCTAAAGCAGAATCAGTAAGTTCAATATTTACAATGCCATCAGCTCTAATAAGTAACTTTATGGAATCAAATAGAGTTAGTGCTCCTTATGCTGTTGAATTAAATGTTATGCGAGTTAAAGAATATACTGATTTGGATGGCTATATTCCAAAAAACAATAAATTGTTTACTTATCCATATAATTTTATGCAAGTAAGCAATAATCACGGTGAAATATCAACTTTCAAATATGAACTATCCGATACAATAGGTGGAACAATGGACTTCGCGGTCAGTGGTAATATTGCGCCATCCCCTACGGTTTATCTTATTCCAAAAAACTATAAAGGACAGGCAAAATGTTTTGACGAAATTTTAACATTATCAGGATATCCCTTATGTAGTTGGACAACAGATATATATGCTATATGGTGCGCTCAAAATGCTATTTCAAACACAGTAAATATTGGTGGGTCTGCGCTTGCATTAGTAGGAGGGGCAATAACTGCGCAACCATTAGCGATTGCAGGCGCAGGTTTAAATGTGGCGAATTCAATAGGTGCATTTTATGAGAAAGCACTCCAACCCAACCCCATACACGGAACTGTTAGTGGAGGGGGTAATGTTGCAATCGGTACACAGAACTTTACATTTTACGGCAAAACTATTCGTGCAGAATTCGCAAGGATTATTGATAATTATTTTGACAGATTTGGTTATAAGGTCAATGAACTAAAAACTCCTTTATTACACACTCGGGCAAACTGGAATTATATAAAAACACTTGAAATAAATGTTTCGGGTAATATTCCCAATAAAGATTTAAGTAAAATTCACGAAATATTTAACAACGGTATAACATTCTGGCATAATGATAACGTTGGAAATTATAGCAGAGCAAACGGTATACTATAAGGAGGTGACTTAATGGAGAAACCGAATGTTACACAAAATCAAGGACTGGGTTTGAATAAGAATTCTCAAATAACAGGAAATACCGGATGGATAGAAATCTATCAGATATTAAAAGAGTTATTCATTACCCAGTTCAAATGGAATAATTTACCGACAACAGTCAACCAACGATATTTAGAATTAGCACTATTTGACTATGGAAAAGTAGTTTTTTTCAAAGACGATTTGTTAGGTATTCTGGCATTAAAAGCTACTCAAGTTGGTATGCTAAATGTTTATTATGAACCTACACAGATTCAAGCGTTCGGTGGGGGAGGTTATCAGAAAAAACTAACGAATTTTAAAGATTGCGTGGTATTGTATAATAATTATGTGCGTGACACGCCTAGTATACGAATGATTGACTACGCTAAACGAATCTACAATATTGAAAAAACCATAGATATTAATGTACAACAACAAAAAACACCTATGATTATTAAGACCAGTAAAAAACAACAACTAACAGTTCGTAATTTCTACCAGCAGTATGATAGTTTTAAACCTGTCATTGTTATTGATGATGATATGGATTTAAGTAAAATAGGCGTTATTCCAACTAAAGCCGATTTTATTGCCCGTGATTTGATGGATTTAAAAAAACAGATTTGGAACGAAGCATTGTCTTATATCGGCATTGAAAACAATAGTGCTGAAAAAAATGAAAGGCTAACTGCGAATGAAGTTATGGTATCTAATGGGTTGGCAATCGCAAGTAAAAATAGTAAACAAGAAACCAGACAGGAAGGTATAGATCGGGTGAATATGATGTTCGGTCAGAATATCGAAATTGATGTTAATAGTATTTCCATTATGGAAATTGAAGGGGGAAAACAAGAAGAAAAAGACGGGGAAGGAGAAGGGAAAAATAATGAGTGAATATACGATTGAATTAAGATTTATTTTGGCACATCCTGAATATGTTTTAGGGTTATCAGATTATCCCATATTTAATGAAGAATACCGGGAAACCTTAAATCATAAAATCACGAATCATTATTTTTTCCATGAGATAGGATTCGAAACGCCGGAACGATTTAATTTTTATCTTAAAAATACCATGAACGAAATAATGCCCATGTATAACAAATTATACCAAAGTGAATTACTTATCATTAATCCTCTTCTTAGTTTTTCCAGATCTTCCAGCGCGAATAAAGATAGTGGAAACACAAACACCCAAACAACCAACGTAGACAACACAGCGAATATAACAAATGACAACACAACAACTATAGGAACTGACAATAAAGAAATTCACAGCGACACTCCCCAAACAGTACTATCTAATGCGGATGTATTCACTAATAATTTTTCTGCCACAGATACTACTTTGACACATGATGTTAATACGAATGTTGGTCATGACGTTACTGAAAATATTGATACAGCAGATTCCACGAGTACGGGAACGGGAACGGGTACAGAGACAACGTTAGTTACAGAGTCCGGGCATGAAGTTCCATTAGCAGAGTTGTTGTTAAGGTATAGAGAAACGTTTTTAAATATCGACATGATGATAATTGACGAGCTAAAAGACTTATTCATGATGATATATTAAAGGAGGGTAAAGGATTTGATTAATTTATTGGAAGATTGGCGTATACATCGGACTGAATTTATGGTTAATGACATGGAATCGTTAAGTATGTTGGAGTCGATGGACAAGGTCATTACTAAAAGTAATGATGTTATAACAGAAGTTAATGTGTTGGACGAACGGGAAGCTGGACATAATAATTCCGTTGCTGGTAGAATTGCAACAGAGATAAGTCGTAGAAAATTAGACACAAATGGAGATTTTAAAGGCTCGTGGTTTGGTATATCCAATCCAGTTTATTCAGAGCCCGGCATTGCAGGGGTTGTAATAAGTCATACTGAACAATTAGCTGAAGCTACGCCAAACGTAAAACGGTTTGGGGCAAAGGGAGATGGCGTAACAGATGATACTCAGGCTTTTATAGACTATATTGTTTTTATTAAGGAAAATGGTTTTCCTATGATTATCCCCGACGGAATTTTTGTTATAGCGTCACCTGATAAATTATTAATTGACTTTGACATTTTCAACGTTGTTGGTAATAATAGGTATACATCAATTATTATGTTTACGAATCCAACAGGCGGTTTTTTGTTTAAAAAACCAGTTGCGATTGATTGGATTTATAAAGTCACTTTTGACAATGTAACGATATCCGGCGATAATGTTTGTAATGTTCTTGCAAACTTTGAAAGTACGACTAGTGAGATGGTCGTTTCGAACTCAGTATTTACTAGAAGCAGTGTTTCACATTTTATATTCACTGATGTTGCAGGAGTTAAAATTAGTAACACGGACATAGTTCAAGGTGATGTAGCTATAACGTGTGATAATCTTATGGGTTTAACGACAGATAATATGAATGTATTTACCCTAGCTGATTTCTTAAAAGTTTCTGGTTCGATAAGTAATTGGTTGTCTATGGGTAATGATTATTACGAGCATGTTGACCACATTATACATGCAACGCCTACTTTTGGCGGTATTGGTAGTGTAGTATTTAACGATATGGGGTTATTGCATAACTTCGGTAGTTCATCTCCTTTCTACTTTGAACATGTGACATATATTTCTAGGTTCATAATCAATGGTGGAATTTTAAATGTAATAGATTCTTGTCAATATTTATTTGACTTTGTTATACCCGTCATAACAAGTTCTGTTTTTCTAAAAATGAATGAAGTTGACATTATTAATAGTTCAAATAGTTTATTAGCTGTAGTTAATACACGTGTGACCAGTTTACAATGGCAGTCAAGGGCAATAATGAAAAACGTGGTTATGCCCGTTGGGTTAAATATTTTTGCAAATGATTTAGGTATGGTTCAAATGATAACTGATGATTACAGTACAACAAATTATAACAAAGGGATACGTTTAATTGATCAACCTGCATATGGTGGTTTATTAACCTATAATACTGTGTCAAATAAGTTGCAAGTCACGGATACGGATAATGTGAATACTTCTTTGATGCGTGTTATCTCATGTCTTACAGCAGATAGACCAACAGGATGTAATCAAGGGGATATGGTTTATGACGCAACACTGAATATGCCAATTTGGTGGAACGGCATGGGGAGTTGGGTTAATTCAAGCGGTATAGTTGTTTAATTCTTAGATTGCGTATTATGTGTAATATCCCGTTTGAACAAGGTGGGTGCATAGGGTAATTTCCTATATTTTCAACAATTCTAATATGATGTAGTTAAACGATCGTTTAAGGGATGGTGGTACTATGTGGTGGTTAACGTGGTGGTGGTGGTAAACTAGTAGGATAAGCTATGCACCTGCCTTGCTCAAACGGGAAGATATAAAAATGTGAAGGTGTGATGGAAAAGAGGTGTAAACCATGGAGGGCAATTTAATTAGTTTTAGAATAAACCAACAAGAGGAGGAAATTAAAGCTCTAAGAATTCTAGAAAAAGAAAACGGTTCAGCTCATATTCGTTTAGAAAACGCTATATTCGGAGTGCAAACAACCTTGAACGCTCAAAATGTACCAATTGCCGAAGTGCAAAAAGATATTCAAGAGGTTAAACTAAGACCCGGTCAAAATTATTCTAAATTACTATGGATTGGTTTGGGTTTAATTGTAGCAGTACTTTCTAATATTGTAGCTGGGTTAATTGTAAGGGGTATGATACATTTTTGAAAGGTGGTGGATAATAAATGGTCAAGAAATGGTATAAGTCATTAACACTTGGCGCGAATGTTTTAGTAGTATTAGGTGTTATTGCTCAGGTTTTAACTAATACCTCGATTATTGATACAGATCTGCAAGTAGCATTATTAGGAATTATTAATATATTAATTCGCACTATAAAAACTAAGACAAAACTAGTAGTTTAGGAATTGGGGAGGTGATTGGGAATGTATATTTCTAATAGTGCTTTAAGTTTAGAAGAACAAACTGTTAATGCCCAATATATTCTCGATTATCTTTGCTCAAAGGGATGGACTAAAAATAGTGTGTGTGGTATGTTGGGGAATATGCAAAGTGAGTCAACTATAAATCCCGGAAGGTGGCAGAGTGGAGATGTAGGTAATATGTCCGGGGGATTTGGTTTGGTTCAGTGGACTCCTGCTACTAAATATATTGACTGGGCTGGGTCGGGTTATTATGATATGGACAGGGAGCTTGAAAGAATTGTTTGGGAAGTTGCAAACAATGTGCAATGGAGCGGAGCAAGTATATCTTTTTTAGAATATACCCAGTCCACGGACACACCTTATAATTTAGGGTTGATGTTTATTGATGCGTATGAAAAACCCTTCAACCCTAATCAGCCTGATCGGGGAACTCAAGCGGAATATTGGTGGGAAGCATTAACAGGTGGTGTAACTCCTCCCCCAACGAAAAAGAAGAAAATGAGTTTAGTGTTAATGGGTGGGATGTTGCGACATTGAAGGGAGTGAGAATATAAAATGTTCAATGTGTGCATTGACCCCGGGCATGGAGGGAAAGACCCGGGAGCAATAGGGAACGGATTGCAAGAGAAGGATTTGGTATTGGTTATTGCAAAAGATCTGAAAGGGTTGCTTATTGCTAATGGTGTTGGTGTTGTTATGACTCGAAGTAATGATGTATTTGTAGACTTACATCCACGGGCTAAAATTGCCAATGATTTTAAAGCAGATCTATTTTGTTCTATACATATTAATGCAGGAGGTGGAACAGGACAAGAGGTTTTAGTTATTGGGATGGGAGGTCAAGCGGAAGTTTCTGCTAAAATATTATTGGGATATTTGTTGGGTACGTGTGGATGGATGAACAGAGGGGTCAAAGTTTTTAATGGGCAAGTTTTACGCGACACAATTATGCCGGCAATATTGACAGAAAATGGTTTTATTGATAAGGTTGAAGATGTGAATAAGCTGTGGAGTGTTGGATTTTTGCATAAAATCGCTGTAGCACACGCGAAGGGGATATGTGAGTTTGCTGGGATTAAGTTTAAGGAAGAAGGAGTGATTAAGGTGACGGAAGTGGTACAACCAGTAAAGAAGATTGCGATTGACGATGTATTTTTGACTGTTAGATTGCGAGAAATCTTTGTTCCAGAAACTATTAAGAAAATTAACGAACTGGGTTTTGCTTGTAAAAAGCTTGACTTGGCGTAGGGGGTAGAAAAGTGAATGAAGTAATCGTGAGTATTTTATCAGAAACGGCATCGTCGGACACTAATGAAAAATCATTCAATCTTAAATATTTACGAAAGGAATATAAGGATGGGGGATTAAAGTTTAGTATTGGAGAATTGTTAGATGTTATTAATAAGCAGAAGAGGTTCTCTGCAAGTCATGACGAAGAGTTGAAAATGATTGTAATTGTTTTTACTCCGATAGGAACGGAAGATAAGCCGGGAGTAGTATATGAGGACTAGCACATCCACGGGAGGTCACTCTAACCCAGTCGCTTCCCTCTTTTGACGATAATATGACCGGACGGAACTGGAAGGATTTGGATGACCCCGATTGGTAAAATAAGTATGTGAAATGTTTCACAAGGGCATGTACGGAAAAATCGTGTTTTGGTGGGGGTGGGATTATTTGGATGGGCATGGGTGGGAATGGAGATGGAAGGATCTGGATGGGCATGTGTGGAAATGGATATAACTGGATGGCGAGGAGATGGAAAGATTTGGGTGGAGATGGAAGGATTTGGATGTAAAGGTCCGACCTTCCCCTTACCCCCGGGGGGTATCATGTGGGTCGTGAGTGGGTGACGAAATGAGAGGGAAATTTGGGTGTGCTGTAGGAGAGGTTGTTTTGGTTGCTGTAGGAGGGATGAGTTTGCGTGCGTGTAGAGAGCGTGTAAAAGAGGGCGTGTAGAAAAGGGAAAAAACGATGTACCAAAAATACACT
>Ga0209538_1000866_pt1 | contig 16763 bp, 9 predicted proteins | sample BarGraNGADG00211_2_FD_184492 | JGI IMG/M metagenome (GOLD analysis project Ga0209538, IMG submission 184492) | Arctic peat soil microbial communities from Barrow, Alaska - Barrow Graham LP Ref core NGADG0004-211 (SPAdes) (version 2) | ecosystem: Environmental > Terrestrial > Soil > Wetlands >... | reverse complement strand
GGCGACCAGAGGAAGGGCCAGAACGGCTGGGATGCTTACCATGATGATCAGTTTCTGATAGATCGAGCGTGTCAGCGTCATCGCCGCCGCAGAACCGCTGGCAGCAATCATGCCGGCCGCGGCCAGCATGCCGAAGACGGACCCGAGCGTGTCCATGGAGCGACCATACCCGAAGGAGCGGCCCAGCTTCTTCTTCTCAGACGAGTCGGCCAGCAGGGCATCCTTGGGGGACGAACGGACTCCCTTGCCGGTACGGTCTGCAAAGCGCAGGAATGCGGCAAAGGGCCACGAGGTGACAAAATACAGCAGGGGCTTCGTGACATTGGAGATGGCGTAGCCGCTGAATGCCAGCCACTTGCGCTTCTTCATCCTGTCGGACAGCCAGCCGAAGACCCACTTCAGAAGCGTGGCCGTCGACTCCGCCAGTCCCTCGATGAACCCGATAATCGCTGGCTTGACGCCGAGTGCATTGGCCAGGAACAGTGGCAGGATCTTGACTGTTACCTCGCTGCTGAAATCTGTCAGCATCGACACGAAGCCAAAGACGAAGACGTTCTGGCTGAGACCGAAGAACTTGCGCTGCGGCCTCTCCTGTCCCGTCTCCACCGGCGCGTTCACCTCACCTGCGTTTTCCATGTACTACACCTCTCCCGTGATACATGTAACTGTCGTTACAGTATACCCACCGTTACACGACGTCAAGAGGGTGGAATGAGACCATTGGGCGCGGCAATTAGAGTCCTGTAATCGGTAAATAGAGTCGTGGAATTGATGATGGCAGCACGGCAACTACTTCCGAGAACATGAGTTTCCGCTTTTGATGGCCCAGATGTCCTTCAGCAGCGCACTCACAGTCTCGGTGAAGATGTCTCGCTTTTCGTTCTGTTTTGTGCCGAGCCCTTGCCTTGCATCGGAAGACGATTACGCTTTTTTATTGACAACTACTATTGCTGCAACGGAACCTACATTGGGGCATCTACTACGGAAGGAGATGGCATGGTATCCAACAACAACGAAGATAGGAAGGTCAGTGCCAAATTGGAAGATGGCTTGGCTGGCCAAGCGCGCGCACTCCCGAAATCGAAGCGAGAAGAAATCCTGAGGAGTTTTCCGGAAACCGAGCTGCATGACTACCTGAGATCGCTATTCCAGAAGGTCAACTCAGCGTACGAGGTAGAAGTCACTCACGGTCCGCAAGAATGTGGGAAGGACCTTGTTATCGTCAAGAGCGACCGCTTTGGCGCCCACGTCATCGGAGTTGTCGTCAAGTGTGGAAATCTCAAGGGCAAGACTGCTGGTGATGTCGACAAAATCATCAACGGGGTTGAAGCAGTCTCCAAAGAGAATGGCATCGATGAAGATGGCGAGATTGAGGAAGTCGCCGCGAGGGTCGCAACAGCATGCAATGAGGGAGTGACCCGCAAACTGTCCGAGATCAAGAGTCAAATCCTGCAGGCAGCTGCCAATTCCGCGGAGCTGAAGTCGGTGTTCTTAAAACTCAAGGTCAATGAGGTCTACGTTGTTATTGCAGGTGAAATCGGACGATCTGCTCGAAAACGTCTCGAGAACGAACTACCTCCGGTAAGAGTTTATGATCTATCTTGGCTCATCGACAACTTCACCGATTTGTACCCTCAGGTGTTCTTCGAGGGACGAGCACAAGATTTCATCCAGGCCGAGATAAACAGACTTCAGCATACGCCGTGGATGAATCGAGCAGGCGTCAATCTGACGGACTACTACGTTGAACCAACCTTCATGTCGTGCGACATGCCTATCGAGCTTGACCATGAACACCTCTCAGGGCTGGCAAAACTGGGCCGTCTTCCATTTCACGATCTTCCGGGAATCATGGCACAGAAAGGATACATACTCATCCTCGGTGATCCAGGCAGTGGAAAGTCGGCGGCTCTGGCCAAACTGGCTCTGGACAAGCTGCAACTTGCCTCGCTTCAACTGCGTAAGAGCAGAAGAGAGAATACTGACATCCCGGTACCCGTCCTGCTCACCGCACGCGAGCTTCTAGCTCTCCAGGACCTTGACACTCTCGTAGCGGTTCATGCCAGTGACTGCAATCTACCTTCCGGACTGCGCATCGACTGTCTCCTCGTGGACGCACTCGATGAACTCCCGCAAGATCAGAGATTGCCCGCTCTCACAAGAGCAAGAGAGGCGGCTGAGAAATACCGATGCCCACTGGTTGTCTCCAGTAGAAGAGTCGGCGACATTCAAGCTGTCAGCAATGGCAACTATGTCCGATACGAGATACTTCCGTTCCAAGCCGGGCAAGCTCTCGAGCTGTTCAAGCACTTGGCTTCCGGAACTATGCTACAGTCGCTCACCGATGGTCTCCGGCGGGTGGAGTTCCAGATTCCGCTCTTTCCGTTGTCCCTCATGCTGCTGATCCGACTGGTCGACCAGCATCAAGAGGTGCCGGCATCTGTCACGGAGCTTTACTCGAGGTTTCTTGAGATTGCCCTTGGCAAGGAGGACCAGGACAAAGGGATCCAAGTGCTTTTCGAGTATCGCATCAAGTGGGGTTTCCTTGCTCGCCTCGCCTACGTGGAGTTCTTCGAGAAGGACCGCATCGTAATCCCGCGCGAAGACTTCAATTCCTTCACGGGCGCCTACTGCGACGAATTCGGATACAACGCGAGCAAGCTCCAAGAATTTCTGATGGAGTTGGAGCGAGCCGGCATTCTGGACCTTCGGGACGAAGTTGAGTTCAAGCACAGGTCATTCCTCGACTACTTCGTCGCATCCCACGTCTTTGACGATCGGGAGAACATCCCGAATCTCACGGACAAGATCGTCGAGCTGTACTACAGCAGCTTCTGGGGTGATGTTGCTTTCTTCTACATCGGACTAAAGACGGAGCTGAGCGCAGCGTTGCTCGGCAAGTTGCTTGAGCACCAATCAGCGGGCATGTCGGATCTGGTAGACAAGATGATGATTGGGCGATTGCTTCAGGCCGGATGGAAATCCTCTGCCATCATCAAGAGCCAAGGGATTGACGGTGCATTGGACGCGGCCGAACCCCTTCGCAAGTCATTCCTCGATTTCTGCAGGAGCCACAACCCTTCATTCCCCGGTCTATATGTCGACTTCATCATGCTTGGTCTTACCGATGCTTCCTTCAATAGTAGCTTTCTCAATCAGCAGTTGACACGACTGTTCACAACAACACTCTCCGAGCAAGGGGTGGATGGATTGCCAAAGGCAATCTTGATCCTGTGGGCGCAGCAACGCTTGCTCACCTCAGACGAACTTCGAGATGCCGTTGAAAGATGCAGCAAATTGCTGAGCGGAGTCCTTTCCATCACTCCAGAACAGGAAGCGCGGTTTCTCCTGCTGCTGAAGCTTGTCAGTTCCAAAGACAAGGAACTTGATCAGGCAATTGCCAAGAAACTGAGAAAACTTGCAAGTGACTACCCTGACACCATGAAGAAGCTGTTGCCGATGAAGCAACGCCAACGTCGTCTTCCCAAGTAATGCACTGCAGCTAGCTGCAGGCAATCATGCACGTGAAATGACTCGCAGAACTTCGAGCGGTGTCGCATCTGGCAGCGCAGTCAGACTGGTCACTGGATGTCCTGCCGTACCGTGGAGAGCCAAGTGAGGAATCCCCCCCCCGACTGAACACTAGTTTGGTTGAATCCTTAGCATCCCGGTCCAGCAAAGAGATCGCGCAGGTCAGAATCGCCAACCGTACAAGGTGGAGTTCTAATCTCAGGATTGTGCCATCTCCCCACGTCTCTCGCATGCGTCCACCAAGCAAGTACTGACGTGTGTCGTCTCCTCTTCCGTATCGCACGAGCTGGAGTCAAGGATAATAGTTGCATCATTTGCGGCGGATAGTAGTTGCATCATTTCGCCAGAGAAGTTGATACTATGAGCATCTGCGGCGATAACAGTTCGCGAGCCAATCCGCCGTCCGCAAGTTGCCTGCCCGTCATGTTCCTTGTTTGGCCTCCCTGTGGCTAGAATTCGTTGATGATGCTACACTAATATTGGAAAGCATGGCGCGGCTTCAATGATTAAACAAACCGCAAAGATATGAAACTGTAGGGGGATTATCATGAACAAGCAACAGCTTGCCACAAAAATCTGGGAATCAGCAAATAGAATGCGCTCCAAGATTGAAGCGAATGAATATAAAGATTACATTTTAGGCTTCATATTTTACAAGTTCCTTTCGGACAAGGAATTAAAGGTTCTGAAAGAAAACGGCATTACCTCGGGAGAAATCGAAGTTCTTGGTGAAGACGATGCCGAAACCGTAAAGTATGTTCGTGAAAAAGTCGGATACTTTATTGCCTACAAGGACTTGTTCTCAACTTGGCTCAAAATGGGCAAAGACTTTGATGTATCTAATGTCATGGATGCCTTGTCAGCATTTAACCGTCTGATTAACCCCTCTCATAAGAAGGTGTTCGATGGTATATTTAATACCCTCCAGACCGGTTTAAGTAAGCTCGGTGATAGCTCCGGCTCACGAACCAAAGCTATCAGCGAGCTGATTCATCTGATTAAAGATATTCCTATGGATGGCAAGCAGAACTACGATGTTCTTGGCTTCATATATGAATATCTGATTGGTATGTTCGCTGCCAATGCCGGAAAAAAAGCAGGCGAGTTTTATACCCCGCATGAAGTATCTCTTCTTATGTCCGAAATTGTTGCAGACCATTTGAAGGACAGAACAGAAATCAAAATTTATGACTCGACGAGCGGTTCGGGCTCCCTTTTGATAAACATCGGTCGTTCTGTTGCAAAGCATATTGACGATGAAAACAACATCAAATACTATGCACAGGAGCTGAAGCAGAATACATACAACCTCACTCGTATGAATTTAGTTATGTGTGGCATCCTTCCGGATAATATCGTAACCCGCAACGGTGACACTTTGGAAGACGATTGGCCGTACTTTGATGAAGCCAACCCGGTTGAAACGTACAATCCACTTTATGTGGATGCAGTTGTTTCCAATCCTCCGTACTCTCAGAATTGGGACCCGAGTAATAAGGAAACAGATCCTCGCTACGCACGTTTCGGCCTTGCTCCGAAATCAAAAGCTGATTATGCTTTCCTGCTTCACGACTTATTCCACGTTAAGCCGGACGGCATCATGTCGATAGTTCTTCCGCACGGTGTTTTATTCCGTGGCGATGAAGAGGGCAAGATTCGCAGAAATCTGATTGAAGGCAATCACATTGATGTGATCATTGGACTACCTGCCAATATTTTCTTTGGCACGGGCATTTCAACAATCATCATGGTTTTGAAGCAAAAGCGTGAGAATACCGATGTTTTGATTGTTGATGCATCCAAAGGTTTTATTAGAATTGGCAAGAATAATAAGCTTAGAGCATCTGATATTAAAAAGATCGTTGATGCCGTAACTGCCAGAGACGATATTGACAAATTCTCAAGAAAAGTCAGCCGTGAAGAAATCCGCCGGAATGAATACAACTTGAATATTCCGAGATATGTTGATTCCTCCGAAGGCGCAGAAAAATGGGACATTTATGCTTCTATGTTCGGTGGCATTCCCAAGAGCGAAATTGCTGAACTTAGCGAGTACTGGAGTGCTTTCCCGGAATTAAAAGAGGCGTTGTTTTCAAAAGGTGTAGGTCCTTATGCTGACTTGGCGGACGGTAACATTGAACAGACTGTCGATGAGCATCCCGCCGTAAAAGCTTTTATTTCCAATTTCATGGGAGCATTCGGAGACTTCGATGATTTCTTGAAAAGTGAGCTTATAGCAAATATGACGAGCCTCAATATTTCAAAAGAAGAGGTTGCTTTGAGTGCTGACATTTTCGCCCGCCTTGCTTCTATTCCTCTTATTAACAGATATGAAGCATATCAATTGCTTGATGACGAGTGGGTAAAAACATCTGTTGACTTAGAAGTAATTCAGACAGAGGGCTTCAACGCTGTTAAAAAAGTTGATCCCAACATGGTAATTAAGAAGAAGGACGGCAAAGAAGAAGAGGTACAGGATGGTTGGATCGGTCATGTTATTCCGTTTGAACTTGTTCAGCGGTCACTACTTTCGGCTGAATATGAAGCACTTAAGCTAAAAGAGGGCCGCCTTGCGGAAATCTCCTCTGAATATGATGAAACACTCGACTCACTTTCCGAGGAAGAAAAGAATTCAAGCGTGACAAACGATTCCAGCAATGCGTTTGTCGCAAAAGAAGTCATTGATAAACTCAAAGAAATCTATGCTGATGTGGAGACCCAGGAAATTAAGGCTCTGAACGCTTATGCAGCACTTCCAAGGAAAGCCGACAAACTTGCCTTTATCAGTGCACACGACGATGTAGTATGGTCCAATATGGAAGCAGGCAATGATGGTATCTATGCTAGAAAAGCAGTAAATGCTTATTTAGCAGAGCTTCAATCCGCTTTTGAATTTCCGGAAGAATCCTTTGAAGCAAAAATCGTAAAAGTAAGCAAGCTGATGACCGAAGAAAGGGAAGTAAAAGCACAGGTAAAAACGGATGCCACAGCATTGCAGATGAAAACAAAGGAAACCATTGAATCGCTGCCCGACGAACAGGCACTTGAGCTGCTTGAGCAAAAATGGATTTTTCCGCTTGCGGAGAGTATTAAGCAGCTTGCCAATGTGGTAATGCATGTTCTGGTAGACAAAATCAAAGCCCTTTCTGAAAAATACGCTGTCACATACTCTGCGGTCGAATCAGAGATACAAGAAACGGAGTCTACTCTCTCAGCGCTCATTAATGAACTCGTCGGCAACGAGTATGATATGAAAGGTCTCAGCGAGTTCCAAGCGCGGTTAAAGGGTGAATGATATGGCCGAAAAGAATAAAAAACCAGAGATTCGCTTCACTGGATTTACCGATGCCTGGAAACAGCGTAAGTATAGTGAAACCTTCACAAAAATACCTAATAATACTCTTTCTAGAGCTGAATTAAATTACAATTCTGGTCTAGCTAAAAACGTACATTACGGGGATGTTCTAATCAAATTTGGAGAATTATTAGACATCGAAAAAGATGAAATACCGTATATTACAGATGGTGCTTTGGTAAACAAATTCAGGTCATCAAAGTTGCAAAGTGGGGATGTGATTATTGCAGATGCAGCTGAAGATGAAACGGTTGGAAAGTGCACAGAATTGGTAAATGTAGGCGAAGAAACTGTTGTTTCAGGACTACATACAATTCCAAGTAGACCAACGTTATCTTTTGTATCAGGATACCTTGGATATTTTATGAATTCTCCTGCATATCATACTCAGCTTTTAAGATTGATGCAAGGAACTAAGGTGACATCAATCTCTAAAGCAGCATTACAAGATACAGCTATCTTTTACCCAATTGACAGTGTAGAACAATGTAAAATTAGTAAGCTTTTTCAACAGCTAAATAACCTTATCACCCTTCATCAGCGTAAGTATGACAAGCTGGTAACCGTTAAAAAATCCATGCTTGAAAAAATGTTCCCGAAGGATGGAGCCAATGTTCCGGAAATTCGTTTTGCCGGATTTACCGGTGCTTGGGAACAGCGTAATTTAAGTGAGCTTGTCACGCCGGTTGTTCGAGAGGTACCAAAACCCACGGAACCTTACGAGAAAATCTCTGTTCGTTCTCATGCAAAAGGGACGTTCCATCAGAAAATCGAAAATCCTGATGCAGTTGCAATGGATAAATTGTTCGTCGTAAGAGAGAACGACTTAATTGTAAATATTACTTTTGCGTGGGAACATGCTATTGCTGTTGCAACCAAAGAAGACGATGGATTGCTTGTTTCTCACCGTTTCCCGACGTATACCATGAGTAATTCTGATGTTGGCTTTATGAAATATGTTGTTTCTCAAGAGAATTTCCGAAGAAAAATGGAGCTGATTTCTCCGGGTGGAGCCGGGCGAAATCGAGTGTTAGACAAGAAAGACTTTTTGAACATTGAAGTCATTGCTCCGATTGAAATTGACGAGCAGAACAGAATCGGCGTTGTTTTCATGAATCTCGACCACCTTATAACCCTTCATCAGCGTGAGTTAGAGAAGTTGAAAAATATCAAAAGATCCATGCTCGAAAGAATGTTTGTGTAGGAGGTGTGAGCGCAATGGTCTTTGACAAAGAGCCTGATTTTGAAGAAGCCTTGATTGAGGCACTCTCTCATAAAGGCTGGGAACCTAAGATCCTTAAATATCCCACTGAAGAGGATTTGCTAAAGAACTGGGCGGATATTCTCTTTGAAAACAACAGAGATATCGACCGTTTGAATGATTACCCTCTGACAAGTGGCGAGATGCAACAGATTATGGAGCAGATCATCACGTTGCGGACGCCTTTGAAATTAAACGGCTTTATCAACGGGAGAACTGTAGCCGTTACCCGTGATAATCCCGAGGATACTCTGCACTTTGGGAAAGAGGTAAGCCTCAAGATTTATGACCGCCGTGAAATCGCTGCTGGACAAAGCCGCTATCAAATCGCACAGCAGCCAAAATGTAAGAGCAAGTCCATAATATTAAATGACCGTCGCAGTGATTTGATGCTCTTGATCAACGGTATGCCGGTTATTCACATCGAGCTGAAGTGTAGCGGTGTTTCGGTCAGCCAGGCATATAACCAGATAGAAAAATACTCCCATGAAGGGATTTTACCGGAATATTTGCGTTGATTCAGATTTTTGTTGCTATGGAACCCGCAGAAACAGTTTATTTCGCTAATCCCGGTATGGATGGAAAGTTCAATAAGGATTTCTATTTTCACTGGGCAGATTTTAATAACGAGCCTATCAATGACTGGAAAAATATTGCGTCTTCCTTGCTTTCCATTCCGATGGCACACCAGCTTATCGGCTTTTACACTGTCGCCGATGACACCGATGCTGTACTGAAAGTCATGCGAAGCTATCAATACTATGCGGCAAACGCCATTTCTGACCGTGTTTCCAAAACCAAATGGGATGGTCTCGACATACTTGGCGGATATGTTTGGCATACCACAGGATCCGGCAAGACTATGACAAGCTTCAAGTCGGCGCAGCTGATTGCAAACTCCAAAGATGCCGATAAGGTTATCTTCCTGATGGACAGAATTGAACTCGGAACGCAGTCCTTGAAAGAGTATCGCGGTTTTGCAGATGAAAATGAGTCCGTTCAGGCAACGGAAGATACCAGTACTTTAATTTCAAAACTAAAGAGAGACGACCCGGCAAATACGCTTATAGTCACCTCTATCCAAAAAATGAGCAATATCAAAGACGAAGAGGGCGGCGTAAATGCTCATGATATTGAGATGATGAGTTCCAAGAGAATCGTCTTTATTGTCGATGAAGCGCATCGTTCTACCTTCGGAGACATGCTCAGGGATATAAAAAACTCTTTCCCGTCTGCCGTTTTCTTTGGATTTACAGGAACGCCGATTCAGGATGAAAACCAAAAGAAAATGAACACCACATCAACCATCTTCGGTGACGAGCTGCACAGATACAGCATTGCCGATGGTATTCGTGATAAGAGTGTCCTTGGATTTGACCCTTACAGGGTGTTGACCTACAAAGATAAGGATGTTCGGCAGGTTGTTGCTTTGGAGCAGGCAAAAGCGGCTAACGTTGAAGAAGCCCTTGCTGATCCCAAAAAGAGCGAAGTCTTTTATAAATACAAGGATTCTTCTCAAGTAAAAATGGCGGGCTATATCGGTGATGACGGAAAGTATGTCAAAGGTATAGAGGACTATTTGCCGACATCCCAATATCAAACTGAAGAACATGAGAACATGGTTGTTCAGGACATTGCTGACAACTGGGTGACATTAAGTCATAACAGCAAGTTCCATGCAATCTTTGCTACAAACAGCATCTCGGAGGCGATCTGTTATTATCGGATGATTAAAAAAGCCATGCCCACATTAAAGGTTACCTGCCTGGTTGACCCAAGCATCGACAATAACGGCGAAGTAGCTTTTAAAGAGGACGGTCTTGTTGAAATAATCGAGGATTACAACGCCAGATATGAACAGGATTTTAGCCTGAAGAGCTACGATAAGCTGAAAAAGGACATTGCTACGCGGCTTGCTCACAAAAAGCCATATCAACTGATAGAAAGAACGCCGGAAAAGCAGCTCGATCTTCTGATTGTAGTCGACCAGATGCTTACAGGCTACGATTCCAAGTGGATTAACACGCTTTATATGGATAAGGTGCTTCGGTATGAAAATATCATCCAGGCATTCTCCCGTACAAATCGTCTGTTTGGCCCGGACAAGCCTTTTGGAACCATACGATACTATAGGCGTCCGCATACGATGGAGCAATACATCGAAAAAGCTGTGAAGCTCTATTCTGGTGATAAACCGATTGGATTATTTGTAGAAAAGCTTGAGTACAATCTCAACAAGCTAAATGCAATTTTTGGTGACATCAGCGAGCTGTTCACCCGCTCCGGGATTCCGAACTTTGAAAAACTGCCGGATGACCGTTCGGAGCGTGGGAAATTTGCATCTCTCTTCAAAACATTCAACGACTATCTAGAAGCTGCAAAAATTCAAGGCTTTACGTGGAGTAAGACATCCTACGAGTTCAGCCATGGCGGTGGCAAACCAAAGACTCAAGTCGACATGGAACTAGATGAAAATATCTATTTGGTACTGGCGATGCGTTATAAAGAGCTATTCGGCGGCAGCGGCATAGGTGGCGACGAGGATGTTCCTTTTGAAATTGATGGTTACCTAACGGAGATTGATACCGGGAAAATCGACTCGGACTATATGAACTCGCGCTTTAAAAAGTATTTAAGGAGCCTCACACAAGATGATGTCGATGAAGCTGAAATGCGGAAGACGCTTGATGATTTGCATAAGTCTTTTGCTATTTTGACTCAGGAAGAACAAAAGTATGCAAATATCTTCCTTCACGATGTAGAAAGCAGAAATGCCAGAATGGAAAGCGGTAAAACTTTTAGGGATTACATCACTGAATATCAATCCAAGGCAAAGAATGATCAGATCCAACGTATTACACGATTCTTGGGGGTGGATGAAAAGAAACTCCGTAATCTCATGGCTGCAAATGTAAATAGGGCAAGCATCAATGAGTACGGTCGCTTCGATGATTTGAAAGCTTCAGTAGATAAAGCCAAGGCAAAGGAATATTTTGAAAAACTGGAAAACGCACAAATTCCACCATTTAAGATCAACATTAAAGTACACAATTTGCTTCAGAAGTTCATTCTTATAGGTGGGTCCGATATCGAAGAGCCGAAAGAATAAAGGGGGCGGGATCGTGGCTGCAAGAGGAAAAAGCATAAATCTTTTTTTAATGGACGGAACTGCCAGCGGCCGTGTTAAATGCACCTTGGCGAATTGGACAGGTGTAGCGTACAAAATACCCCGCACCGAAATTGATAAGTGCAAAGAAAGGGCTGATCTCAAACAGAGCGGGGTCTATTTTCTGTTTGGGAATTCCGACCAGACCGGAGATAATGTCGTTTATATTGGACAGGCAGGAGCAAGAAAAAACGGAGAAGGCATTCTCTACCGCATGCAAGAACACAAGCGCAATCCAAATAAGGATTACTGGACAGAGGCGGTTGTGTTTACGACATCAAATAACTCCTTCGGTCCCACCGAGATAAGCTATCTTGAAAACCGATTCTGTAAATTAGCTACGGGGGCAAAGCGGTATATCGTTAAGAATGGGAATGACCCCACATCGGGCAACATCACAGAGGAAAAAGAAAGCGAACTGGAAGAGTTCGTCGATTACGCTAAAATCGTCATGGGGGCCCTAGGCTATCGGGTTTTCGAACCGCTAATTAAAAAGCCCTCGATGCCGATATCTCCGCCAGCCGCTGAGCGGGATGAGAAGCCAATGCTTTATATCATTAGAAGCGGTGCTAATGCGAAGAGCCGACTTACTGATGAGGGTATAGTCGTTCTTGCAGGTAGCGTGATTCGTAAAAACTTAGTTCCGAGTTGCCCGGATTATGTAAAGGCAGTGCGGAAGGATAATAAAGATAACATTGACTCAAACAATGTTCTTCTTAAGGATCTCCTTTTCAGAACACCTTCAAGTGCTTCCGCCTTCGTGCTAGGTGCGCCAACGAATGGAAATATTGAGTGGAAAACTGAAGATGGTAAGGTTCTTAAAGATCTCGAGAATATTACATAACCGCATTGCAGATGCACTGCGGCTTTGACAAACAGCATTGGCGCGATACGCACCTTCGCCGCCCATTCTTCCGGTTCGTTTCCAAAACCTGGATTCGCCCTCAGGTTCTCCTGATTTGCCGCCAATTCCTATGACTCGCGCTGATGTTGCAGTCTGAGTAGACGCGAACAGGAGTCTATGCCTTTGACCGCCCCCTCGGGGGCGCTTTCCTATTCTGCTATGAACGTCTTTCTCGGAGAGCTTTCGTTAGCTCTCCTTTCCATCGGTCGCCGCCCAGTTTTCGCAGGACGTCCTGCACGGGCTCATGACGGGATTTCACCGCATCGACGGCTCCCGCCACGCGGATGCTGCGGCACGTCATCGGGATTCCCTGGAGCCGTGCCTCTTCCGTAATCATGTGCATGACCTCACTGGCGCTCATCGGCTTGCCGATGTGACCGGGGTCATACGACGGAAGAAGCCATTGACTTCTCTCGCCGTATTTTCGGACATTCTCTTCGACTTTCACCATAACGTTCTGCGGCAGTTCCAGCACGGTTCGTCCACCAAACGCAACCTCTCCCCGCACATTGAGGACGGCTGCCCTGTTGTCCGACGATAGCCGCACGTCATCCAGTCGCACAGAGACAATCGTTTCCTTGTCCAACTGTGTTGCATACATGACTATAGCGGCGACCCGCTGTCCTTAAAGCGGAGCCCATGCTGCCAGACGACATGCAATACGAACAATCTCGCCCTGTGGTCGCTTCAGATCCTTGACGGTGTCCTTGGACCGTTCAACCTCGACGAACTGCGACCAATCTACCGCGATTGTCTTGCTCGTAAGCACCCGGAATTCCTTGTTCCGCAGGCTGACATACAGAGGTCGTTTGATGAACTGGTACGGCGGACCCTCGGTCGCGACGCATACGCGAGGACATGGGCGAACGGACCGCACGCCGGCTGGATACGTTTCTTCCGCTGGATCTGGGGGCAACCGTACATCAAGTTGCCGGAATGCACGGAGCTGCATCTATGGTTCTGGGCTGCGTGCGGGATAGATCCGAGGACTCTCCCGTGTTCTTGTTTTCCCTCCCCAAGTTAGGTATTCATCATAGAGTCACGTGATCTGGCATCGGGCCGCGCAACTGGTGATAGCGGCACTGAAACGTTTCCGGACAGACTTTGCGCCGATCTCATGAGAATTGCCAAAGGACAAGAGTGTCAGTGACGTCCGGATCGGAGAGCCCTGCACACTGATGCACAATTCCTCTTGGTCACGGCGTTTCAAAGGTGTCGAGGTATGTTCTCGGGTGTTGCACAACTCCACGCACCGTTATCTGGAACGAACCATCTCCTGCCTCAAGCCGGTACTCACGACGCTTATGTTTCTTGGCCTCGTCAACAACGCAGATTTGCAGTCTCAACCCAGAGGTTGGACCCAGCGGTCCAAAGAGCCGAAGCACTCTCTGGCATTTTGTTTTGAACACTTGCTCAGGATCCAGATCTGAAGCCTCGACCTGCGGGAAGACAAATTCGGCGCATAGCGTTCTGCCATCCATCCAAATCCTGCTCTTGCAGATATTCTCGATAAACTGCCTGTTTCGATGCCCACGGCAAGTACGCGAGAACTCCTCCAAGTCATCCGTCAATGCGAGAAAGGCGGACGAGTCATCCATGTCATCAACGCGATACCCACTACTGTCATGGTCAGCTACTGCCATAAGGATTGCTTGCTTGGCGCTGAATGTTGGATAGTCCACCTGTTCCCATCCGATGTGGGTCTCGTCCAAATAACAGAGTCCCGGATTCCTGAAGGTAGTCAACGTTGACGTCAGCAGCAGTGCGCCCATGAACCCGTGTTGTCGCCGTGACTCCAAGTCGTGCGAGTACCTGAGTCTTCTGCCTGTATCGTGAATCAGGTACGGGGCTAGATCCAAGGCCCGCTGCAGGGCGTTCTGTTGGCCCTTGTCTAGCTTCCCGAGCACTTCCTTGGCGTCTGGCTGCAATCCCTCAATAACACGCGATTCCGGGTTTATTCTGACTACTTTCGTCAATGTTTCTTCCTCGGTGTCATCCAGCGAATGGTTCAGGCGATAGCCAAGATCGGTGGAGAGAAGATCGATGAGCGCCGTCTGGAACCCCTGTTGTACGCTGCCAAACTCGACAGCAAGTGATTGCATCGGCGCCATTGAGAAGAATGGCAGAATGCGGTCAATTCGAGAGCCGATTTTGGCAATCTTGGTCAACGGGTAGCCCAAGTCATGAGTAAGAGCCGCTACGCAGGATATCGAATCTTCATACGCCAGGGCAGCATTAACCTGGCTTACCACAGATGTCAACTGCGCGAGAGCGAGTAGGTTGCTAAACTGCTTGAGTGTGTCGAACATGGCGCGTTGGGCACGCAGGCTATCGTCGAGGTGCGACATGAGTTGTTGGAATGCTGTGTTCTTCGTGAGGTATTCTTCCAAGAAGTAGACCCAGAGACTATGAAGTGTATGATCGCGATAGTCCGAGTCCGACGCGAAGACAATCTCCTCGAAACTCACGTATTCATCGAAGTATTTGAACAACTCGTCATACCCCGTCCTGTCGGCATCAATGTACGACATTGAAAGTTCGAACAGCCGTTTCCAGAGTTTCTTGGCGACCTGAATACTGCGATGAGCATTGTTTCGCTCACGTATCAGTTGCCTGACCAGTCCCCCAATTTCCTCCGTTTCCACATCCAGAGCGGAGAGGAACTGAACTCTCCCTTTGTCCAGCAGATCCAGGTAGAATTCAAGAACTACTTTCTCATCTACAAACCCTTCCGGCTTGGCATTCATATTCCCTCCGCTCGTGCCTAGGTTGAAATGCTACTATTTCTTGTCTCCTGATGACAGTCATGGTTTCGTTGGAAACTATTCTCACCCACCCAGATCCTTCAAGCGTTCGTTGACGTGATCGATCTTCTCTGCGTCTTGAGTGGATTCGGCAAGTGCCAGGAATTCTCGATAGGCATTGACCGCTTCTTCCTTGTGACCCAGTGCGTCATGCGACATCGCCTTACCGTACCACGCATCTTTCATAGTTGCGTCTACTGTTACGAGTTGGTCAAAGCACGCGGCTGCTTCTGCGTACTTTCCTATATTTCCGAGGGTTGCGGCCTTGTGGTAAAGGGCTGACTTGTTCGTCGAATCCAGCTTCAGTGCTTCATCGAAACAGCCAATTGCATCTTGGTGCAGTCCAAGACCAGACAGACTCAGACCTTCTATGATCAGAGTATTCAAGTAAGAAGAATCGCGTTTCAATGCTTCTTTACAGCAGTCCACACTCTCCTTGTAGCGCCCAAGCGCTCTAAGAGAATTGGCCTTGTTGGCCCAGATGATGGCGTTGTCTGCACCCGTTTCCAAAGCCTTGTCAAAGTACAGAATTGCCTCGTCATGAAAACCGCGCGCTGAGAGAGCGGTACCCTTGTTGCTTAGGGCGGCTGAATCATGCGAGTCCAGTCCGATAACCTGATTTGAACCTGCTATCGAATCTTCGTTGAAACCCATCTCTCCAAGGGCTGCGCTCTTGTTGTTCAGATAGGCGGTATTCTCCGGGTCGATCTTCAGTGCTTCTTCGTAGCAAGCTAGTGCTTCTTCGCCACGTCCGAGGGTATGGAGATCGTTTCCTTTGCTATTCCAAGCCTCTGCATCAGATTCAGGATTCTGGACGGTTGTCACCGTGACGGTAAACTGTCCAGTGCCGGCATGGAGTTCCTCGCTGATCATGGTGGCAAGGGGCAGCTTGCTCCCAATCTCGTGGAACCAGTCTTCCAAAGGATTTCTCATAGTACGTCACCCTCTCCTCGTGCTACGTGGCACATACGTCAACCGAGCGGCGAAAACAGCTCATGTGAATACTATTATACAGAAAAACACACTTCTGGTACCAGGACGACGTCCGTTTCTTGGCAGCTGTCCTCTACGATTGTCCAACTCCCGCATTCGTTTCTGAAGAACCGGGTTGATTTCCAGATCACCCGATTCCTTGCCGATTCCCTGGATTCATGATGACGCCTATATTTGACTGATACTTCTGCCATTTCTTGCCGAAAATGGCTCTCCGTTTGTCATCACTTCGGCCAGATCGTCAGCATCCCGCTTCGGGCCAATGTCGTGTAATCCTGAGTGCCCTACTCAACCATGTGGGTTTGCGGACACGGAATTACAGGACTCTAATTGCAGAAACCATTTCAGAACTTCAATTCATCATTCCAGAAGATGTTAATTTTTTTGCCTTTTTGGCTCAGATTATCTGCATCATTGACTTCGTTTCTGCATATTGTTGGGAGCAGAATATGCAGATTTGTCGGAATATGTCCATGGCATATTCATGTCGCGGATTTGTTCGCAGTTCGCATCTGTGTTATCGAAGAGAGACCCTCTCAACTATTCCCACAGCGTTTCTATTGTCCTATCTTTTTGACGTACTTCGTGCTCCGCGCTCCGCCGGTCTTGGTGATCTCGCCGTTTCTAACCATCCTTCCCAGGGCCGCTTCAATGGTCGTCGGGCTGATGTCCGGGTAAAGGTCTGAGATCTCCTTTTTGGAGATAGGCTTTATGCTGCGCAGAACTGCGGCTTCTATCCTCTCCGCCTT
>Ga0209538_1000865_pt1 | contig 16774 bp, 15 predicted proteins | sample BarGraNGADG00211_2_FD_184492 | JGI IMG/M metagenome (GOLD analysis project Ga0209538, IMG submission 184492) | Arctic peat soil microbial communities from Barrow, Alaska - Barrow Graham LP Ref core NGADG0004-211 (SPAdes) (version 2) | ecosystem: Environmental > Terrestrial > Soil > Wetlands >... | reverse complement strand
CCCCCCCCCACCGCCCCACGCCGCCCCACGCCGATAGAATCTTGTCAACGCGGGCATGTTGGCAACGCCCGGGTGCTTGGGGAAAAGGCTTGATAATCAGTTGGTGCATCTCTTTGCTGACGCATTTTCTGGTGTTCGAGCGCGGGCAGCTGGAAGTAATATGATCGAACTTCTGACAAGAAAGCGCTACCGCGGCTCTTTTAAGGGCTCCGATGGTTTCACCCTGATAGAGCTGACGATCGTCATCCTGATAATCGCGATACTCGTGAGCATAGCTGTCGCGGTCATGTACGTGGCGCGCACCAGCGCATGGAACAACACCACTAAAGCCAATGACCGGACCGGGAACGGCGCCATGGACCGCCTCTGGCTCCTGTTCAGCGGCCTCACACCGACCGGCAGTCCACAACGGTATACGCGGTACTACGATGGGGTCGGTACTACAGCATCCGGCGGCTTCGCCCGCTCAATGAGCAACTACGAGACCAAGACAAACTGGGTCTTTATAAGTCGGGTCGGGAACAACCAGTTGCGCAACAACGGCACATGGAAGAAGAACGTGCTCGTTCCCAACACCAGCGGCGCGGCAATGTACTATGACTGGTCGTGCGTTACGGCAAGATCGGGGTCTTCTGGGGATACCGCAACGCCGCGACCAACGTCTGGACCGCCACCAACACCACCGCCACGAACCCCTTGTGCTACAACGAGGTGACGCTCATCACCCTGACGCAGGGGACCAACAAGGCTTACTACACGTCGTACAGGCTCGGCCTGGTCATCGCGACAGGCAGTTTCACCTGGACGCCCGCGACAGGCACCACGGTCAACTTCGGGCAGTATTACTAGGGGCAGGGCGCGGGCCGCCTACAGGTAGCCCTCCATGATGATGGTCTCGGAGATCCTCTCGAGGCCTTCCTTGATGGCTAACGCCCGGCGCTCTCCGACGCCGTCCACCTCGTCGAGCAGGGCCGGGGAGGCACGCATCACGTTCTTGAGGTTGTCGAACCTGGCGACCACCTTGTCCACCACGCTGGGGGGGACCCGTGGGATCATCGAGAGTATCCTGTATCCTCTCGGGCGCACCAGCTTGTTGGTGAGCTCGGTCGAGCTGCGGTAGCCGAGCACCCGCGCGACGGTGTTGTCTTCCATGAGCTCGTCGCCGTTGAGGTTTCCGAGGTCCCGGCGTATCGAGTCGGCGTCCCTGGCGTCCCGCTGCACCAGGTAGTCTTTGATGAGGAGCCGCTGGAGCTTGTCGACCCCCACCATCAGCTCGTTCAACTGGAGGCTGACCAGCCTGCCGTCTTTGCCCAGCTCGCTCACCTGGAACCTGACCTCGTCGGCGATGCGAACGACCATCTCGTTGCGCTGCATCACCTTTATCACGTCGCGAAGGGTGACCATGTCCTCTATCTCGAGAGTGTTCAGGTGGATGTATTCTTTGTCCAGCCTGGCCCGGTAGCGGCTCAGGGTCTGGAGGGCCTGGTCGGCCTTCGCGAGGACGAGCGGGATGGCCTCGAGGGTGAAGTGTTCCTCGTCAACGTAGATGGACACGGTGTTCATCTTCTCGGAGATCGCTATGACGAACGCGCTCTTGTGGCCGCGGGCCACACGCTCCGCTGTGCGGTGCCGCATGCCCGCCTCGTGGGTCGGTATGGAGGCCTCGGGCACCAAGTGCACGTTCGAAGAGTGGATCGTCTTGAGGTCCCTGCTCAGCACAACGGCCCCGTCCATCTTCGCGAGTTCGAAGAGCCTGGGGGCGCTGAACTCGATGTTGATCCCGAAGCCGCCGGACATGATGTGCCGGAGCTCGGCGATGCTGCCGATGACGATAAGGGCCCCCGAGCCCACCTGCAGGATGCGGTCTATCGCCTCCCTCAGCTCGGTGCCCGGCGCCACCTTCTCGAGCACGGCGATCAGCATCTCCTGTTTTTGTTTGAGGGTATCCGGCCCCACTCGCGCTCCCCCGTTCCATCCGCCGGCACCAGCGAGCACCCGGAAGGGGTGCCCCTAAAATATATTCGTCATCTGGGTGAAAAACCCGCCAAAGAAAAAGCCGGGCTTCGACAATGATATCAGAAGCCCGGCCGTATCGCTTTTGGTTATCTTCAGTTGCTGGCGCCCACCGGCGCCACCGTATCCGTGTCCTCTCTGACCTCGAAGTCGAGGCGGTCTTCCTTGACGTCCACCGAGATCAGGTGGCCACCGGTGAAGGTGCCCCGCAGTATCGCCTCGGACACCGGGTTCTCGATGAGCCTGGTGATCGCGCGGCGCAGAGGCCTCGCGCCCATGGACGGGTCGAACCCTTCCTTGACCAGTACCTCCTTGGCGGCGTCGCTGACCTCGAGCCTGATGTCCTGCTCGGCCAGCTGCTCGCGGACCCTGTTCAGCATGAGCTCGGCAATCTCCTTGACCTCGTCGTGGCTCAGCTCTTTGAAGACGATGACGTCGTCGATGCGGTTGAGGAGCTCCGGCCTGAAGGTGCGCTTCAGCTCGGCCTCGACCTTCTCCTTCATGTCGCCGTACGCCATCGAGCCGCCCTCCCCGGCGGACTGGAAGCCCAGCGGGGAGGCGTTGTGGATCTCGGCGGTCCCGAGGTTCGACGTCATGATGATGATCGTGTTGCGGAAGTCGACCTGGTGTCCCTGGGAGTCGGTCAGCCTGCCGTCCTCGAGGATCTGCAGGAGCACGTTAAACACGTCGTAGTGCGCCTTCTCGATCTCGTCGAGGAGCACCACCGAGAACGGGCGCCTGCGCACTGCCTCGGTGAGCTGGCCGCCTTCCTCATGACCGACGTAGCCCGGTGGTGAACCCACCAGACGGCTCACGCTGTGCTTCTCCATGTACTCGGACATGTCGATCTGGAGCAGGGAGTCCTCGTCGCCGAACAGGAACTCGGCCAGGGTGCGCGCGAGCTCGGTCTTGCCTACGCCCGAGGGGCCCAGGAATATGAACGAGCCGCCGGGGCGCCGCGGGTCCTTGAGACCGGCGCGCGTGCGCCTGATGGCCTGCGCTATCGCCACCACCGCCTCCTCCTGACTGATGACGCGCTTGTGGAGCTCCTCCTCCATGCGCAGAAGCTTCTCGCTCTCTTCCTCAGTCAACTGATAGACCGGGATGCCCGTCCACGAGGACAGTATCTCCGTTATGTCATCGGCGGTCACCTGCAGCTTGTGTGTCTGGTGAGGCGCCTTCCAGTCTTTCTCGCTCTCCGCGATATCGAGGATGGTCGCCTGCTCCTGGTCGCGGATCTGGGCGGCTTTCTCGAAGTCCTGGGTGGCGATCGCGACCTGCTTTTCCTTGCGGAGCTGGGTCAGGATGTCCTCCTGCTCGCGGATGTCCGGTGGAGCGGTCATCGCGCGCATCCGCAGCCGGCTCGCCGCCTCGTCCACGAGGTCGATCGCCTTGTCCGGCAGGAACCTGTCGGATATGTAGCGGTGCGCCATCCTCGCGGCGGCGATCATCGCTCCGTCGGTTATCTGGAGCTTGTGGTGCGCCTCGTAGCGGTCACGCAGGCCCCGCAGTATGTCTATGGTGTGCTCGACCGTCGGCTCTTCGACCGTTATGGGCTGGAACCTGCGCTCGAGGGCCGCGTCGCGCTCGAGGTGCTTGCGGTACTCGGCCATAGTGGTCGCGCCGATGGTCTGCAGCTCGCCGCGCGCCAGCGCCGGCTTGAGGATGCTGGCCGCATCGATGGCTCCTTCGGCGGCTCCCGCACCAACGAGGTTGTGCAGCTCGTCGATGAACAGGATGATGTCGCCGCGCCCGCGGATCTCCTTGATGACCTTCTTGAGACGCTCCTCGAAGTCGCCGCGATAGCGCGAGCCGGCAACCAGGGCGCCCAGGTCCAGCGTGTAGAGTTGTTTGCCGCGTAGCATCTCGGGCACCTCGTTGGAGGTGATGCACTGCGCCAGGCCTTCCACGATAGCGGTCTTGCCGACGCCGGGCTCGCCGACCAGCACCGGGTTGTTCTTGGTGCGGCGTGAGAGCACCTGCATCACTCGCTCGATCTCTTTCTCGCGGCCTATCACCGGGTCCAGCTTGTTCTGGGCAGCGAGATCGGTGAGGTTTCGGCCGAACTGGTCGAGCATGAGGGTACCCGCCGCTCCCTCGCCCGCGGTGAGCTCGCCGGCCGCGGAAGAGCCGGTCAGGCTCTTGAGCACCTGGTTGCGCAGGCGCTCGAGGTCGACGCCCAGCTTGACGAGCACCTTGGCCGCGACGCCCTCACCCTCGCGGATGAGGCCGAGCAGTATGTGCTCTGTGCCGATGTAGTTGTGGCCGAGCTGCAGCGCCTCGCGCAGGGACAGCTCGAGCACCTTCTTGGCACGGGGCGTGAACGGGATATGGCCGCTCGGCGGGCTCGAGCCCCTGCCGATGACCTCTACGACCTGGCTCCGGACGGCCTCGAGGTTGACCTGGAAAGTCTCCAGGGCTTTCGCGGCGACGCCTTCGCCTTCCTGGATAAGGCCCAGGAGCAAGTGCTCAGTCCCTATGTAATTGTGGTTGAGCTTCCTGGCCTCTTCCTGGGCCAGGACTACAACCCGTCTCGCACTGTCTGAAAACCTCTGGAACAATTGTAATTCCTCCCTGTCTATATTCTAAGGCATACTGCCAACAGTTCACACACGGCCCGGCCCCACCTACAGGTCGAGCATTCGCCTCAGGTGGACCGACCTCTCCCTGTCCACTTCCTCCTCGCCGGCCTCTCCGCCGAGGAGCTCCCGCAGGTGGTACGGCCCGACGCCGACGCCGACCTCCAGGATATTGAACTCGCTCACGGGGAGCACTTCCGTGTCCACCCCGAGCTTCACCAGTGAGATAAGCTCAAGCGCCTCGTAGTAGCCCACCCGCCTGCAGCGCTCCACTACGCCCAGCCCCCGGTAGACCCTGTCGGTCAGGTCGAGCGGGTCCTCCCTGAGCATCATCTTCCTGGCTGTCCTCTCATTGTCTACCACTTGCCGTACTATCATGTCCATGTTCGATATTATGAACTCCTCGGTTCGCCCGAGTGTCTGCCGGTTGGAGATCTGGAAAAGGTTCCCCGCGACTCCGGACCCTTCGCCGTACAGCCCGCGGACGTAGATGCCCGCCTGGCCCAGCGCGGAGATCGTCTTCCCTATCTCCCCCGTTATCACCAGCGCCGGCAGGTGCAGCATCGCGGACACCCGCAGGCCGGTGCCGACGTTGCTGGGACACGAGGTCAAGTACCCGACCTTCTGGTCGAAGCAGTACTGGACCTCGGTCTCGATCCTGCTGTCGATGTCATCGGCCGCCTTCCAGACTTTCATGAACTGCGCTCCCGGCAGTATCGCCTGGATGCGGACATGGTCTTCTTCGTTCACCATAACGCTCCGGCCGTCGGCCGGGCCGATGGCGACCGCCCGGCCGCCGACGCGATCGGCGAACGAGGCGCTCGTGACGTGCTCTTCAGCCATCATCTCGAGCTCGTTCCTGCTGAGCTCCTCCGCGAAGCGCACCTCCCAGTCCCTGTCCTCTGCGACACGGCGCGACACGGCCTCGAGCACCATGCCCCGCGACCTCTCCAGGTCCTCTTCGCCCGCCGAGATCGGGAAAGGCAGGCCCTCAAGGTTTCGGGCGATGCGGGCGCGGCAGGACAGCACCAGGGGATATCCGGGCCCCTGCTGTCCCAACCAGTACGCCCCGGTGCGGGGCGCCTTACTCTTTGCCACGTTCCGCCTCCAACTCGAGCTTGCCCTCTACTTCTTTTATCTGGTCTCTGACCGCCGCGGCGGCCTCGTACTCTTCTTCTGCAATTTGACGTTCCAAGTGCCTCTCAAGCTCCACCAGCCGCTTGCGGAGGCGGGCGCTCTCCGACGCCTTCCCGGGTATCTTCCCGATATGCTCGGTCGCCTCCTGGAAATCGAACAGCACGCCCTCGAGCGATTCGCCGAACGCCTCGTAGCAACCCTCGCAGCCCAGGAACCCCATCTTCTGGAAGTCGTTGAACGACGTCCCGCACAACCCGCACGTGATGAGCTCCGCCGAGAGCACGTCCTCCACCAGGTGCTCCTGCTCGGCGCTCTGGAGCCCTGAAAGGATCTGCGGCAGGAACGCAAGCAGGTTGGCGGCCTCTGTGGTCTCCTCCATCCTGTTCGCGCAGTCCTCGCAGAGCTGCACCTTCGAGACCTCGTTGCCCGAGATCTTGGTCAGGAATACTGTTGCGATATTCTTCTTGCATTCATCGCAGAAGATGTTCATTGCACCCCCACTGCCAGCGGCAGCAATCCTCATCAAATACTATAACGCTGGTACGAGAATCGTGATGATATCCCTCAATAACGCCGGGAGCCGGCCTCTCGCGACTCTTGTGAATCTATTCGACGCGAGTCTGTGATGACCTACCCTGCTGGGGTCGCAGGTGGGGAAAGATGATGACGTCCCGGATGTTCTGGCAGCCGGTGGCGATCATGGTGAGCCTGTCGATGCCGACGCCGATGCCTCCGGCCGGCGGCATGCCGTATTCGAGGGCTGTCAGGAAATCCTCGTCCGGCGGTTGCGCTTCCTCGTCGCCGGCCGCCCTCTTGCGGGCCTGCGCCTCGAAGCGGGCCCGCTGGTCGACCGGGTCTATCAGCTCGGAAAAGGCGTTGGCTATCTCCTGGCCGGCCATCAGTATCTCGAACCGCTCGGTGAAGCCCGGCGCGTCCGGGTTCCTCCGCGCCAGCGGAGAGACTTCCTCGGGGTAGTCAGTGACGAACGTAGGCTGGATCAGCTGCGGTTCGACCAGCTTCTCGTACAGCTCGTGGATTATCCAGCCCGGCCCGGCGGACGCGGGCACCTCGATCTCGCGCTCGGAGGCAAGCGTCTTGAGCTTTGCCATGTCGGTGGTGATCGCGAGGTCGAGCCCGGCGTACTCTTTGAGGGAACCCACCACCGAGACCTTCTTCCAGGGCGACGCGAGCGATATCTGGTGGCCGGCGAACTCGAACTCCTCCGAGCCTCTCACCGCTACTATGGCGCGCGTGATGAGCTCCCGGAGGAACTCCATCAGGTAGTGGTAGTCGATGAACGCCTGGTACGCCTCGAGCATGGTGAACTCGGGGTTGTGGCGCGGGCTGACCCCCTCGTTGCGGAAGTTCCTGTTCATCTCGTAGACCTTGTCGTAGCCGCCTATCAGCAGGCGCTTGAGGTAGAGCTCGGGGGCTATCCGCAGGTAGAGGTCCATCCCCAGTGCGTTGTGGTAGGTGACGAATGGACGCGCGGTCGCGCCGCCGGCAATCGGTTGCAGCATCGGCGTCTCGACCTCGATGAAGCCTCGCTCATCGAAGAAACACCGGATCTCTTTGATCATTCGCGCGCGGGCCTCGAGCACCCGCCGAGCCTCTTCGTTCATGAGCAGGTCGAGGTACCGCTGGCGATACCTCTGCTCGCGGTCCTTGAGGCCGTGCCACTTCTCCGGAAGCGGCCGCAGAGACTTCGAAAGCAGCTCGTAGGACTGCACCGCGATTGACAGCTCGCCGCGCCTCGAGCGCACGACCTCACCGGCGGCCCCGACCCAGTCGCCGACGTCTAGGTCGCTGAACTGCGAGAACGGCTGCTCCCCCACAACGTCCTGCCTGAGCAGGAGCTGTATCTTGCCCGTCGAGTCCTGGAGGTCCGCGAAGGTGGCCTTGCCGTGCTCCCGCCGCCCGACGAGGCGCCCGGCGACCGCGGCCTCGTCCCCGGAGGCCGCTCCGGGCTCGAGGCCCTGATACTTGCCGGCTATGTCAGCGGCCTGCGCAATCTCTCCCGGCCTGGCGTAGGAAGACTTATACGGCTCGCCGCCCGAGGAGAGGATCTTCTCCAGCTTCGCGCGCCTCACGCGAATGAGCTCGCTCTCCTCTTCGGGGCTGGCGGCATTCTCTTCCGTGTCTCTTTCTTCGGGCACCGCTTGCTTCCTTGACTAGTAGGGCGGTCTGGATGATTGCTGAAGAATATCACAAACGGGGGCGCTCCATCGTCCTGGTGGCTGAAAGGGATTGGCTGCACGCGACGACAGGGATCGGGGGTGAAAAAAAACGGGGTGAAAAGTGCCTGACCCCCGGTTTTCGCTCTACTTCTTGATGGCGGTGACCCGGTACTTGACCTGACCGGCCGGCGCTGTTACCAACGCGACGTCTCCGACTTTCAGCCCCATCAGGGCGCGTCCCACAGGGCTCTGAAAAGAGACCATGTGGTTCTCGGGGTTCGCCTCCGCCGGCCCGACGATGCGGTATTGCTGCTTCTTGCCGGAGCCGACCTGCTTTATCTCCACCAGGGAGCCGATATCCACTTCCTTGGTCTTCACGTGCCGGCGGTCGATCACTCTGGCCTTGGACAGCATCGTCTCTATCTGGTCGATGCGGTGCTCGACCCGCGCCTGCTCGTTCTTGGCGTCATCGTACTCGGAGTTCTCCATCAGGTCGCCGTAGCTTATGGCGTTCTTCAGCCGCTCGGCGACCTCCCGCCGCTTGACGTTCTTGAGATCGTCAAGCTCGTCGTTGAGTTTCTTGCGGCCGGCTTCGGTGAGGACGACCTCGTCTTTCGATTCGGTTTCGATTATCTCCACCTTCTTCACCCCAAAAAAGAAACCACGCCCGTCAACGAGCGCAAGTGTCCGGATTGCCGAAACATTGGGCTGTATTATACGCATGGGATATTTGCTTTGCAAGGAAAAAACCCTGCCCTTTTTCGGGCAGATATCGGGAATGCCGCGGCGCCCCGCCAGCGGCCGGGGAATCGGTGCTCCAGGGGCGGAGGCGCCCTCGATACGCTGGCGCGCGGGGACGCTAGCCGGAGGCAGCCACCGAGTTCCTGCCGAGCTGTTTGGCCGCGTACAGGGCTGTGTCGGCCTTGCCGATCAGAGTGGACTCGTCGCGGGCGTCCCGCGGGAAGGAAGCCACCCCCACGCTGATGGTGAGAGTGCCCGGCCCGACCTTCTCCTCCCCGGCGAAATGAAAGTCCGAGATGCCTTTGCGCACCTTCTCGCCGACCAGAACGGCCTCATCCGACTCCGTCTCCGGGAGCAGGACGCAGAACTCGTCGCCGCCGTAGCGGAAGACCTTGTCGACCTCCCTGGTGCAGCTGTCGATGATGGAGGCGATCTGTGAGAGGGCTATGTCACCCTGCTGGTGGCCCAGGGTGTCGTTGTAGGACTTGAGGTTGTCGACGTCCACCATGAGGAACGAGATGGACCTCCCGTATCGTTTGGCCCTGGTCACTTCCTCCTGCAGGACCGCCTCCAGCCGCCTGACGTTGAAGACGCCGGTCAGGGGGTCGGTCGCCGCGAGGCGGTTGATCTCCTCGAAGAGCAGAGCGCGCTGGAGGGCGAGGCCGACCTGGTCCGCGATCGCCATCGCCAGTTGCTGGTCCTGCTCCCCGAAAGCGTTGGGGCTCTCGCTCCTGATGTGCAGCACGCCCAGGGTCTTGCCCTCCGCCTGCATCCCCACGCACATCGTGGAGCCGTGGCCGATGCGCTCCAGGGTCCTGCAGGCCACCTTTGTCTCGGAGAGGTCGTCGATCCCTATGAGCCTGCCCTCGGCGACCGTCCAGCATTCGTCGATGCGGGGGTACGGGGGCGAGGCCACCCGCTCGAGGATGTCGTCCGGGTAGCCGAAGGACTCCACGTACCTGAGGCATCCTCCCGCTTCGTCGAGCCGGTAGATCAGGCCGGAGCTGCAGTCGAAGAGGTGCCTTACCGTCTCGAGGGCGAGCATCATTATGGTTCCGAGCTCGGCCGTGGACCCGATCGCGTTGGCCAGCTGCACCAGGCTCGCCATCTGGGCCGCGTCCGCCTTGATCCTCTCGTGCAGCCTGGCGTTCATCACCGCCAGCGCGGTCTCGCCCGCGACCGCCGCGAGCTGCGAGACCTGCCCCACGCCGTACCGCTTCTCCTCGGGGTCTGTGCAGCAGAGCAGGCCGGACAGCCCGCCTCGGGTGAAGAAGGGCGCGATGAGCAGTGAGCCCTCAGCGCGCAGGAAAGCCGGCAGGGCCTCGTTGTCCGAAGGGTTCTCGATCGCCAGGGCAGGTGGGCGCCCGGCGAGGCTGTACATGTCCTCGAACCGCGAGGAGCTGATTGCCGCCTGTGCCGGGAAGGCTGTCCTGCATGTCCCGCCGGTGCCGACCGACAGCATGGGCACGAGCAACCCGCGGTTGTCCTCGAGGATGAAAGCGGTGCTGCCGGCGCAACCCATGGACCGTATGGCGAGCTTGCAGGCGTTCTCGAGCACGCGTTCCATGTCAAGTGTCGAAGCGAGCTCGCGGCTGGTGCGGTAGCGGATGTCGGATTCGCTCCGCTTTCTCTGCTCTTCCGCGTAGCGCATGGCGTTCTCCAGCCCCGCGGAGGCCTGCGCCAGGATCGTGGTGCATATGTTGACCTCGCGGTCGAGGAAGTAGTTCTTCTTGAGGCCGCCGCGCCTCTCCACGAAGATGACACCCTTGGCCTCGTCCCTTACCACGAAGGGCAGGATCAGCAGGGCGCTCAACTCGAAGTCCTTTATCCACCCCTTGTCGAGCAGCGGCTCGTTGGAGGGGTCGTTGATGACGAGCGCCTCCCGGGTCTCGATGGCCCTGGACGCCGCGTTCGTCGCCCTCAGGTCGATCCGGCGCTTGAAGAAACGCTCTCGAAGCTCGGGGTTCTCCTCGGTGGTGCTCTGGGGCAGCGCCCACTGCTCGTCGATGCTCACCATGAAAGCGCTGCAGCGCCCGAGAGCCGCGGCCTCGCTGATGCCCTTGACCACGGTGTCCATCAGCTCGTCCACGTCCAGCGTCGCGCCCATCGACGCAGCCAGGTCTGAGAGGATCCTGGCGTCGCGGCGCTCGCGGCGCTCCCTCTGGCTGATGAACGCGGTCGCGAGGGCGATCAGCAACAGGAACACCACGCGGATCAGCGTATCTCCGATGACGGTCCTGGTCGGGATCCCGGCGTTGAGCCTCGCGACGATAGTGATGGCGTAGAGGGTCGAGAGACCGACCGCCGCGGCGATCGACTCCTTGTACCCGAATCGGTTCGCGATGACGATGACCAGGATCGGGAATATCCAGAAGAGGTCGGGGATGTACTTCGGCCATACCAGCAGGGCCACGAACACCAGCACTACGTCCAGGAAAGCGGTGATGTTGACGACCACGGCCGCCGCGCTGTGAGAGACCTTCCGGGCCCGCAGGTAGATGAGGATCATGACCCCGCTGCCCACGTAGGCGCCGATCACGATCAGCAGCCGGACCGTGAAGCCGACGTTCTGCCTGGGGAAGAGCGGGAGGAGCACGAAAGGGGTCAGCACCACCGTGACGATCCACTGGAGCATCATCGTCAGGTCTTCGGCGGAAAGCTGCTTCTTCAAATCGCCCTCACAAAGGTCCGCGCGCCCTCCGGCTTCAGCGTGTGTCTGCAACCGCCCGGGGCCCGCAGTCGTCCCTCCGCGGCGGGCGGCAGAGCACTACGGCACGACTTTGCCGAGCGGGATCTCGAGGATACCCGTGGCTCCACTGTCTTTCAGGCGCGGTATCAGTTCTGCGAGCGTGCTCTTCTCCACGACCGTCTCGACCGCGGAGTCGCCGTTGGCCAGGTGGCTGACCGTCGGGGACTCGAGCGACGGGAGGATGGCGAGGACGGCCCCCTCGCTCTCCTTGGCGACGTTCATCTTGAGGAGCACCTTTCCGCGCGCCGCGATTGTCGACATCAAGAGCGTCTTGATCTCGTCGATCAGCTTGCGTTTTGCGGCGTCGGCGTAACTCTCGCGGTTCGCGACGAGCTTGGTCGAGGTGAAGAGGATGTCGTCGATTATTTCGAGCCCGTGCGCCTTGAGCGTGCTGCCGGTCTCGGTGATCTCGACTATGGCGTCCACGATGTTGGGGACCTTGGCCTCCGTCGCGCCGGCCGACGGTATCACCTTCGCCTGGATGCCCAGGCTTTCGAAGTAACGGCGCGCGATGTTCGGGTACTCGGTAGCCACCCGCGTTCCCGGGGGGAGGTCCTTCGGCTCGCGGATGCCTGAGTCGCGGAGCACCGCGAGGACGATGCGCAGGTTTCCGCCCGAGCCGGTCTTGGCGTACGGGAAGTCGGCGAGGATCTCAACGTCCGAGCCGGTCTCCTGGATCCAGTCCAGCCCGGTGATGCCGAGGTCGAAGAGGCCCTCTTCGACGTACTTGCCTATCTCCTGCGGGCGCAGGATGGCGACCTGCGAGATGCGGTCGTCGTCTATGCGCGCGTTATACTCGCGGTCGCCGGAGCGCCTGACCGGCAGGTCGGCGTCACGGAGCAGCGCGAGGGTCTGTTCCTCGAGGCTCCCTTTCGGGATGACCAGCTTTATCAATGCCTACCTCCGTCGGTGGTGAGATTGACTAGGATTATAGCAGAGGGGGCTTGCCGCCGGGCCGCGGACACCAGTCAGGAAAACGCCGGGCGAACGGTCTTGATTCTTCCCCCGTTCAATCAGATATGATTAACTGCCGCTTTTCGGGCGACTGAGATGCTGGGTACAGGGAAGGGAGTGTTGCGAGTGATTGACCAGAAGTTCATTGGCAAGGAGTATCCCGTGACCGAGTACGAGATCGGGCGGGAGAAGATGAAGGAGTACGCAATGGCGGTCGGAGACATGAACCCCATGTATCACGACCGCGAGGCGGGTAAGAAGAGCAAGTACGGCGACAACATCGCGCCGCCCAACTTCGCGGCGGTCTATAACCTGATGGGCTGCGCCCAGATGTTCTTCGACCCCGAGCTGAAGCTCAACTTCGCGATGCTGGTGCACGGCGAGCAGGAGTTCGAGTTCCTCAAGCCGGTGAAGCCGGGCGACGTCATCACCACGACGGGCAAGATCGCGGACATCATGGCCAAGGGCAACAACGACCTGGTAGTGTTCGAAGCCCGCTCCACGAACCAGGAAGGTGAGCTCGTCACGATCGGGCGCGCCACCTTCGTGATCAGGGGGGGTAATTGATATGGCGAACGTCACATTCGACCAGGTCAACGTCGGGGACGAGATCCCCTCACTCGAGATCACCCTCGACCAGATGATGCTCTGGATGTACGCGGGCGCGAGCGGCGACTTCAACCCCATCCACGTGGATAAGGAGTTCGCGGAGAAGGTCGGGCTCGGCGGGACCATCGCGCACGGGCTCTCCAGCATGGCGCGGCTCGGCCGATGCATCACCGACTGGGTGGGCGACCCCGGCGCCGTCAAGCGCTTCGGGGTGCGCTTCGCGAGCCCCGCGCGTCCCGGCGATACGGTGACCTTCTGGGGCAAGATAGTCGACAAGAAGGTCGAGGACGGGAAGAACCTCGTCACTCTGGAAGCCGGCGCCCACATCCAGGACGGCACTGAGGTGCTGACCAAAGGCATGGCGGTAGTCGAGCTGTAAGACAAAATGCACCACTGGGGTCAGGCACCGGTGGTGCATTTTTCTGTTTACATTTGCTTGCTCTGCTAGTATAGTCATGGGATGGCTCGGCAACTCAGGGTCGAATACGAAGGCGCCGTCTATCATATCCGCTCACGAGGAAATGCAAAGCAGCCCATATTCCTTGATGACGGCGACTATATCAATTTCCTTCGACTGGTCGGCCGAGCGGTCCACAACTATGGCTGGAGATGCCATTCGTATTGCCTGATCTACAATCATTACCATCTTCTTATTGAGACGCCAGCAGCGAATCTTTCCGCCGGCATGCACGTCCTGAACGGCATGTACACTCAGATCTTTAACCTGAAGTATGCTAAGACCGGCCACGTTTTTGAAGGTAGATTTCGATCGAAGATCATCGAAGACGAGCGTTACCTTCTAATACTTGCACGCTATATCGCCTTGAATCCTGTCGAAGCAGGTCTGGTGAGTGACCCGTCGGAATGGAAATGGAGCAGCTACAATGCGTTCTGCGGAAATGCTCCGGTAGATGGATTCCTGGCAACCGAGGAAGTGTTGTCTTTCTTCGAGGGAGTCGAATCTTCGGCCGCGGAAGCTTTCAGGCAGTTTGTTCTCGAGGGGTTGCTGGCGGAAAAGTCCAAGCCCCGGCGGCCGTTTCTAGCAGAGTTGATATCGCCCGGTTCCAGCAAGCAGGTTCGCAATGCTGCAATACGGCTAGCCCACCGGGAATACGACTACTCCGGAAGGGAGATTGCCAGGTATCTGGGCGTCAACCACACGACGATCGCGAGAATCCTCAAGAGCGATTGCTTAAAATGCACCACCGGTGCCTGACCCCAGTGGTGCGTGTGTTATCTCAGGTCCAGGAGGTGGGTGCGCTTGGGCCCGCCTTCGCGGCCCAGCCGCTCGGCGATGTCCTCGTAGGTGGTGATGACCACGTCGTCCGGTGTGAACTCGAGCGTGTTGCGTACCCTGTCCCCGATCCGCTCTCGCAGGCCGGCGACCTCTCCGACAGACGTGGGGCACACGTAGACGGTGACCTCGTCGATGTCCTCGGGGTCGTCGTTGCGCTTCCGGATCTCCACCTGCCACTCCAGCACGTCAACGTTATCGTTGAGGATCGCCGCGAACGTGTTGAGGTTTATCAGGTTCCCCTTGATCTTGGAGAGCGCGAACTCCTTGACCATCTTCCTGCGGTTGATGTTGGAGCTGATCCGCGGCATCGTCCTGCCGCAGCACGGGCACCGCTCCGTAGTGTATCCGCCCACCAGGATGTCGCCGGTCCTGTATCGCAGCACGACCGACCCGCGCGCGTCGAGGTTGGTCACCACCAGCTCGCCCGTCTCCCCTTCGCCCAGCACGACCCCGGTCTCGGGTTCGACGACCTCGACGATCTCCATGTCGGGATAGGTGTGGTAGCCGCAGCTCTCCTCCTCGCCGCAGTCGCCCCAGGCGTACTTCATCTCGGTAGCGCCGAACGCGCCGGTCACGACGGGGTCCACCGCGCCCATCTCTTCCAGAAGCGCGGCGATCTTCTCTCGCGCGCCTTTGGTTATCCGGTCACCGCCCATCGCCACGATCTCCATGCTGGACAGGTCACGCCCCTCGGCCGCCGCCATCCTCAAGAGGTCGTAGGTATAGCCCGGCAGTCCCATGAACAGCGTCGGCCTCACGCGCTCGATGATGTTGAGAATCCGCTCGTTGCCCGTCGACGGGCCGCCGCCCGTGTTCACGGTCGTTATCGCCGCCCCCTCCGCGCCGGTGATCGCCACCCAGTACGCGAGGTGCGAGGGGCCCGGGAAGTTGTTGATCGCCACGACGCGCCTGTCGTAGTCCTCTGACGCGCGGCTCGAGACGACCGAGGCGAGCCGCCTGCCCGCTTCCTTCATGCGGGCGAGGTCGTGCAGCGTGAAGAAGAACGGGGTGGGCTCGGCCGTCCTGCCGGTGGTGAACATCGGCAGCACCGGCTGGTACTCCTCGCGGAACTCCTGCTCGGAGGAGTGCTCGCCGCCGGCCGCCTCCAGGTTGGTCATCTGCGGCACCCAGCCCTTCGACTTGTAGAGCTTGACCTGGTCGAAGCCCGGCTCGAGCACGAACAGCCGCGGGTTGTCGGGGTCCTGCGGGTCGGGGGCTATGTCCTCCTTGTAAGTGAAGGGGAGTTTCTGCAGGTCATCGACCGACCTGATCGCAGCCGGGTCGATCCCGCCCTCATCGAAGACCGTTCGATAGTGGGGGTGAAAGGGGTACACGCGACGGGTCACGAACTCGCGCAGAGAAGCGTCCTGCATCGCCCGGACCTCCCCCGGTGTCCAGGAGTCCCATCCCTTGACGCAACTCGCCTCCCACCTGCGTACCGGCACTCTCCTCTTCATGTTACGGCTGCTCTCCCTTCCGGTCGGGCCCGCCCTTCACGGGGCGGAAGTACTTGATGTCGTGCAGGGTCCCTTTTCTCTTCTCTGCCCAGACAGCCTTCACTCGCATCCCCACGCGGATGTCCGCCGGCTCCACCTCGCCCAGTATGTGCGGGAACTGGACGTCGGCTCCGTCGAGCTTGATGAACGCGTAGACGTAAGGCGGCTCGGTCGGCTGGCCTATGAACGGGAGGTGGATGACCGTGTAGGTGAGCAACTCGCCCTCGTCGGCCAGCGGCACCCACTCGTCCACCGGGGTGAAACAGAACCCGCAGTAAGGCCGCGGGGGCAGCAGGACCGCCCCGCACTTCGGGCACTTGACCCCCATTATCCGCTTGTTGTCGCGCATCTCGCGGAAGAAGCGGTCGTAGTGCTCGCCGTACGCGTACCGGTACGTGATGTCGATCTCGCCTGTCACTGTCCTGACGGGCTCGGCGCCCGCCGGCTTTGCCACATCGAGCATGTTACCCCTCGGCCTCCTCGCCGTCGGAGACGAACCACCTGATATCGGTTATGGCGCCTTCGCGCTCGGCCTCCGGCTTGAACTCCGGGCGGACGGTCGCGCCGATCTTGATCCTGTCGTCATCGGGGGCGACGTGCAACATCTCTGAGTCCGACCCCGCGAGCCGCACCAGCACGTAACGGAACGGGGCTTTGAGCGGAGCCCTGTCGAAATCACGCGCGATGCGGGACCAGGACATGACGACGCCCCTCGGCCCGACCTCCCTGAAGTCACCCGCGGCCGCGCCGCACTTCTCGCAGTAGGACTGCGGCGGGACCGCCACGTCCCCGCAGCCGTCGCACACCGCTCCGAGGATCTTGCCGTGGTCCCTGAGCGCGCCGAGGAACGCGCCGACCACCTCGCCGGTCGCCCAGCTGTAGGTGCAGCGCGCCTCTCCCTCCAGATATATGAGCTCGGGCGGTCTAAGGTCCACCGTCTCTCCTGTCGTCTGTCGGTGCCGGCGGGACGCCGGCGCTACGTTTCCTGTCTCGGTGCCGGCGGGACGCCGGCGCTACGTTTC
>Ga0209538_1000860_pt1 | contig 16874 bp, 11 predicted proteins | sample BarGraNGADG00211_2_FD_184492 | JGI IMG/M metagenome (GOLD analysis project Ga0209538, IMG submission 184492) | Arctic peat soil microbial communities from Barrow, Alaska - Barrow Graham LP Ref core NGADG0004-211 (SPAdes) (version 2) | ecosystem: Environmental > Terrestrial > Soil > Wetlands >... | reverse complement strand
TACCGACACGTCCAGCGCCCGGACCGAGCTCGACCGGGTCACCACGATCTCGTCCAGCAGCGGCTCGAGCACCGAAAGGATGTGCTCGGCGTTCTTGTCCTCAAGGATCCCGACGACGCCGACCAGCCGCTCGAACGCGAATGCCTCCTCCATGGCCGCGACCAGGGCCTCGGCACCCGCCGGGTTGTGCGCGGCGTCCACCAGGACCGTCGGCGAGCGGCGCACCACCTCGAGCCGGCCCGGTGAGTCGACGTCGGCCATCGCCACCTCGACGACGTCGCCGGCGAGCGCGGAGCCACCGCGCATCAGCAGCTCGGTCGCGGCGAGCGCCAGCAGGGCGTTGCGCGCCTGGTGCAGGCCGTGCAGCGGCAGGAACACCTCCGTGTAGAGCCCGCCACCCGTGCGCAGGCTGATCACCTGCCCGCCGACGGCGACCTCTCTCGCCGCGACCTCCAGGTCAACGCCTTCGCGGAGCACCCGGACGCCCCGCTCGGCCGCCGCCGCGAGGATCACGCCGTCGGCATCCGGCTCCTGCTCCGCCAGGACAAGGGGCGCGCCCTCCTTGATGATGCCGGCCTTCTCCCCCGCGATGTCCACCAGGTCATGGCCGAGCCACCGCTCGTGGTCCATCGCGACCGGCGTGATGACTGTGACGTCGGGCTGCACGACGTTGGTCGCGTCCCAGCTGCCACCCATGCCGACCTCGATCACCGCGACATCCACCGGGGCATCGGCGAAGGCGGCGAAGGCCATCACCGTGAGCACCTCGAAGAAGCTCATCCGGGGCCCACCGGCGGCCAACGAGCGCTGGTCCACCAGGTGGATGTAGGGCGCGACGTCCTGCCACACCTCCACGAAGCGCTCGGCGCTGATCGGCTCGCCGTCGATCGCGATCCGCTCCGTGACGCTGGTCAGGTGCGGGCTGGTGAACCGGCCGGTCCGCAGGCCGTGCTCGCGGACCAGGCGCTCGATCATCCGCGCCGTCGACGTCTTGCCGTTCGTCCCGGTGACGTGCACCACGCGGTAGGCGAGCTGCGGGTCACCCAGCAGCTCGCACACCTGCTGGACGCGATCGAGCGTCGGGGAGAAGTCGTGCTCGGGAGCACGCTCGAGTATCCCGGCGTAGACCGCCCGCAGCGCTTCGGCGGCCTGGGCCTCCTCGGTCACCGCCGGGCCACGCTGTGCGTCGAGCGCGACGGCACTAGGTCGGAGAGTGTCATGACGCCATTGTGCTTCACCGGCGCGGCAGCCCGTGCTGCGGCCCCATCAACTGACGCCAGGTGGTCAACTTGCTGTGCTCGGTACTCCGCCGGCCGGGCTCTGCACCCGCCGGGCGGTGACGACCGGCTCGGTGGTGTCTCCCGCGACGACCGCGAGGTCCACTGCAAGCGTCTCGGCAGCGATCAGGTCGCGGTGCGCCTCGACTGCCGCCACCCGCTCGGCGGGCACCACGAGATGCAGCGAGATGCGGTCGGAGACCTGCAGGCCGGTCGCCTTGCGCTCGTCCTGCACCGCGCGCACGACGTCGCGTGCGTAGCCCTCGGCCAGCAGGGCGTCGTCAAGGCTGGTGTCAAGGAGCACCACGCCGTCATCGGCCAGCACGGCGGCCACCTGGCCCTCCGAGGCGTCGTCGGCCACCACCGTCGCCAGCTCGTACTCGGCGGGTACCAGGGCGACCGGGCCGGCATCCGTCTGCACGACGACGCCGTTCCCGTCCGTGGTCCACCGCCCCGCCTTGGCGGCCCGGATCACGTCCTGCACCGCACGACCCAGCCGAGGCCCGGCCGCCCGGGCGTTGACCGACAGGCGCGTCGTGACGCCCAGGTCGGCCTGCGTCACCTGAGCAAGGTCGACGAGGGTCACGTGCTTGATGTTGAGCTCGGTCCGGATCAGCTCGACGTACGGCTCGAGCGCGCCGGGGTCGCGCACCGCGACGGCCAGCTCGTGCAGCGGCTGGCGCACCCGCAGGCCGTGCAGCTTGCGCAGGCCGAGGGTCGCGGACGTGATGCCCCGAACGGCGTCCATGGCCGCCACCAGGGCGGGCTCGTCGCGCAGCACCGCGCCGTCCGCGGCCTCGGCCAGGTCCGGCCAGTCGGCCAGGTGCACGCTGCGCCCACCGGTCAGACCGCGCCACATCTCCTCGACCACCATGGGGGCCAGCGGCGCCATCGTGCGCAGCAGCACCTCGAGGCCGGTCCACAGGGTGTCGAACGCGTCGTGGTCCTCGGCCCAGAATCGATCTCGCTGGGTCCGCACGTACCAGTTGGTGAGCACATCGAGGTGCTCCCGGACCGACTCGCACGCCCCTGCGACGTCGTAGGCGTCCATCTGTGCGGTGACCTGCTCGACCAGGTGCCGGGTGCGCGCGAGCAGGTACCTGTCCATCGCGGGCAGCTCGGCCACCCGGTCGGCCTGCACCCGACGGGCCACGTAGCCGGTGCCACCGTCGGAGGCCCCGGCGTACAGGGTGAAGAAGTAGTACGTGCTCCACAACGGCAGCAGGACCTGCCGCACCGCGTCCCGGATCCCCTCCTCGTTGACCACGAGGTTCCCGCCGCGCAGGATCGGCGAGGCCATCAGGAACCACCGCATGGCGTCGGACCCGTATTGGTCGAACATCTCCATGGGGTCCGGGTAGTTGTGCAGGCTCTTGCTGGCCTTGCGCCCGTCGTTGCCCAGCACGATCCCGTGACACATGCAGACCCGGAACGCCGGGCGGTCGAACAGGGCCGTCGCCAGCACGTGCAGGGTGTAGAACCAGCCGCGGGTCTGCGGGATGTACTCGACGATGAAGTCGCCCGGGTAGTGGTGCTCGAACCACTCGGTGTTCTCGAACGGGTAGTGCACCTGGGCGTAGGGCATCGACCCGGAGTCGAACCACACGTCGAGAACATCGGGGATCCGGCGCATGGTCGCAGTCCCGGTCGGGTCGTCCGGGTTTGGCCGGGTCAGCTCGTCGATGAACGGCCGGTGCAGGTCGGTGACCGGCACGCCGAAGTCCGCCTCGAGGTCCGCGACGGATCCGTAGACGTCCATCCGCGGGTAGGCCGGGTCGTCGCTCACCCACACCGGGATGGGCGTGCCCCAGTACCGGTTGCGCGAGATCGACCAGTCCCGGGCGCCGGCCAGCCACTTGCCGAACTGGCCGTCCTTGATGTGCTCGGGGATCCAGGTGATCTGCTGGTTGAGCTCGACCATCCGATCCCGGAACGCGGTCACCTTGACGAACCAGCTGGACACTGCCTTGTAGATCAGCGGGTTCCCGCAGCGCCAGCAGTGCGGGTAGGAGTGCTCGTACGTCTCGTGCCGCACCAGCCGGACGCGCTGTGGCTCCGCGACGAACTCCAGCGGACCGGAACCGGCCTTCAGGTCGGCGACGATCCGGGCATTGGCCTCGAAGACCTGCAGCCCCGCGTAGTCGGGCACCTCGGCGGTGAAGCGACCCCTGCTGTCAACGGGCACCACCGGCGCGATCCCGGCAGCCTCGCAGGCCACCATGTCGTCCTCGCCGAACGCTGGTGCCAGGTGCACCACGCCGGTGCCATCTTCGGTGGTGACGAAGTCGCCGGGCAGGATCCGGTGGTTGCCCGGCTGACCCGCGAAGTAGCCGAACGGCGGGGTGTAGCGCAGACCGACCAGCTCGGAGCCCTTGATCTGGCTGCGGCCCTGCTTGTCGGTGAGCACCCGGGCGCAGTCGCCGGCCCCCGGTTCGCCGACCGCACCGAGCTCTCGCTCGTACGCGGCCAGCCGGGAGGCGGCAAGGATCACCAGCTCGCCCTCCAGCAGGGAGCCGGGCGCCGCGCACACCCGGACGTAGTCCAGGTCCGGCCCGACGGCGATCGCCTGGTTGGAGGGCAGCGTCCACGGCGTCGTGGTCCAGACCAGCAGCAGCTCGCCGGTCTCCAGCCGTACACCGATCGTCACCGCCGGGTCCTGGCGCGGCTGGTAGACGTCGTCGTCCATCCGCAGCTCGTGGTTGGACAGCGGGGTCTCGTCGCGCCAGCAGTACGGCAGCACGCGGTAGCCCTCGTAGGCCAGGCCCTTGTCGTACAGCTGCTTGAAGGCCCAGACGACCGACTCCATGTACGTCAGGTCGAGGGTCTTGTAGTCGTTCTCGAAGTCCACCCAGCGCGCCTGACGGGTGACGTACGCCTGCCACTCGTCGGTGTAGCGCAGCACGGACTCCCGGCACGCGGCGTTGAACGCCTCGATGCCCATCTCCTCGATCTGGGACTTGTCAGTGATCCCGAGGATCCGCTCGGCCTCGAGCTCGGCGGGCAGCCCGTGGGTGTCCCAGCCGAAGCGACGCTCCACCCGCCGGCCGCGCATGGTCTGGTACCGCGGGACGACGTCCTTGGCGTACCCGGTCAGCAGGTGGCCGTAGTGTGGCAGGCCGTTGGCGAAGGGTGGGCCGTCGTAGAAGACGAACTCGTTGCTGCCGTCGGCCCCGGCCGGTCGGGCGTCGATCGACGCCTGGAACGTGCCGTCGGCCGCCCAGTACGCCAGGACGTCGTTCTCCAGCGCGGGCAGGTCGGGAGAGGCCGGGACGGCGTCGTCGTCAGCGCGGTGCAGGGGGTAAGCCATCGAAGGGGACTCCTGGTTCGTCACGGCGTCGATCGTGCGAGGACGACGTCCCGTTGCGGGGGCAACAGGTCACCGCGGTACCACCTCGCTTGCCGGCGCACCGGGCAAGCCCGGACGACGACCGCTCGTCAGGGCTGTGACGGGCCCACCCGTCCGGGTCTACTGAGGGATCCGTGCCGTGCGCTGGACGGTGCGCTCGCCACGGATCCCGGTTCCTCCGGAGGCTCGCCGGTGATGGCCGGGTCGACGCCTGTGGGTCCCAGTCTAGCGACAGTGCCGGATTCCCCCTGACGGGAGCACCGGTGGCCCGGTCGGGCCCGCCGGTTGCCACGGTACCCACAGCGGCCCCGACCGATCCGCCGGGCCGGGCTGAGCGAAGATAGGTCATGACGACTCTGCTCATCGTCGGCTTCGTGTCCGGCCTAGTGACCGCGATCTCGCCCTGCGTGCTGCCCGTGCTGCCGGTGGTCCTGACGACCTCCGTCGCTCGGCAGCCGTCCCGCTGGCGGCCGTTCGTCGTGATCGGTGGCCTGGTGCTCTCGTTCGGCACGTTCACCCTGCTCGGCGGGGCGCTGCTCAGCCTGCTGAACCTGCCGCAGGACCTGCTCCGCTGGGCCGGGATCGCGGTCCTCGCCGTCGTCGGTCTCGGGCTGGCGTGGCCACGCTTCGGGCACATCGTCGAGGCGCCTTTCGTCCGGGCCCGGATGCCCCGGCTGAACCGGGACGGCAACGGGTTCGTCCTCGGGCTCGGTCTGGGGTTGGTCTTCGTGCCCTGTGCCGGGCCGATCCTCGCGTCGATCACCGTGCTCGCCGCCACCGCCCGGATCGGACCGGAGCTGGTGGTCCTGACGGTGGCGTACTGCCTGGGCGTGGCCCTCCCCCTGCTCGGCTTCGCGATCGCCGGCGACCGGATCCTCGCGCGCATCCGGGTGGTGCGGGAGCGCACCCGGATGATGCGCGGGATCGCCGGAGCGGTGATAATCGCGACCGCCCTGGCGATCGCCACCAATGCCGTCGAGCCCCTGCAGCGGCTCACCCCGGGGTGGCTGAACGCGGTCTCGGACCGCATCGAGCAGGACGCCGGGGTGCAGGCCCAGATCGACCGCCTGGCCGGCCGCGAGCCCGACAGCCTCGCCGGGCAGGACTCCGGCGGCCCCGCCACGAGCGGCGGGTCGCTGACGTTCGACGAGTGCGCGCAGAACCCGTCGGTGCTGGCCGACTGCGGCCCGGCCCCCGAGCTCACCGGGATCACCGGTTGGCTGGGCTCCGACCCGCTCACCCTCGCCGGGCTGCGGGGCAAGGTGGTCCTGCTCGACTTCTGGACGTACTCCTGCATCAACTGCCAGCGCACCCTGCCGTACCTGACCGGCTGGGCCGACACGTACGCCGACGACGGGCTCGTGGTGATCGGGGTGCACTCCCCCGAGTTCGCCTTCGAGCGGGTCGAGGGCAACGTCGCCGACAACGCCGCGCGGCTCGGCGTGCGGTACCCGATCGCGCTCGACAACGACTTCGCAACCTGGCAGGCCTACGACCAGCGGTTCTGGCCCGCCCACTACCTGATCGACGGCGAGGGCGTCGTCCGCCAGGTGCACTACGGCGAGGGGGCCTACGCCGAGACGGAGTCGCTGATCCGCGAGCTGGTCGGTGTCGGGGGCGCTCCGGAGCGCCTCGCGGACCCCGCCCTCACCAGCGGCCGCTCACCCGAGACCTACCTCGGCCTCGACCGGATGGGGATGGTCGACAACGGGACGGTCTCCAGCGGCCGGGGCGTGTACGACCTGTCCGCCGAACCACCGCTCGACGCGTTCTCCCTCGGTGGCACCTGGGACATCCAGGGCGAGTACGCCAGGAGCCGGGCGGACGCCCTGCTGAACTACCACTTCTACGCCGCTCAGGTGTACCTGGTGCTCGGCGGCGAAGGCACCGTGACGGTGACCTCGGCCGGCGATCCCGGCTACCGCAAGGTGGTACAGGTCACCGGACCCCCGACGCTCTACACCCTGTACGACGGTGCGGCCCGCGACGATGTGCTCCAGCTGGAGCTGTCCGCCGGACTGAGCGCCTACGCGTTCACCTTCGGCTGATCCGGACCCGTCCGCGGCGGCCGTCGAGGGCGCTGCGGCAGCCGCGCACCCTCTGGTCTGGGCACTTGCGGTTGACGTAGCGTCAACGTCTAACCTCAGTTGGGTCCAAGGAGGTGGAGACATGAACGGCACCGAGCTGTCGATCCGCGAGGTCGCACGAGTGACCGGCACGACCAGCCGCACGCTGCGGCACTACGAGTCGGTCGGGGTGCTGCCGGCCAGCAGGGTCGGTCCAGGCGGTCTGCGGTACTACGACGACGAGGCACTGGTCCGCCTGCAGCGGATCCTGGTGCTGCGCGGTCTCGGCATGCCCCTTGCGGACGTCGGGCGGCTGCTCGACGACGACGGGGACGGGTTGGGCGCACTGCGCCGACACCTCCACCAGCTGCGCACCGAGCAGCAACGACTGGCGCGGATGGCCGCGTCGGTCGAGCGGACGATCGTCACCCTGGAGGAAGGAGGCCAACTCGTGGCCGAGGAGATGTTCGACGGCTTTGATCACACGCAGTACAAGGACGAGGTCGAGGAGCGCTGGGGCAAGGACACGTACGCGTCCAGCGACGCCTGGTGGCGCGGGATGAGTGATGCCGAACGGCGGACGTGGAAAGGTCACGCGGCCCAGCTGGGCGCCGACTGGATCGCCGCGGCACAGTCCGGCATCGCACCCGACTCCGACGAGGCACAGGCCCTCGCTCGCCGGCACGCCGACTGGCTGGCCGGGATCCCCGGCACGCCCGGTCACGGCACCGGCGCCCCGGCGAAGGAGTACCTGCTGGGCCTCGGTGAGATGTATGTGGCCGACCCTCGGTTCGCCGCCAACTACGGCGGCGAGCAGGGTGCGACCTTCGTGCGCGACGCTCTGCGCGTCTACGCCGAGAACCGCTGACCCGCGGGCGGGTCCGTCCGCGGTCAGCCCTTCCGGGCGACCACCATGTTCGTCGCCTGCGCCCGTGGCCGGATCACCAACGAGTCGATGTTGACGTGGTGCGGGCGGGTCAGGCACCACACGATCGCGTCCGCGACATCGGCGGCGACCAGCGGCCCGTCCACGCCGGCGTAGACCGCGTCCGCGCGCGCCTGGTCGCCGCCGAACCGGTTGAGCGAGAACTCCTCGGTCCGCACCATGCCGGGGGCAACCTCGATCACCCGGACCGGCTCACCGACGAGCTCCAGCCGGAGCGTGGCGGCGATGCTGCGCTCGGCGTGCTTGGCGGCGACGTATCCCCCGCCGCCCGGGTAGGTGTCGTGCCCGGCCGTCGACGTGAGCACGACGACGTCCCCACGGCCGGAGGCCCGCAGGTCCGGCAGCAGGGCCTGGGTCACCCGCAGCGTGCCGAGCACGTTGACCTCGTACATCGCGCGCCAGTCCTCGACCGAGCCGGTGGCGACCGCGTCGAACCCGATCGCCCCGCCCGCGTTGTTGACCAGCGCGTGCACCGGGCCCCGGGCCCGCGCCTGCTCGGCCAGGCGGGCCACGTCGTCGGCGTCGGTCACGTCGGCGGCCACCGGAACGGCGCCGGTCTCCTCGGCAAGGGCCAGCAGGCGGTCGGCGCGTCTCGCGACGGCCAGCACGTCCCAGCCCTTGGCACGCAGCAGACGCACCGTCGCCGCACCGATGCCGGACGACGCCCCCGTGACAACGGCTCGCAGCTGCACGACTCCTCCGAACGGTCGGTGATGGTCCGTCCAGCCTAGGTCTGTCCGGTGCCCGTGACCGGCTCGGCGGCAAGCCGGGCCGCTCGGCGGAAGACCAGGCACCCGCGGCCTGACACCATGGGCGCATGATCGTCGTGACGACGCAGGACATCCCGGGCTACCGGGTCACCGCCGTCCTCGGTGAGGTGATGGGGCTCACCGTCCGGTCGGCCAACCTCGGCGCCAACCTCACCGCGGGGTTCCGTGCGCTCGGCGGCGGGGAGATGCCGGAGTACACGCAGCTGGTCTACGAGAGCCGGCAGCAGGTGCTGCAACGCATGATCGACGAGGCACTTCGCCGGGGCGCGAACGCGATCGTCGCGACGCGGTTCGACAGCGAGGCGATCGCCCAGTCCTTCAGCGAGATCTGCGTGTACGGGACCGCCGTCGTGGTGGAACCGCTCGCGGCCGGGCAGCCCGGCGCGACGCCACAGTCCGCCCAGCAGGCGGCACAGGCCCAGGTCAGACCGCCAGCCCCGGTCGCTCGTGTGCCGGCGGCCGCGCAGCCGCCGACGGCTTCGGCACCTCGGCCGACGTCCTCCGCGCCTCCGCCGCCACTCTGAGTCGACTACTCTCGAGAGCGGATCCCGGGCACGTGCTGGCCCGGTCGCGCGGTCATCGAATGGGCCGTGATCCATCGTCGGCAGCTACGCCGGCCCCTCGTGTCCCTTCCCGCTCAGGAGTCCGCGTGCACGTCGCAGCACAGTCCTCTGCTCGCCGTCTGGCAGGCCTCGCCCTGGTCGTCGCGGTGAGCGCACCACTGACGGCCTGCGCCGGGGCGGGGTCGGCCGCGGAGCCATCCGCGTCCCCCGCGTCCCCCGCCTCGCCGGCAACCACCGCACCGTCGGCCGATGCCTACCCGATCACGCTGGACAACTGCGGTTTCGAGGTCACCTTCACGCAGGCCCCTCAGCGCGTGGTGACGATCAAGTCCAGCACCACGGAGATGCTGCTCGCGCTCGGGGTCGGCGACCGCATCGTCGGGACCGGCTTCCCGGACGGACCGGTACCGCCGGAGTACGCCGCCGCCGCCGCCGACCTCCCGGTGCTGTCCGACCGCGTGCCGTCCTCAGAGGTGGTGCTCGAGGCCGAGCCGGACCTGGTCTACGCGGGCTGGGAGTCCACCCTGAGCGCAGACGGCGCCGGCGACCGGGCCACCCTTGCCGACCTGGGCGTTACGACCTACGTCTCGCCGTCGGCGTGCAAGGACCCCGCCTACCAGCCTGCGCGCCTCACCTTCGACGGTGTCTTCGACGAGATCACCGAGATCGCCGGGGTGCTCGGTGTCCCGGCAGCGGCCGAGGCGCTGGTCGCCGAGCAGCGGACCGCCCTTGCGGACCTCGCGCCGGACGACCGCGGGCTCACCGCGCTCTGGTACTCCTCCGGCACGGACATCCCGTACGTCGGTGCGGGCATCGGTGCACCACAGATGATCATGGACGCGGTCGGTCTGACCAACATCGCCGCAGGTGTGACGGACACCTGGGCATCGTTCAGCTGGGAGCAGGTCGCCGCTGACGACCCGGACGTGATCGTCCTGGTGGACGCCGCCTGGAACAGCGCCGAGGCCAAGCGTGAGCTGCTGGCGACCAACCCCGCGACGGCGAACCTCACGGCCGTGCTCAACGAGCGGTACCTGGTGGTGCCGTTCGCGGCGACCGAGGCGGGCGTGCGCAACGTCCCGGCAGCTGTCGACCTCGCCGGCCAGCTCGCCGCGCTCGATCTGGGATGACCGCCCGGGCAGTGCTACGGCCGATGGCCACCGGCGTGCTGCTGGCGGTTGCCGCCGTGCTGCTTGCCGTCTCCGTGACCGTGGCTGTCACGATCGGACCGGCGGACCTGGCACCCCTTGACGTCTGGCGCTCGGTCGCCGACCACCTCGGCGCGCTGGGTGGATCCGGCCCGGCCGAGCCGGCCCTCGGCGTCCTGCGGGACGGAATCGTGTGGGAGATCCGCCTGCCGCGGGTGCTCACGGCGGCGGCTGTCGGCGCGGGACTGGCCGTCGCGGGCGGCGTCATGCAGGGCCTGACGCGCAACCCTCTTGCCGACCCGTACCTGCTCGGGCTGTCCTCAGGAGCGTCGCTCGGCGCAGTGGCCGTGCTGGTCCTCGGCGTCGGCGTGCTGCTGCCGGTGGCGGCCTTCGCAGGAGCGGTGGTGGCCATGGTGGCGGCGCTGAGCCTCGCCGGGTCGCTCGGCCGGCTCACCCCCGCGCGCACGATCCTGGCCGGACTCGCCGTCGCGCAGCTGTGCGCCGCGGGGACGTCCTTCGTGATCTTCTGGTCGGCCACCGGCGACTCCTACCGGGAGATCCTGGCCTGGCTGATGGGCTCCCTCGCCGGGGCCGACTGGCCGGCGGTGGCCATCGCCGGGGGCGCCGTCATCGTGCTCGGCACCGGTCTGGCGCTGCAGGGGCGGACTCTTGACGCCTTCGCGTTCGGGGACACCGCGGCCTCGGCGCTCGGCATCGACGTCAACCGGACCCGCTGGACGATGCTGACCGTTGTGGCTCTGCTCACCGGTGCGCTGGTGGCGGTGAGCGGGTCGATCGGGTTCGTCGGGCTGATCCTGCCGCACGCCGTCCGGCTGGTCGTCGGTGCCGGGCACCGGCGGCTGCTCCCGCTGTCCGCACTGCTGGGTGCGACGTTCCTGGTCTGGGCGGACACCGCCGCGCGAACCGTCTTCGAACCGCGCGAGCTGCCGGTCGGCATCGTCACCGCGTTCCTTGGCGCACCGGTCTTCGCGCTCCTGCTCTGGCGGCGGCGCAGCGCGGCAGGAGACCTGGCATGAGCCTGCGACTGGAGGGTGTGCGGTGGTCGGTCGCGGGCCGGTCGATCCTCGACGGGGTGACGGCGACTGCGCCCGGTGCCCGGCTCACCGGCCTGCTCGGCCCGAACGGCGCCGGCAAGTCGAGCCTGCTGAGGGCGGTCTCCGGGGTGCTCACGCCGGACGCCGGGGTGGTCACCCTCGACGGGACAGATCTCCTGACCCTTGCTCGCCGGGAGCGCGCCCGGCGGGTGGCCCTGGTGGAGCAGGAAGCCGCGGCGACGGTTCCGCTGACGGTCAGCGAGGCGGTGCTGGTGGGACGCACCCCGCACGCCTCCCGCTGGGGGGCCATGGCGGCCGGCGACGACGCTGCCGTCGCCGCTGCGATCGCCGAGGCGGGCGTCGCCGACCTGGCAGACCGGTCGCTGGCCACCCTCTCGGGTGGCGAGCGGCAGCGCGCGCACCTGGCGCGGGCGCTGGCTCAGGAGCCGCAGCTGCTGCTGCTGGACGAGCCGACCAACCACCTGGACGTGCACGCCCGGATCGAGCTGCTGGACCTGCTCGGCCGGCTCACCGACCGCGGGGTCACCGTTGTCGCCGCGCTGCACGACCTCAACCTCGCGGCCGCGGCCTGCGACCACGTGATCCTGCTCGACGCCGGCCGGGTGGCCGCCGAGGGGACCGTCGACCAGGTGCTGCGGCCTGAGGTGCTGGAGCCGGTCTACCGGGTGCACTGCCACGTGCTGACCCACCCGGTCACCGGCCGCCCCGTGCTCACGTTCTCCTGAGCCGGACCAAGACGGCGGCGATACAGACCGGCTGAACGGACCGGACGGCGCGCCCGGGCCTTGGCGCTGACCTCTCAGGGCACGGCCGGCGCGCCCGAGCTCCCGTCGGCGTAGCCGCGGGCGTACGCCTCGGCCGTGCCCTCCCGGAACATGTCGTCCTGGGCCGACCGGACCAGGACGCGAGCGCCCGGGCCGTCGTCGTCGGTCACGTAGCGGTCCAGCCCGCGCACGACGGCGACCGGCCGGCCCGCCGTCTTGCCCCGGACCAGCTCGGCGGCCGATGCGACCTCGTCCGCAACGGCCGTGACGGTCACCGTGAGCTGGCGCCCGTGCGCGTCCACCCCGCCGCGCAGGTCCTCCAGCACCACCAGCCCGGCGCACCCGATCGCGATGTCGACCAACCCCTCGCGCCACGGCCGCCCGGCCGTGTCGGTGACAACGACGGCCAGCCGCACGCCGAACCTCGCCCGCAGCGTCGCGCGCAGCGCCCGCGCCGAGGCATCCGGGTCCGCCGGCAGCAGCAGCACGGTCCCCTCCGGGGTGTTGCTCGCATCGACCCCGGCCGCCGCCATCACCAGACCGAGCCGGTTCTGCACGATCCGGAGCATCCCGCCGTCGTGCGGGCGGGTCGCGACCACCCGGACGGTCTCGTCGGTGATCGCCTGCTCCCGGTCCGCCGCGGCGACCACCTGGCCCTCTGCCTTCGAGACCACCTTGGACGTGACCACGACGACGTCGCCGTCCAGCAGGCCTCCGGCGCCGTCCAGCGCGTCCCCGACCAGGGCGGCCAGGTCGTCGCCGGGGCGCACCTCACCGATGCCGTCCGGGGCCACGATCTCCAGCCGCTGCGGTGGGCGGTCCCCGCCGACGCTCACCGGTGCAGCTTCGGCAGCACCTCGCGGCCGAAGACCTCGATCCACTCCCGCTGGTTGCGGCCGACGTTGTGCAGGTAGACGCGGTCGAAACCCAGGTCGAGGTAGCGCTGGATCGCCGCCCGGTGGGCGTCCGGGTCCGCGGAGATGACCATCCGGCCCTCGAAGTCCTCGGGCCGCACCAGCTTGGCCATCTGCTCGAAGTCGTGCGGGGACCGGATGTCGGCCTTGGGGAACTTCATGCCCCCGTTGGGCCACTCGGTCAGCGCGTTGGCCATCGCCTGCTCGTCGGTGTCCGCCCAGGACAGGTGCACCTGGAGCACCTTCGGCATCGTGTCCGGGTCCTTGCCGGCCTCCCGGGCACCGTCGGCGAACCGCGCGAACAGGCCGGAGATCTTCTCCAGCGGTGCACCGACGGTGATCAGGCCGTCGGCGTTGCGCCCGGCCCGCTTGGCGGTCACCGGACCGCCGGTCGCCACCAGGATCTCCGGTGCCACCTCCGGCATGGTCCACAGGCGCGTGGACTCCAGCGTGAAGTACTGCCCGGAGTGCTTGACGTCCTTGCCCGCGATCGACGCCGTGAAGAGCTTGTTGATGATCTCGATGGCCTCGAACATCCGGTTGATCCGCTCGGGCGCCTCGGGCCAGTAGCCGCCGACCACGTGCTCGTTGAGCGCCTCGCCGGAGCCGAGGCGGAGCCAGTGCCGGCCGGGGTACATCGCGGCAAGGGTGGCCGAGGCCTGGGCGACCATGGCGGGGTGCCACCGGAAGGTCGGCGCGGTCACCCCGGGGCCGAAGTCGCCGACCGTGCGCTCCCCCAGCACGGCCAGCACGTTCCAGACGAACGCGGACTGCCCCTGCGCGGAGACCCACGGCTGGAAGTGGTCGGCCGCCATCACCCCGGAGAAGCCGTGGGACTCGGCCAGCACCGAGAGCTCGACCACCTCGGTGGGATGGAACTGCTCGAGCATCGCTGCGTAGCCGACGGTGAGCCCCTGCGCCATGCGTCCTCCCGCGTCGGTCGTCGTCGGCGGGCCCTCCACCCGCCGACGACGACCCTACGCGTCACTCGTAGGCGATCGCCTCGAGGACGTCCATCCGGGCAGCACGCACAGCGGGCCACACCGCGGCGAGCGCTCCGACGACCACCGCGAGCCCCAGCAGCCCGCCCAGCGGGCCCCACGGGATCACCAGGGACGTGAAGCCCTCGTCCCGGAACACCGTCGGCATGGTGGCGGCAAGGCCGGCGCCGAGACCGATGCCGAGCACCGTGCCGAACACCGCGGTGAGCACCGACTCGATGGTCACCACACCGGCCAGCTGCAGTCGGCCGAGGCCGACCGCACGGAGCAGGCCGATCTCGCGGGTCCGCTCCGAGATGGACAGCGCAAGGGTGTTCACGATGCCCAGCACAGCGATCACGATCGACAGGCCGAGCAGCGCGTACAGGATCACCAGCATCTGGTTCACCTGCTGGGCGATCGCGTCGCCGAACTCCTCGCCGTCCATCACCGAGACCACCACGTACGGCGCAGCCAGCTCGGTGACCTGATCGCGGATCTGCGCGATGTCGGCGCCGGGCTCGGCGAGCAGGAACACGGTGTCGGTCATGGTCGACGTCGGGTCCGCGACGGTGTCGAACACCTGGTCCGGGAGGATCACCGACGCGCCGATGGCGCGCGAGTCGATGACCGCACCGATCGTGACGTCGGCCGTCCCGCGCGACCCGGCGACGGTGAGCGTGTCACCGACCTCCCAGCCCTTCGGCCCGGCGGCCAGCTCCTGGACAACGGCCTGCCCGTCCGCCATCGCAGCGGTCGCGCCGTCGACCACCGGAACGGTGAGCGTCTGGTCGAAGAACCCGACCGGCGCACCGATCACGGGCGTGACCTCGCCGTCCACCGCTGTGCTGTAGGCGACCCGGAACGGGTCGACCCGCTGCAGACCGTCCAGGGCCGCGACATCGGAGACGAGCTCGGCCGGGACGTCCCGGGTTGCCGACTGGAGCAGCAGGTCCGCCTGGGACTCGTTGTCCACGACGTCGCGCACCGAGGCCTGTGCGGAAGCGGCGATCACCGACGCCGCGCCGACCAGCGCCATGCCGATCATCAGCGCGCCGGCAGTGCTCGCGGTCCGCTTCGGGTGCCGGGTCACGTTGCCCTTCGCCAGACCGCCCAGTGGCCGCATGCCGCGCACGACCGGTGCTGCCAGCACACCGAGCACCGCCCCCGCGATGGTGGGCGCGAGCATCAGGACCGAGAGCACGATCGCTCCGGCCCCGGCGCCCAGCAGACTCGGCCGGTTGTTCTCGATGACGCCGGTGGTCGCCACCGCGACCGCCACGAGACCGCCGGCCAGCAGGACCGCTCCGGCTGCCGTACGCCACCGGGACGCGCGGTCGTGGCTGACGACGTCGTCCCGCATGGCCTCGACGGGCGCGGTCAACGCCGCCTTCCGGGCCGGCACGACGGCCGCCACGAGGCTCACCACGGTTCCGGTGATCACCGAGACCGCGATGGTGAAGCCGTCCAGCGGGATCCGCCCGGACAGCTCCATGCCCATCCCGGCGAAGATCTGCTTCAGAACGGCGACCAGCCCGACGCCGGCGCCGACCCCCAGCAGGGACCCGACGACGCCGATCACGGCCGCCTGGCCGAGCACCGAGGCGAACACCTGGCTGGGCGACGCGCCGACCGCCCGCAGCATGGCGAACTCCCGCTGCCGCTGCCGGACGACCATGGCGAACGTGTTGCTGATCATGAACGTGCCGACGAAGAGCGCGATCCCCGCGAAGACCAGCAGGAAGGTGGAGATGAAGCCGAGCATCGACTGCCACTGCTCACGGCTGTCGGCGCGCATCTGGTCGCCGGTGAGCACCTCGACGTCCATGCCGGGCACGCCCGCGAGGGTGGCCTTGACCGACGTCGCGAGCTCGGTCTGGCTCACGCCGTCCTCGGCGTAGACCCCGACCAGGTCGACCATCCCGTCCGGCGCGTAGGCCGCCATGGCGGTCTCCATGTCAAGGCCGACCATGATCGCGCCGGCCATCGGCGCGGCGAAACCGACCTCGCCGACCACCTCGACCTCGCGGATCTGGCCGGCCAAGACCACCGTCGTCGTGTCGCCGACGGCCAGTCCGGAACGCTCAAGGGCAGCGGTCTCGAGCGCGATCTCGCCAGGACCGGTCGGCTCACGGCCGTCCGCGATCCAGATCGCGGTCTCGTCCGGGACCAGGCCCATCCCGAAGCTGGGCGGACCCGAGCTCATCACCGCCGTGCCGTCAGCGCCGACCAGCACGATCGAGCCGCTGACATCCGGCACCACGCCGGCCACGCCATCGGCCTCGGCGATCACGTCCGCCATCGCGATCGGGAACTGCTCGGCGCCGGCGAAGCCGCCCATCGCGTCCCCGCCGGTGGCCTCGATCTTGGCGCCCTGCACGTAGGTGTCCGCGTTGGTGCCGGACTCGACGATGTCGTCGAAGGTCGCCGACATCATCGCCCGCAGCGAGAACGTGCCCGCCACGAAACCGACGCCGAGCAGCACCGCGAGGATGGACAGCAGGAACCGACCCAGGTGGCTGCGGATCCCCCGCAGCGCCACCCGGGTCATCGCAGACCACCCACGGTGAACTCACCTGCGGCGGCGCCGACCAGGTCGGCACGGTCACGACGGCCGACACCCAGCTCGCGCAGCGCGTCGAGGACGCTCTCCGCCGTGGGTTCGACGATCTCGCCGACCAGCCGGCCGTCGTCGAGGAAGACCACCCGGTGCGCGTACGACGCCGCGCTCGGGTCGTGCGTGACCATCACGATCGCCTGGCCGAGCTCATCGACGGAGTGCCGCAGGAACTCCAGCACCTCACCGGACGACCGGGAGTCCAGGTTGCCCGTCGGCTCGTCGGCGAACACCACGGCCGGGCGGGAGACCAGGGCGCGAGCGCAGGCCACCCGCTGCTGCTGCCCACCGGACAGCTCGCTCGGGCGGTGGTCAAGCCGGTCACCCAGGCCGATGGCGTCGACCACCAGGTCGAACCATGCGCGGTCCACCGAGCGGCGGGCGATGTCCAGCGGCAAGGTGATGTT
>Ga0209538_1000858_pt1 | contig 16891 bp, 11 predicted proteins | sample BarGraNGADG00211_2_FD_184492 | JGI IMG/M metagenome (GOLD analysis project Ga0209538, IMG submission 184492) | Arctic peat soil microbial communities from Barrow, Alaska - Barrow Graham LP Ref core NGADG0004-211 (SPAdes) (version 2) | ecosystem: Environmental > Terrestrial > Soil > Wetlands >... | reverse complement strand
TTGCAGCATCATCAGGACCGCCCAGTAGCACAACGTTTTCGTTCAGATTCCTGCACAATTCAATCAGTTGTTCAACAGGATACATTTTTGTTATGTGTTGTCCACCAATAACAATTGCAAGATAACCATTCTGAAAAGCCTCAGGCAGTGAATGCTGCGTATCACTCTTTTCAGGATCGAGAAAAAAATCAAGACCCATACCATCATTGGTTATTCCCAAAGATTTTGCAGCTTCCAGGTAACGATCTACAATATGGACTTCAGGCAAAAAATTAATCTTGAGATTTACCCTCATCCACTTTTGAAGATTGAGTTTATTGAAAGCTTTGGAAGGTGAATGCAACGCCATTTTAACCCGCCAGGAACGTATATTATTATGAAGGTCGATGATAAAATCATATCGCTCACCGATTAAATCAAGCAATACTTCGTTGACATCCTTCTTAATCGTATAGATTGTATCAATATAAGGATTTTGTTCCAGGATCTGTCTGAATTTTTCTTTGGTAAGATAGTGGATGACAGCATCAGGCATCTGTTTCCGGATACATCGAATTACAGGTGTTGTCAGAACAATATCCCCAATGGAACTGAAACGAATGATTAATATTTTATTCAACAGGTTTTGTTTTCTGCAAAAATAACAAATAGCTGTCAATGAATTTGAAAAAGTGTAAATGACATAGTTCCCTTGATTAATTTTGCAAGATGATATTGATTGATACACATGCTCATCTTTACCTGGATGAATTTGACAATGATCGCGAAACTGTCATTCAGAATGCGATTCGGTCAGGCATTAAACATATTCTGTGTCCTAACATTGATAGTGAATCACTTTCTGCATTAGACACTCTTTGTGAAAGTTATCCCGGTTATTGTCTTCCGATGATGGGATTGCATCCGACTTCAGTAAAAGAAAACTATAAAGATGAAATTGAAATAATCAGGAAGAGATTATTTGATTCGCATCCTGAAATTTATAAAGCAATTGGAGAAATCGGTATTGATTTGTATTGGGATAAAACTTTCTTATCACAACAACAAGAGGTCTTTGCACTTCAACTGGAATGGGCATTAACAAAAAAACTACCTGTAGCCATTCATTCGCGTGATTCTTTTGATGCAATAATGGATGTGATTAATAATTATGATTCGCTAACGGGTGTATTTCATTGTTTCTCAGGTAATGTAGAACAGGCTGAACAAGTTGTAAATAAAGGTTTTTTACTGGGAATAGGTGGAGTTGTGACATTCAAAAATGCCGGTTTAGATAAAGTGGTACAGGCTACGGATTTATCAAATATTGTACTCGAAACAGATGCCCCGTATCTTGCACCCATGCCGTTCAGAGGAAAAAGAAACGAAAGTGCCTATGTCTCTTTGGTAGCTCAAAAGATTGCCCAGATAAAAGATGTTTCTTACGCTGAAGTGTGTGAAATTACAAGTGGAAATGCAATAAAACTGTTTAATTTAGCGGTCTGATACAACACCATATTAATGGATGAGAAAAAATCAATACTAGTCATATATACCGGTGGAACTATCGGTATGATCATGGACAAAAAAACAGGTAGTCTGCGTCCATTCGATTTTGAAAACATATATCAACTCATCCCCGTCTTAGAAAATTTTGATCTGAAGATTGATTTTATCACGTTTAACCCGCTGATCGATTCATCAAATGTTCAACCACCTTTCTGGATCAGACTGGCCGAACTGATTGAAGAAAAATATTGTTTATATCATGGATTTATTGTCCTGCACGGCACAGACACCATGGCATATACTGCTTCCGCACTGAGCTTTATCCTCGAGAATATCAACAAACCTGTTGTCCTTACCGGCTCTCAGTTGCCATTGGAAATAGTCAGAACAGATGGAGTACAAAATATTATCAATGCCATTGAGATTGCATCGGACTATCATAAAGGTGTTCCGGTAGCGCCTGAGGTAACAATTTGTTTTGAAAATCAATTGTTACGTGGAAACAGGACCAGTAAATTCAATGCTGAAAATTTCAACGCCTTTTTCTCAGGCAACTATCCTCTTTTGGCTAAAGTAGGAGTACATATTAAATATGAACATGATTTATTTTTAAAACCCAATGAAAATAAACCCATCTTTCACAAGAAACTTGACAGCAATGTTGGTATTTTAAAACTGTTCCCGGGTATATCTGCAAATTTAATTAAGAGTATTTTAAATGCTGAAGGACTCAGGGCTGTGATTCTTGAGACATATGGATCCGGTAATGCTCCAACAGATAAATGGTTTATTGATTTGTTAAAAGAGGCTATAGATCGTAATATCATCATTTATAACGTGACACAATGTTATCAGGGTTCAGTGGAAATCGGCAAATATGAAACGAGTGCTAACCTTGGAAGAATTGGAGTTATAGGTGGTTACGATATCACAACTGAATCGGCATTGACAAAAATGATGTTTCTTCTTGGTTGTGATTATTCAAATGAAAAGATCATTCAACTACTCCAAACCTCCATCCGGGGAGAGCTGACTATAGTGTAGCAACAATTTATTTCAGGGGTGATCTTTTTTTTTGTAATTTCGCCGTCTCAAAAATGTGTTCTTTTTAAGGAGAGATGGCCGAGTTGGTCGATGGCGCACGCCTGGAAAGTGTGTAAACGCCAAAAGCGTTTCATGGGTTCGAATCCCATTCTCTCCGCACAATATCAGATTTTCTGTATGACAAACTTACTTTGTATATCAATCTGAATATTAAGAATGTAACCACTATACTCAACAAGTTGAGAACAGGGTTATTTACAGATCCAAAATCATCCTGACTTACAGCACTCTTTCCCTGAAAAAAGAAAAAAGCCACAATCACAGCCATTGAATTGTTCAGAAAATGGGCAATAATCGGTGCCCAGAGACTACCGGTGAAAATAAATAGGTAACCAAAACCTACTCCCAGTAAAAAACGTGGCAGGAAACCATAAAACTGCAGATGAATTGCCGAAAAAAGAAAAGCTATAATAAAAATGGTCAGGTGTTTCTTTTGGGTCCATTCTTTTATAATTGTAAACAAGGCACCTCTGAAAAACAGCTCCTCTCCTAGAGCAGGCAGAAAACCAAACATTATTAAATTAACGGCCAGATCTTTATATGACTTCATGGCCAGAAATGCATCCGTAAGATCTTTGGCACTATCTTCTTTTTCCTGCATCCATTTTTCTGTACCACTTAACCATGAAGGGAGGTGCAATGCCTGATTCAATGTGTGAATAAAATTAATTCCGGGAAGACAAACCAACATCAAAATAACTATCAGTATATAATTTACCCAGTACGGATTTTGATCCAATCCTAATTTTTGAATTGGATTCTGTTCAACCAAAAGAAGATATAAAACAGGACCAACAAGAAACAAGCCCATGTGCATCGCGATCTGAACAATACGAAACACGTTCAAAGTTTTGTTATCTGTCAGATCAGGATTACTTAAATTTGCAATAATATGATCATATCCTACCAGCTTTAAAACAGCCAAAGCTGTAAAGGATGCAAGTAAATAGCCAAAAAGTATTAATACAATAAATAATACAATCTTTGATCGACCACTTGTTATATTTAGGATTTGATACCTCATCTAATCAATTTTTTGCGAAAGTACTTATTCGAATTCAAATGTAACTCATTATCCGGTTAACTTTGCAACCTTAAACAAAGAAGAACTATACATTGGTAAAATTTGGCGATCTTATTCTGAATGAATTCCCTGTAATACTTGCTCCTATGGAGGATATCACAGACCCACCCTTTCGTGTGATCTGTAAAAAAATGGGAGCAGACCTCATGTTTACCGAATTCATTTCTTCAGACGGGTTGATACGTGATGCGCTCAAAAGCACACGCAAACTTGAATTTGATGAATCTGAACGACCAATTGGTATTCAGATTTTCGGCAGTGAAGTCAATGCAATGCGCGAAGCAACATTGGTCGCCGCGAGTGTTAATCCAGATTTAATAGATTTAAATTTTGGATGTCCGGTCAGAAAAGTAGCCGGAAAAGGAGGTGGCGCCGGCTTGCTGAAAGATATCCCTAAAATGATTGAAATCACAGAGGCCGTGGTCAAGGCAACCAGATTACCCGTAACTGTAAAAACAAGGCTTGGTTGGGATGATGACAGCAGGTTTATTGTCGAAAATGCTGAACGGCTTCAGGATACAGGGATTAAAGGAATTACAATACATGGAAGGACAAGAGCCCAGATGTATAAGGGTGAAGCCGACTGGTCGCTTATTGGGGCCGTAAAGAACAACCCCAGAATGCACATTCCTGTCATTGGAAATGGCGATATTGATAGTCCACAAAAAGCACTTGAGATGAAGAATCGCTTCGGAGTAGATGGAATAATGATTGGACGTGCAGTAATTGGAAACCCAACTGTTTTCAGATCCATTAAACATTATCTGACAACGGGTCAACTTTTACCTGAACCAACAGTCAAAGAACGCGTTGAACTTTGTAGATCACATTTACAAAAATCAATAGCATGGAAAGGAGAACATGTTGGAATGGTAGAGATGCGGAAACATTATTCCGGATACTTCAAAGGTTTGAAAGATTTCAAACCAATTAAGATTCAATTATTAACTGCTTTAGATTCAAATCATCTTTTCGAATTATTATACCAAATAGAAATCGCTTATATCTAAAAAATAATTTTATATTTGTTCCTGAAAAACATCTTCTGGTAGAATCATTTATCGTATATTTACCCACCATCACATAAAATCGATCATAACGTGGATTCTTTCAAGATTTTTATTGTTGAAGATGACCTGATATATGCCAAAATACTGGCTTATCATTTATCTCTTAATCCTGAATATGAAACCGAAATTTTCAGAGATGGTCAAAGCTTATTGAAAAATCTCTACAAGAACCCTTCAATCATCTCATTAGATTATAACCTGCCTGATTTGTCGGGTATGGAAATCTTAAAACGCATCAGGGAATTTAATGCTGATATACCAGTAATTATTGTTTCGGGTCAGCAAGATGTTCTTACTGCAGTCGAATTACTTAAAAAAGGCGCATATGATTATATCATAAAAGATCAGGACACTAAAGAACGGTTGTGGAACTTAGCACGTAACATACGTGAACGAATAAACTTAAAAGAACGGATATCATTTTTACAGGATGAGATAGGAAAAAAATACGAATTCAATAAAGTAATTAAAGGTGAAAGCCCTGCCATTCAACAGGTTTTCAGATTAATGGAAAAGGCAATAACGAGCAATATCACTGTTTCAATCAAAGGCGACACAGGAACCGGAAAAGAATTGGTTGCAAAGTCCATACATTTTAATTCAACCCGAAAAAATGAGCCTTTCGTCGCTGTAAATGTAACTGCAATACCTCATGAACTGATCGAAGCAGAATTGTTTGGCCATGAGAAAGGCGCTTTTACAGGAGCTGCAGGTCGAAGAATCGGAAAATTTGAAGAAGCCAATAAAGGAACCATTTTCCTCGATGAAATCGGTGATATGGATTTAAATATGCAGGCAAAGCTTTTAAGGGTAATTCAGGAAGAAGAGATTACACGCATCGGAAGTAATCAACCAGTCAAATTAAATTTCCGATTAATAGTGGCTACACATCGAAACTTGCAGGAAGAAGTTAAAAAAGGAACTTTCAGGGAAGATCTTTATTACAGACTTTTGGGGTTACCTATTGAATTGCCTCCTCTTCGAAACCGTGCAAATGATATGATCCTGCTGGCTCTTTCATTTATTGAACTCTTTTGCAAACAAAACAATTTAGGGAAAAAGACATTGTCTGCTCAGGCATTAGATAAATTAAGAGCATATTCTTATCCTGGGAATGTCAGAGAACTAAAAGCAGTGATTGAACTGGCATGTGTGATGTCAGAAGGCACAACTATTAAGCCTGATGATATTTCATTTACATCCTCAAATTCAGTCAATGAATTATTAAAGGATGAAATGACACTCGATGATTATAACAGAATTATTATCCGCCATTACCTGGAGCGTTACAATCACAAAGTACGACAGGTAGCATCAAAACTGGGAATTGGCAAAACAACCATCTACCGGTTATTGAAAGATGAGCTGTTATAATCAGCCTCTTACCCAACCTTCAACAAAATATTGATTAACCTCTTCCCCGGAATGATGAACTATGCCATGAATCCCCAATCCCCTTGCCGTTACTATATTTTCTTCAATATCATCAATATACAATGATTCTGAAGGATTTATCTTCCCGGTTTCAAGCATTTTTATATAAATTTCCTGATCAGGTTTGCGCATTTTCATCGTGTGAGAATAAAAACATTGGGTAAAAAAATCGTCTAAACATTTTACACCAAGATTATCAATCGCGTATTGATTGAAATAATTATAATGTATTTCATTGGTATTACTCAACAAATAGACATTGTAATTAATTTTCAATTGTTTGAGCAAATCAAAACGTGACCTTGGAAAATTTATTATCATTGAATTCCAGGCGTAGTCTATTTGCTCATCTGTAAGTTTTAATCCCGATACTTCTCTCATTCCATTGCGAAACCCGGCAGGAGTAATCAGGCCTTTCTCTAAATCAAGATACAATCCCCTGGAAACTGCTAATTCATGAACCTTTTCAATATTTTTTACACCCAACTCCCTGAATGATTGCCCCACACGTATTGGATCAATGTCTATGATCACACCCCCAAAGTCAAAAATCAAATTCTTAATCATATATATCAAACAAATTAGATTGAGTCATCCTCCCTGCAAAGTTACCGGTTTTAAAACAAAATACGAGCAGGTAATGCAGTTATCCCGTCAAATAAATCAGGATGGAATAAACAACAAAATCAATCAAATTGATGATAAGAATCAACATTTTTTTTGTATTTTTGCATTCACAAAAGACAGAAATGTCTAGGTCCTATAGCTCAGTTGGTTAGAGCAACTGACTCATAATCAGTAGGTCCCTGGTTCAAGCCCAGGTGGGACCACCTAAAAAATCAACCACTTACAGATAAAACGGTAAGTGGTTTTTTGTTTTCTGCCAGGTTCATGCTAGGTTATGAGGATTTATTGTAATGTTTTTTGAATGATGTTTCTTTAAATAAAAAGTTCAGGAATAAATACATCAAAATCAAACCCGTCAGTGGTAGTGAGGAACAATATACAGCACTGGTTATGGCAAAAGTCGTCCTTACTCTTCTGTATCTACCTTAATAAGCGCTACTTTGCGAGGATATAAACGGTTAAATATGACGGTATCTATTATTGAGTGCTGAGATTATAGCTTTCTCATTTTAATTTAAATTTGTAAATAATTAAAGCAACTAAATAATGAGAAAAATTAAACGACTTATTTTTTTAATTTTTTTGACCGGAGCAGCTGTTATTTTCGTTAAAGCCCAAAATCCAATTATACAGACAAAATTTACTGCAGATCCTGCACCAATGGTTTTCAACGACACTGTATTTTTGTATACCAGTCATGATGAAGACGATGCTAGCGGTTTTAAAATGCAAAACTGGCTCCTTTACACTTCAACGGATATGGTCAATTGGACTGATCATGGTGTAATTGCCTCATTGAAGGACTTCAAATGGGTTCCATACGACAATGGTGCCTGGGCGCCCCAATGTGTCCGCAGGAACAATAAGTTTTATATGTACTGCCCAATGCCGGGAGGTACAGGAATTGGGGTATTGATTTCCGAAAGTCCTTATGGCCCTTTTAAAGATCCGCTTGGAAAAGCGCTGATAAAAAACGGTTCACAAGATATTGATCCAACCGTATTGATTAATGATGATGGGCAGGCCTATCTTTACTGGGGAAATCCCAATCTTTATTATGTTAAACTCAATGAGGATATGATTTCTTACAATGGTGGAATTGTGAAGGATTCATCTATTGCCAAGATAAAAGGTCAGCCCGATATTTTTCATTATCAGGAAGGACCGTGGGCATATAAACGCAATGGTCAGTACTATATGGCCTATGCGTCAACATGTTGTCCTGAAGGGATAGGATATGCGATGAGTAATTCTCCAATTGGACCTTGGGTTTATAAGGGTGCAATCATGGATGGGGATCCTCGTTCCAGTGGAAATCATCCGGGCATTATCGACTATAAAGGAAACACTTACGTGTTCGGGTTCAATTATGCTGTTTTGAAACAAACTATGTCTAAGCATTATGAAAGAAGGTCGGTCTGTCTTGAAAAATTAACTTTTAATGCAGATGGTACGATTCAGAAACTTCCATTTTGGTCAACAATAGGGGTAAAGCAACTTGCCACACTGAATCCATATAATCGGATAGAGGCAGAAACAATAGCTTTTAGCGAGGGCGTTAAAACCGATAGGTTAACGGAAGTTTTCCGCGATCAGGCAAGGAAATCAACAGACCGAATATTTGTCACTTCAATTCACAATGGAGATTACATCAAGGTGCAAGGGGTTGATTTTTCAAAAGGGGCAATTTCAATCGATGTTTGTGCAGCCGCTATGAATGGTGGAAAAATGGAAATTCATACGGACAATATTGACGGTCCACTTAAGGGAACAGTTAATATAAATAGTTCTGGTGAAGGGGATGTATGGAAAACAATCAACACCCCAGTAAAAAATATTAAGGGTGTTCATGATTTGTTTTTTGTATTCAAAGGTGAAAAAGACTTGTTCCGATTCGACTGGTGGAAGTTTAAAGAACAATAAGTTAACAAACTTTCCTTTTTTTTTGTAAATAATTCGGGCTAAATCAATTATAAATGGAACAATTACTAAAGAAGATCACCATGATGAATTACAAATTATTAGCTGTTTTTGTAGGGGCTGTATTTACCAGCCTATTCGGGTTAGCTCAGACTAGCCAGACTACAATTGTTGAAGACTTCAAGCCTTCTTCTATAAATCAACCGGGGCAAGAGTACCCGAAAGTCAATTCACAAGGTTACGCACGTTTTCGTATAGTAGCACCTAAGGCACAAGACGTTTTAGTAAGTCTTGGGCTCGGTGGCACCAGAGGAGGAACTCCTCTTACTAAAACTGAGGATGGCTCATGGATGGGAACAACCTCAGGACCAATGGAAGAAGGTTTCCATTATTACCACTTAACTGTTGATGGAGGCGTATTTAATGATCCGGGTACTTTGAATTTCTATGGCTCCACCCGTTGGGAAAGCGGAATAGAAATACCTGCTCACGATCAGGAATTTTATACGCTGAAAGATGTGCCTCACGGAAAAGTACAACAGGTTCTTTTCCCTTCCAAGAGTACAAATACCTCACGCAGAGCTTTTGTATATACTCCTCCCAGTTATGACAAAGATGCAAAAACAAAATATCCTGTTTTTTATTTACAACATGGTTGGGGAGAGGATGAAACTGCCTGGAGTAATCAGGGGCATGTTAATCTTATTATGGACAACATGATTGCAGAAGACAAGATTAAACCTTTCATCATTGTAATGACTTACGGAATGACTAATGATACTAAACCTGGTGGTATCCGAAGTTTTAATGTTGCTTCGTTCCAGACCGTTTTGGTCGATGAACTGATTCCTTATATTGATGCTAATTTCCGTACCATTTCAGATCAGGCTCATCGCGCAATGGGTGGTCTTTCGATGGGTGGCATGGAAACTCACACCATAACACTTGCCCGGCCTGAAGTTTTCTCTTACTACGCGCTATTGAGTGGAGGGACCTATACTCCTGCAGAAATCAAAGACAATTCTAAAGTCAAACTTATCTTTATGAGCTGTGGAAGCTTTGAAAACCCTGATGGCGTCAAGAAAGCAGCGGTTACGCTAAAAGAAGCCGGATTTAATGCTGTTTCATTTATTTCAGAGAATACGCGTCACGAGTTTCAGAGTTGGCGTCGCAGTATACTTGAACTGGCTCCACTTCTTTTTAAATAGGGTCTGCTGGAATTAATGGGTCAGGCACCAATATCTTCTTTGTAATTCAGCATAATTAGAAATTAGATATAACATTATACAACAGAAAAATATTCGGGATGAAAAAATTATTGATTTTACTCATTAATCTGATAATTATCCAGATTTCATTTGCTCAAAAAGCTTGTCCGTTAAATATTGATAGTCTTTCTATAAAAGAAGTAGAAAAAAATATCAATAATTGGAATGGTAAAATGGTTGCATTTGAGGGAATTGTCAGAGAAATAAAGATTGGACATGTCGAAAAGGCATATTACAAAATTGCATTAGGCATGGAGCATTTATGGATAGGTGGTCACACTGGCGCTGAATATATGAAGATCGGACAGATACAAAGAGTTTTGGGAATCTTATGCATCGATAGTGCAGATGAAATAAACAAGCTTTACAATGATAAAAAATATTTCATTCTTTCTATTGCCTTTATTGATATGCAAACAAAGCAAGCTTCAGTTTTTCCAGACATGAAATATTTATTTGACGAATGGGCAAAAGGGAAAATTCATGATTTTGGACCGAATTAAAATAACTGATACAGCAGTAAAGATTTAATCTTTCAACCAACTTTTCTATCATTTCATCTTTTAAAGGACTTAGGTGCGTAAAAATAAGATGAAAACAAAAATATTTTTGTGTAAAACATTTTATAGTGAATTTTTGCCATTACTTTTATTTTCATAATTTTATAACACTGAATATCAGCTGTATAATGAACCTATATAGCCCAGGTGGGCCCACCAAATAAATCAACCACTTACAGATAAAACGGTAAGTGGTTTTTTGTTTTCTGCCAGGTTCACGACAGGTTTTTATGATTTTTATTATGTTTCGACAATTCATCAACAGTTTCTGTTTCAATCGTTTTCGAAACAGTTACCTAATCCATTTAACATGACCTTTTACTTATCTATTACCACAAAGACTCTTACACAAATGCAGAATGAGGTGGTTTGAAACTAACTCATATAAGCCGGTTCCGAGGGACCGCCCACATCTTTAATTCAGCTTTAGAATGTTACACGAACTCTTTCTCTCATAGCACACCCTGACCCCATTAATCCCTTAATTCAATCTTTTTATCTATTGATTTAGTATAGATGTAAAGTTGTAAACTCCCGCCCCAACCTCATATACAGCCTTTCCATCTTCCATTCGCAAAAATTTTATGCCTTCCGATTTAACAGCTCTCATTCCATTTTCAGTAACATCTTTTTCTTTTATGGCAGGGACATAAACCGTTGCTGTGGTGTTGGCGGGAATTGTAACATTGAGTGTAAAGGCGCTATTGTCGCGTTTCCATTCGACGGAGATAAGTCCACTAACAGTTTCGTATGAACCTTTTACCCATTTTAGGTCTCCCACAGGAATGGGTTTGATGATGGATTTGCGAAAACCTGCGCCATCGGCTTCAACACCAATTCCTAACAAATCGTGGAAAAACCATTCGTTAATTTGACCCGACATGAAGTGGTTTTGCGAGCCAAAGCTACCCACGCCCGCATCCCATTTTTCGGTAAGTGAAGTGGCGCCCTTTTTAATCTGATAACCATATCCGGGCTTATCGGTCTGATTGTTCATATCGTATATAACGTCGGAATGTCCTTCCATTGCCAATGCACCCAGCAAAAACCGATATCCGACTTCGCCGGAAGTAAAGGCGTTGCCATGACGGCGAATATCAGAAACCAACGAGTCGATAAGTGTTTTACGATTTTGAGGTTCTGTAATATTCAGGAATAAAGGCATGGCAAGAGTAGTATTTGAGCCTGTCGCATAAATGCCTTTTTCAGAATTAAAGAATTCCTTGTTGAATGATTGTTGAATTTCCCCAGTACGTTGTTTATAAAACTTAACATCTTCGGTTTTACCAAGTATTGAGGCTATTTGAGCCATAATTTGATTATCGTAAAAGAAGATTGCTGTACCTGTAAATGACACCGGGGTTAATTGTGAGCCCCATGCAGGTTTAGGACCTATATCGTACCAATCACCTAAGCCAATGGTTATGATATCGTTTTTAGAGGATGAATCGAGGAATGCTACGTACCGTTTCATTTTATCGTAATAGCGGCTAAGCAGCGAAACATCACCAGAAAAAAGGTATTGCTGCCAAGGAACAATAATAAACGAACTACCCCACTCGGAAGAATTACGAAAACCATTGTTTATGTCGAAGGATGCATAAAAATATTCAGGAGCAATGTCTGGTATTAAGCCATTAATCAACTGGCAATCGGCCATGTCGTTCATTACTTTACTGAATGTTGATTGCAAATTGAAATTATACCGGAGCGATGGGCCATTTAGATGGTATTGCTCCAGCCAGCTTTGTTTCTCGCGTTGCGGACAATCGGTCATTATCGACATCATATTGCTGCGTTGAGCCCAGCGAACCAAACTATAAATGCTGTTAAAAAGATTGTTAGAGCATGAGAATTTCCCGATGGGTTCGGCAGAAGAATGTACAACCACTCCATTAAGCGTTTCGATTTTTGGCAAAATACTATCGCCTTTAGCAGGATATAATTCAACTTGCAAATAGCGTCCACCTTGATAGAAAAACTTAGGAAACCAATGTTCTGTTTTGTTGGAAGAAATGGTGTATTGCCACCAAGCCGGACGCACACCTCCCTGAGTTGAAGAAGTTCTGTCAACTGTCCCGTCGGGTTTAAGAAGCTCCGAAGGAATAATGCGAACATAAGCACCGGGATTTCCTTTTATACTAAGTTCAGGCATAATCGAGGTATTCTGGCCAAGATCGTACACCCAAAGATTTGGTTTTATCTTATTTACTTTAACCGGGTTTAATGTTTCGATGGCTTTAACAGGCGAAGATGCGCAAGACAAGCCTTTGAGTTCTCCCCCCTTACCATCGCATTCAATGGCCTGAGCCCAACGCTCATTAGCTTTAAATAATGGTTGATTCCATCCCTGAGATTCGAGCCGTGCATCAAAGTCTTCGCCACCATAGAAGTTTGAATAGGTTATTGGGCCTGTAGTTACCTGCCATGTTTTATCGGAGCAAACAGTTTGAACGGTGCCGTTTTCGTATTCGAGGCGCAACTGTACAATTGCTTTTAAAGGTCCGTATGAATTTAAAAACTTAACATATCGTATTGAATCTGGTTGAATATTATACATACCATTACCTAAAATAATACCGATTGCATTTGCACCTGTTTTGATTTGTTGGGTAACATCATACGTATCGTACAAAACAGTTTTGGGGTAATACGACCAACCGGGAGCCATAACATAATCGCCAACTTTGCTACCATTAATAAACATTTCGTATTGACCAAGGCCGCTTACATGCACTATTGCCCGTTTTAAGCCTGATTCGGTGGCGAACTCCTTGCGAACAAGCATGGAAGAAAAATTTGGGTCTTCCGGTTTGGGACTAAACACACGAAATTCGGCTAAGTCGCGTTTTAAATTAAAGTCTGTTTTTGCCGATTTGTATAAATGGGCATATTTCTCTGCACCAACTGCCGAAATCCATTGAGCTTTCCAATCTGTAACGTTAAGAATTCCCATTGTCCATTGCGAAGGCTCGCTCCATTCGGATTCAATTCCTTTTTCATCCCAAACTTTCACTTTCCACCAATATTGTTGGCTTGATTGCAGGGGCTTTCCGTTATATAAAATTTGTCCCATCCGGTCGGTTTGCACTTTGCCCGATTTCCATAAATTGCCATTGTTGGAGCTTAACAACTCTTTAGTCGAAGCTACTAAAACTTCATAAGCTGTTTGGTGCATTGCACGAGTTTTGGCATTTGTTTGAATTGTCCAACTTAATACTGGATGGGAAACATCAATACCATGTGGATTTGTCCAAAAATCGCATCGGAGATTGCCAGGGATTGAAGAAGCGAAAACAGTTGCCATTGTAAATAACAATAGCGATAAGGCAATGGTGCACTGTAATTTCATAGAATAGTTTATTATTTTGTAATGTTTCGATATTTCTTCAACGGTTCCTTTTTAGTCGTATCCAGCAAAGTTACCTGACCCCTTTGTTAATCCCATTTATTTTCAAGGCTATAAAGCAGAAATTCTTGCTACCCACCCGCCTCCATTCATAAGTTTTACGTTAAGTTTGTCACCCGACTTAACTGTAATTACCTCCTTTTTATAATCTGTTGCATCCCTGTCAGCATTAATTCCATCTTTAAATATCTCTGCTTGATATTCACCAGCTCCCAGGAATGAAAAATCTATTGTCAGTTCTCTTGGGCTCCAGTTGGTCATAGCACCTACAAACCAAACACCACCTTTTCGGCGCGCAATGGACACAAATTCTGCTACTTTTCCATCCAGCGGAACTGTTTCGTCAAAAGTAGTAGGCACTTTTGTGATAAAATCAGTGCATTCATGCTCTTTCATGTATATAGTCGGATTATCTGAAAGCATTTGAGTGGGTTCTTCAAAAACGATATATTGTGCCATCTGATTAACTCTCGTACCCTGAGCCATTGGCATATCATTAACAGGCCTGTAATTTTCCTTAATGCTATTCCTCATAGCTCCTGAGGTATAATCCATTGGTCCGGCCTGATTTCTAATGAAAGGAAGGGTAACACAATAGCGGGGTGCATCAAAACTTTTGGCCCACTTAAAGTTTTCCAGTCCATAAACTCCTTCATATCCGACAACGTTAGGATAGGTGCGTTGCAGTCCGGTTGGCTTGAAAACACCATGATAATCAACCATTAAATGATTTTCTGCAGCAAGTTTGGCAATATCATAAGTGGACGCTACAGCTAACTGATCATCGCGATCAATAAAGTCAATCTTCATACCTTTAATCCCCACTTTTTCATAAAAAGGCATTGCCTTTTCCTTTTGCGTCATAATATCCTTCCATGAGCACCACACAATCAGCCCAACCCCTTTTTGATTGCCGTATGTAATTAATTCCTCAAGATTTATTTTAGAAATTGGTTTTGTAAGGTCACCATCTACATTCCATCCTCCGTCCAGCAATATATAAGGCACTTTGTATTTTGCAGCAAAATCTATATAATACTTATATGTTTCAGTATTCTGTCCTGCTTTGAAATCAACATGAGAGATATTCATTGTGTTCCACCAATCCCATGCTACCTGACCGACTTTTATCCATGACAGATCTGTGATACGGCTTGGTGCAGCGAGTTTCTGAACGATATAGGAACTGAGAAGATCTTTATCTTGTTCGCTAATAACAACAGCACGCCACGGAAAACTTCGTGTACCATTTGTTTTGGCAATATAATCGGCCCTCTTTGTTGGAATAAGATTTAAAGTATTATAGCCACCAGCTTCAATTTCCAGAGGATATTGAGCAAATACTCCTTTAAATCCTTTACCTGTCTGGTTTAAATCAACATACATACCTGGGTAATCTTCAAGGTCCACTTCGAACAATTCAGCTTTCTTATTTTGTCCAACATCAACTAAAACTGGAAGAAAGGCCAGGGAATCTTTCGGAAACTGAGAGAGTTTTATTTCTTTGTAAATGTTTTCAAATGATGAGTTGAATATCTTCCCGCCACGATAATCCCACATCATAGGGATAAAAGCCTTATGATCATCTGTAAAATTAAAATTAGCCTCTTCATTTTTAATAATGATCTCTCCGGGCAATTTTGTAAAGAAGCGATAGGCGATGGCGTCATCATATACTCTGAAGATTACCCCATAGTCGCCTTTGCAGTTCAACGTCACCTGGTTATAAACGTCATTGATTACTGACTTTACAAAGTTTATGGTGTTAATTGTGGCCTTTACACTAGCTGTTTTAGGTGTAATCTTTGCATTATCGCCAAGAACCTCGCCACTTTGTAATGTTAAGGAGATGGCAGATGGAGCAATAATTTGCTGACCTTTGTGTAGAACCGACCATTGTAATTTAGCGCCAGCTTCAATTTTCACAACAATAGCACTATTCGGAGATTTTACTTCAAAAACCTTTTCTTTTTGTGCATAAATAGCCACAGATAACAATGAAAGCAGGATAAATAGCGAGAACTGTTTGTTTGTCATAGCTTTAATTATTTTGTAATGTTTTCTTTTCATTCAGGTAATCCATAATATTAGGCAATTCATCCCGTGTTAATACCAGGTTGTGGTTATAAATTCGTTTAAGATCATCTTTGTTATGTTTAGTAACATAGCTCGTATGCCAAAGCATCCACCATGACCATGTAACGTTGTTTTGAAAACATTCATCCGGATCCGGGAGTGTACCACACTCATGAAATGGAATGGGGATTTCATTGCCATGCATACTCTTCAATTTATTAAACAGAGAAGCATTAATTCCGGGCGAGTAAGTATCGCCACCTGCTATATCATAATATTCCTTGCCCGGATCCCATTCAGTATTAGGATTACCAGTATGACAGAGCACCCAAATCAGGTTATTCAGTTTTCTTTCTTTGGTAAAATAATCGAACATAGTTCGCCAAAGCTTAACAAAGCGTGCTCCACCCTGCTTGCCATACCAAAACCAATTTCCATCGCATTCGTGCATTGGACGCCATAAAACAGGCACATTTGCATCTCTTAATTCGGTAAGATGATCTGCAATCCGCTTTAAATCTGCCCACATAGCAATGTATTCAGCTGTACCGGGTTCGAAACAACGATCTATATCAATCGCTTTTTTACTATTCTCATAACCTTCACCGATGGAGGGTGCCCCCCAATGCCACATAATAGTTGGAATACCACCTGATTTCCACCATTCTATTGCCAATTGGTTTTCTCTTTTGTTTGCACTCTCGTTTATATAGTCCTGACCTCTTATGGCAGGATATTTTCCTGTAATTTCATATATAGTTTGAATTTCATCAATTCCCCAGGGAGACCACATTTGTCCAGATAAGGTTTTCTTACCATACATTGCATATATAAAGTTCAATAGCGCCCTC
>Ga0209538_1000857_pt1 | contig 16897 bp, 8 predicted proteins | sample BarGraNGADG00211_2_FD_184492 | JGI IMG/M metagenome (GOLD analysis project Ga0209538, IMG submission 184492) | Arctic peat soil microbial communities from Barrow, Alaska - Barrow Graham LP Ref core NGADG0004-211 (SPAdes) (version 2) | ecosystem: Environmental > Terrestrial > Soil > Wetlands >... | reverse complement strand
TATTAAATTTTATCTCTTTGAATATTCTGTATTCAGCCTTTATGGCACAAACAGTTTTCAACTCTTTCAATACTTCTGAGATAAGCTCAGAAACCTGCTCCTGTGATTCTCCATGCTTATACCCCATAACTCTTTCAATCTCAGAAACAGTGAGTTTCAGATCAGGAAAATTAAATTGAAACCTTGACTTTTGCATTTATTAATAATTCTTTACTGGTTCAATTGACAATTAAATCACTGCCGGCTCTGGAAATACTCAACGAATCTTACAGCATAATCATCCCTGCCAAGTACCAGGTCAGCAGCCCTGACTGCAGAAGTAATTTTCTCAGGATTTGCAATTGGACAGGTAAGGCCATTCAGTATTGATAAAGTTATAAATGCAGTATTCAGTGATTCCCTGTCAGGCAGGCCGAATGATATATTGCTGGAACCCATTGTTATATTCAGCCCCAGCTTCTGATGTACGAGCCTGATTGTCTCAAGTGTGATGAGGCAGGCTTTAGGATCGGCACTCACAGCCATTGCCAAGGGGTCGATGACAACATCTTCCTCTTTTATTCCTGCTTTAACCGCTCTCTCAAGTATTTTGGCAGCAATAGCCAATCTCTTTTCCGGATCGTTGGTAATCCCATTATCATCCATGGATAAGCCAATTATGGCAGCTCCATATTCCCTGGCAATTGGAAGAAGTGCTTTAAGGGATTTTTCTTCTCCGTTCACTGAATTGATCAGGCATTTACCCGCGGAAACCTTCAAAGCAGCTTCTATAGCTTTGGGATTCGGAGAATCAAGACAAAGCGGGATATCGAATTTTTCCTGAATCTTAATTACAGTTTCGGCTAATAATTTTACATCATCCACACCTGGAAATCCTACGTTAACATCCAGTACATCAGCACCTGCTTTAATTTGGCTTTCTGCCAGTTCCAGTACATAGTCAAAATTATTTTCCTGTAATGTTGTCACTAATTTTTTTCGCCTTGTTGGATTAATACATTCACCGATAATAACAACCGGTCCTTTTGTATCAATTACTACTTCAATTGTTTTTCCCCGAAGTGCTGTTTGCATAAGTCTGCATTTTAAAAAGTGATAAAATTCTAAGATTATAAATGAAGAAAAGATGCCGCCCTTCGGAAGGCATGCATATTATCAATTGATGTCCCTGGTGTAATTTCACAGCCGGCCGATACTATACAACGTTTCCCGGTCTGTATAAAATCATTAATTACTGAATCTCTGATCATTTCCGGTGTTCCATCCTGAATAATTGTTACAGGATCGGCTTTCCCGGAGAAGACCTGTCCTGGGCCGAGCAATCCCGAAAATTCTGCCATTGTTGGTACCAGGTGGTCAATATCGATTATATCGGCGCCGGTGGCAATCATCAGTGGCAGAATGGATGCTGTGTTTCCACAAATATGCAATTTGGCAATGGCTCCTTTATTATGTATTTGATCTACAAGTAGTTTCTGTCTGGAGAATGCAAAACGGTTGTACAATTCAGGGCCTATCTGGGAGCAAAATGCATCTCCGATCCCAATGCAATGGGCTCCGGCATCTATCTGAAGCTTAATAAAATCTATTGCGCTTTCAGTTATTACATCCATAGTTTCCTCAACATTTTCAGGTTCCAGCAAGAAATCAAGAGAAGCCCCTGTTGCACCACGAAGGTCGACATATTCAGCTACCGGACCTTCAACCCAGCCTACAATAAAATATTTCTTACCGGCGACCTTATTATAATTGCGGATTTCAACAATCCGGTTTCCGCACCTGATATTATCCATAGGCCTGTATGGTCTTAACCGTGCAGCTGCGGCGGCGTTTGGAAGATGGCCATCTTTATCGACCGGAAGCCCGTTTTCGGGATATTCTACCTCAATGCCAAATGCAGAAGCCTCTGCCCATGGATCGGACATAACTGTTACCCAGTCAATATCAAAATCCTCTGCACAATGGATCATTGCATTGCATTTTGTATAAGGATCTGTACAAAAATCTCTGTATAGGGCTTTGTCATAAAGTGCAGCCCAGCGCATTATAATAGGGTGAAAGGGAGGTCTGTCAACTGATTCGCCTTTAAGGAAGGAAAGAGTCCGTTCAAGTCCTGTCATTGTCATAAAAGTTTTTAAAGATAATAGGTCCGATAAAAATAGTTATTTTAAGTAGACAATATCATGCAATAAGAGAGAGTCACAGATATCTATCCGGCGTTTTTTATAAACGGATTCCCATCACTGTAACATCGTCAGTTTGAATATTATGTTTCATCCATTCGCGAAGTTTTTCTTCCAGGATCAGTTTTTGGCTCGTCATTGGCAAGTCATATATTTCGAATAATGTATCATAAAACTGTCGACGCAAATATTTTCTGTCATTAGCCCCGCCAAACTGATCCTGATATCCGTCGGAAAACAGGTAAAACACATCTCCTTTTTTATACTCAATTTCTTTCCTGGTAAACTTTCCCCTATCGCTACCTGAAATACTGACATCCCAATGATCTGCCTTAATTATCTCCATTTTACCATCCTCAATGTAAACAAGATCATTCTTCGCCCCGGTATATTGTAGTTTGTTTTTATGTTTATCAAGCACGCATAAAGCTATATCCATACCATCTGAAGCGATTATATCTATCCGCTTTTGCTGAAGCGATTGAATAACTTTTTCACGCAGTTCCGTGACAATGGCATCTGATCTTATTATTCCCTGAATATTTACTATTTCATTTAATAATGTAATTCCCAAAAGACTCATGAATGCGCCAGGAACACCATGGCCTGTGCAATCAGCTACAGCAAAAATGATTTTATTATTCTTTTCCGTCAGCCAGTAAAAGTCTCCACTTACTATGTCTTTTGGTTTACTTAGTATAAAATTGTCTGGCAAAAGGTTGTCAATGAGATCTATGGGAGGTAAAACCGCATGTTGTATATTGCTCGCATAGGATATGCTTGAAGTGATATTGGCATTTTTTTTATCAATCTCATCCCGCTGCAACTCAATCTCATCTTTCTGACACTGAATTTCATATGTCCGTTCAATGACTTTTTCTTCAAGTATTCTTTTCTCAACCAGTAATCTGTTTAAACGCCATTTTACATAAAAGTATATTACCATGCTCAGTATAAGAACTATTACAGGGAAAAACCACCATTTCTTCCAGACAGGCTTTTTTATGATAATACTAAAGGTCAGGGTATTTTCTGAGACTGCACCATCTCCGCTGGATCCTTTTAGGAGAAATGTATACTCACCTTCTGTTAAACTAGGATAGGTGGCACTTGTGTTTTTTGTAATTTCAGACCATTGCTCAATACCTTCCAGTTTGTACTGATAGGTAACAAGGGTTGGCTCCTTTAAACTGATACCCAGAAAATCGATCCTTATTCTGTAATTCCCGGGAGAAAGAATTATTTTATTATCTGCAGGATCGTTCTCTACATCGGTATTAATCTTAATTGAAGTAATCCCTAAAACTGGTGGTACTAATTGGGGAAGCTCCAAATAAGGATCATAGGAAACCAGCCCTTTATCCGATCCAAACCAGATTTTTTCAGATTGATCCCTGCTGGTGGCATTTGGGTTAAATTCGAAATTATCTGAAATATTTTCAATATTCTGTACAGGTTTTACTGAGAAATCCGTTGTTCTGATTCTGCTTAAACCACCTTTATGTCCAACCCAAATATATTGATGATCATCGCTAATGAGTGAATAACAATAATTTGATAAAAGCCCTTCTTTCATTGTAAGATTTATAATAGAATCGGATTCGATCATAAAAACACCACTTCCGATCGATCCAACCCATATCCGAGAGTCCGAATCTTCAATAAGCGGGCCTAATGTTATTGTTCCGGTAACTGAATATAATGGTATCTTATAGACTTTTTCATCCTGTATATAAGCAAGTGTACCGCTTTTAGTGCTTACCCATAGTCTTTCTTTTTTATCTAAATATAAACTGTTAACAGTATTATGTGGCAACCCGCCCTGGCTAAGGGTGTACCAGTTTATCATGCCTGAACCTGAATTTATATTGCATAATCCTTTTTTTGTACCGATCCAAACCTGATCTCCTTTACCGGTAATCATGGTTATGGAGTTTTCAAGTGACCCATTTATGAAAGGGTATTTAAGAATTCTATCATTCCCCACGTTCATTCGAAATATACCATTCTTTCCAGTTCCAATCCAGAGATCTTTCCCATCGGCAGAATAAATTGCTGTTACGGTGTCTTTTGGTAATCCGTTCCCCTTGCCGTAAAACTTAATAACTTTGCCTGACAGCAGATCTGTTTTTACCATCCCGTTTTCAGTTCCCAGCCACCTGTATTTCAGAGTTAAACAGATTGAAAAAATGTCCTTTCCGTATAAAACTTTATCAAATGTACAGAGAGAAAAAGGTTTGGGTGTAATTTTTGTTAATCCATCGCTAAAGTTTCCACTCCATATAATTCCTTCGCGGTCTTCGTATACAATTTTGACAAGGTCGGATGGAAATCCGTTGGTCCTGTTATAATTGGTCATTTTTATCTCTCCAGTCTCACCAGGAACTATTTTAATTAGTCCCTTTCCAAAAGATCCTAACCATAAATTTGACTGGGTGTCTTCATAAATATTCTGAATACCAACTAAGTTAAAAGCCGTATCTCTATTAATTTTTGAAACTTTAGCCACCGTATCATCATAGGTGAGATTGAATATGCCGTCATTTTCCGTTGCAATATAAAATCCTGACCCTCTCCTCATCTTTAATATGCCCGTTACTTTTGATTCCGGAATTTCAACAACAGGACGGATTATCTCTGCTTCACCCGTTACTTTAAGCTTGCAATATTTCAGGCCTGAGTTAGTGCCAATAAGTAATTCATTATCATTCAGAAATTCAAAGGAATTAATAGATTCCTGATCCTTTAATATGTTGGTTTCAAAAACAAATTTCTCCTTGTTCAGTTTAAATAAACCATCAGAAGATGTACTCACCCATATCTGTCCATCGGGACTTTTTGCGAAATGCATTATAGGACTTAAATTTCTTCCCCGGGAAATAACCTTATGAAACTTTTTCCCATCATAGAAGGATACCATGCCATTTATATGACCAAACCACAAACCCTTCTTATCGAGTATACTGCAAAGGACAAAATTGTCTGCAAGAGAGTCAATGGTTGTATAGTTTTCAAAAACAAATCCATTGTACCTTAATAATCCTTCCCCGGTGCCAATCCATAAATAACCCAGGGAATCCTGGTCGATCGAATAAACATAAGTGTTTGTTAACCCTTCTTCTTTACTAAAATTGCGGAAATTATAGTCCTGGGAAAAAGAATGATGGGTCAAAACCGAAAAGAATATAAGCAATATTCCTTTGCAATTTAAATAAGTCCTTACATGAATTATTACTAATAAGGATATTTTAAAAAACCTGTGAGCCAAATACCCTGCTATACTTCTTTGTATCATCATGGAAATGAGAAATTTTAATCACAATTCACAATTTCAGGCACAATCTCCAGCCTAATTATTTCATCTGTATTTTTGGAGAATATACCGGAATACCTCCAATCGGAATAACATAAAATGGCAAAGCATCGCCGTACTGATTCTGAACCGCGACCACAACATTATTGTTTTTTACCTCTACGGATTGGTTTTTAATAAATTGAATCTCAATGGTAGAGTTCTTTTCTTCATCCACTATTGGAAATTTCCGGATAACCCAGTTGTCTTCCCCTGAAACATCACATAGGATGCCATTTTTAGCAACTGAGAATATCCTGATAACTCCATCATTGTCCCAGTCAAAATTTGAAATCTGTATAGAAATGGTCCTGTCATCAACATAAGGATATATCTGACATACTTGTTTCTGATCATCCGAAAACCTGAAATGATATTTATACGTAAAAAGATTGCCTCCCTCCACGGCTGTATTTCCAACCGGACTTGTACTTAAAAAGTATCTGTAAATATTACCATCATCTCCTGATATGCCTTGTGCAATAATTTTAAACACACGTCCTCCGAGTCTCTCAACATATTCTCCTTCTAAAGGGTTAAAAGGACCAAAAGTGTACCATAGCTTATTATATTTTGAATCAATCCCAAAAGACTTTGATGCCATTAAATATCCACTTTTATAATTTCCTCTGGGATGAATACCTTGTGCTGCTGTATCTGACCAGCAACCTATACCTCCATAAATTGAAAAGTTTACCACAGTATTAAATTCGCCTTTGACTTCATCCAAATCTCCTCCTGTATCCGGATCATAAACACGTATATACACAGGGCTGGTCTGTGAAGGAGGAATGAAGCAAAAGAATATCTGGCAAAAATCATCATCTCCCCATGAAGTTTCCGCATTTCCACCAAAGGTCATCAGGTAAGGGATATTCTCATCAACAGCCGGAACAGGTTGTGAAAAGACATCTATGTCAGTTATCAGAATAAATAATATAATAAATGCATATTTAATCAATCCGGTGACAATTAATTTTTCATAAAAATAAATTCTATTATTCCGTCTGTTGTTCTGTTTTCCGGTACACCCGGTTTAAAAACTGAAGGGGACAAACCTAACCCCTTGCAACGGTATGCATCACTGCTGACATCTTTATTTCTGAAATAGAGGGTCAGTCCCTGTGCCCATATTTCTGATATTTCCATTTTTCCGATCGGTAATTTATCCCCAATTGCACGTACTGCTATCTCAAGCCTGATATCCGGACTTCCCTTTAAAACCTCAACAATATTATCAATCAATGGATATGAATCAGGTAAAATTCCGTTTTTGTTAAAATTGACGGTCTGTTCTCCGAATGATTTTATCATTGCTTTTATTTTTGATTTTTGCCGCTCAGACAGATCATCCATAAAATATATAATACCATGCAGTTTTTTGTCTGATATTCCCACAGAATCAGTTTGTTCATTGAACGCATCATCCCCTCTTCCGCCTTTTAATTCCAGTTCCTGGTATGAATCAAATATTCTTATTTTTTTCATGAAACACTTTTGAGGAATTATGCCCAGACTATCCTTTTCACCAAGTAAACCCAACTGAACCATATAATCACCTTTCTTTTTAAAAGTCCGGGTCATTAATATCCCGCCTGGCTTAAATCCTTCTCCAAAGTTCCATAAATAGTCTGTTATCCTGAAATTTTTAAGGTTGATTTTTGCTCCGTCGAATGATATTGACTTATCCACTATTCCTATATCATAAGAATTAATGCAGGCCTGTTCTATATCTTCAAGTTTTATATTATAGTTAACCTGCCCTGCAATGGTATCACCTGTAAGGTCATCGATTATGCTCAGCTTAACCAGGTATTCTCCAGGTCCGGGAAAGCAATGCTGTACCTCTGCACCTTTCCTTATTATACCGTCACCAAAATCCCAGAAATAAGTTACCGGTACTGAATCAATAAGCCGATGTTTCTCATCATAAAGCGTAAAACAATAATTATTCTTCAGTATAGTGTCGCAGGATGTAAATTCAACCGGAGCTGAACTGAAACTGAAAATATCATCTGTTTTCAGCCTGTTTGTGGAAAAATAGCCACTTTTAAATGTTGAATCAATAACAAGCCCAAAATCATCAGCTGTTGAGTTTATTGTCGAATCCATATGCACCGGAGCTAACCATGTCCCGTTAATTTCCTGCGTATAATACAGATCCTTACCGCCAAGGCCTTTATGTCCGTCCGACGCAAAATATAGCTTGTCATACTTACATGCAAAGGGGAAGGATTCATTTTTTGGGGTGTTTATGACCGGACCGAGGTTTACTGGTTTTGACCATCCTTTATTAAGAGTGTCACAATAATAAAGATCCATGCCTCCATATCCTCCGGGCATATCAGAAGAAAAATAGATTCTTTCCCCGCCGGGGGCAAGCGATGGCGTCGAAAAAGAATACAGGGAATTATTAAATGGAAAAGGTTTGATGGCGGTCCATATTTCATTTATTAATTCTGCAGTGTAAATTCCCAGTTTATTTGAGGTATCAGTAATGTTTTTTAACGAATTTTCAATAGTATTATTCCTCGAATAGTAAATGATATTGCCATCTTCATTGAAGGTGACCGGTCCGTCATTAAGATCAGTCGTTAATTCCTTTGACAGTAACTGAGGGGACTTCCAGCCTTTTTTGCCTTTTACCGGCACATAAAATATTTTAAAAAGCCTGTTTTGATCATCCTTATAACCAATGAGAGAATTGTCCCTGAGGTTCGAACAAAATACAATACCACCCTTATAAAATACAGGGGAAAATTCATCATTTATTCCGGAACTGAAAGGGGCCCTTTTTACTATAAACCGTTGAGTCTGGGCATACAATTCTACTTTTAAAGATAAGGATATCAGTAATATTAAATAAAAGTAGTTGCTCATTCAATTAATCTTCTAAAATTGTCTTGGTCCTATTACCTTTCGTGCATATCTGAATACATAGTTTAAAACGATCTCATGAGAACCATTTGTATATTTTCCAATACTGCCAAATTGAAAATCATAGTAATATGCCATTTTGATCTGATAATTGAGTTGACACTGAAGCATTCCAATCAGCATATTTCTGTTACGGTAACCAAGACCCAACCAAATCCTGTCTTTTAAACTGAGCTGTGCATTATAATCAATCTGGATAGCATTATCCGGATGATATTTTATTAACAAAGAAGGGAGGAGCTTAACCTGGGGACTTATCCCCACTTCATAACCGCCGGTAAAAAAATAATTGGACCCCGAGAAATTGTTACCAATTTTATATTTGCCTGTAGTTTTATCCACCTCATGGCTTAAGAACAGGGGTATTGAAATACCAATAAAGTACTTTTTTGTATAATAATATGTTCCCAGACTAAAATTCGGCAAAACTGATGATGTGGGAGTATTGAACAGTTGTATATCATTTGCATCAGTTGCAACCAGCTCATTCCATGCAATATTGTATACGCTGAGGCCAAAACCTAAACCCAGTGCTAATTTGCCATCCTGCAATTCCATCCTGTATGCATAATTGCCAATAAAACTGGATTCTTTATAAATGCCAATACTGTTATTCTCAACTACTAATCCCAGACCTACCCTGTCATTATCAAACGGTGTATGAACTGATAGCATCTTGCTTTTTGGAGAATCAGTAAACCCAACCCACTGATTACGGTACGAAATGGTTGCACTCAATGCATCCTTGCAACCCGCAAAAGCAGGATTAATGTCAAGGGCATCATTCAGATAATGATTTGATAGCGGGAACATCTGTCCCAATAACTGCAATGGGAATAAGACTACCAATATGCTCAGAATAAACCGGTTCATTTTACCTTTTAATTAAAACAGATCCTTTTTTTATTTTACCACTTTCAAATTTCAATATATAGAAATAGGTGTCATTTGGGAGTTCCACACCTTTATTATTTCGTCCGTCCCAATCATTGGAATAATTGCTGTTTGTATATTCTTCATTTCCCCACCGGTTAAAGATGATCAGCTCAACCTGATCAATAATTTCACCGATCACAAAATAATCATTTTTACCATCGCCATTGGGTGTAATTACTGAGGGTATAGGTAATTCATTTACTTCTACTGTCGTAGTGGCTGTATTAGTACATCCACTGGCATTGGTAACTGTAAGTGTATAAACTCCTGCCATAGCTGCTAAAGCACTCGCTGATACTGACGGACTCTGTGAGTTGCTGGTGAACCCGTTTGGTCCTGTCCATGAATAGGTCGTCATGCCTTCAGGTCCTCCTGTAAGATCGAGGGCCTTTAATGAAAATACCGGACCATTATTACTTGCTTCAGCTGCAGGTAATGCATTTACTACTACTGTCGCAGTGGCTGTATCAGTACAACCATTGGCATTAGTAACAGTGACGGTATAAGTCCCTGCAGTACCCTTCACAATGACAGCAGTTGTTTCACCTGATGACCAGATGTAAGAAGTTCCACCACTGGCAGTAAGTGTTGCAGTAGCACCATTACAGATAATGCCATCGTTATTTGCTATTTCTGAATTGTCGGTTATTGTTATAGAAGCAGTTGGCAATGCATTGACTATTATACTGGTTGTATTCGTATTCGTACAACCGGTGGCGGCTGTTACGATTACTGTATAGGCCCCTGCCATAGCTGTGTTGGCATTGAGTATCGATGGGTTCTGTGCGCTGTTTATGAAACCGTTCGGACCGCTCCAGCTATAGTCTGTTCCGCCGGAGGAAGTAAGGTTGATGGTGTTTCCCACACATACCGGGCTGTTACTGCTCATAGTGGTGATTGGCAATGCATTGACTATTACACTGGTTGTATTCGTAGCCGTACAACCGGTGGCGGCTGTTACGGTTACTTTATAGGCCCCTGACATGCTAGTGTCAGCAGGGGATATTGATGGGTTTTGTAAAATGCTTGTGAAAGCATTCGGACCGCTCCAGCTATAGCCTGTTCCGCCGGAGGAGGTAAGGTTGATGGTGTTTCCCTCACATACAGGGCTGTTATTGCCAGCAATGGCGATTGGCGATGCATTGACTATTACACTGGTTGTATTCGTAGCGGTACAACCGGTGGCGGCTGTTACGGTTACTTTATAGGCCCCTGCCGCTGCAGTGGTGGCATTGTTTATTGGTGGGTTCTGTTTATTATTGCTTGTGAAACCGTTCGGACCGCTCCAGCTATAGCCTGTTCCGCCTGAGGAAGTAAGGTTGATGGTGTTTCCCTCACATACAGGGCTGTTACTGCCCGCCGTGGTGATTGGCAATGCATTGACTATTACATTGGTTGTTTTCGTAGCAGTACAGCCGGTGGCGGCTGTTACGGTTACCGTATAGGTCCCTGCCTTGGCCGTGTTGGCATTGGATATCGATGGGTTCTGTTCGATGATTGTGAAAGCATTCGGACCGCTCCAGCTATAGCCTGTTCCGCCAGAGGAGGTAAGGTTGATGGTGTTTCCCGCACATACCGGGCTGTTACTGCCAGCAATAGCGATTGGCAATGCATTGACTATTACATTGGTTGTTTTCGTGACCTTACAACCGGTGGCGGCTGTTACGATTACTGTATAGGCCCCTGCCATGGTAGTATTGGAATTGGGTCTCGATGGGTTCTGTTCGATGATTGTGAAACCGTTCGGACCGCTCCAATTGTAGCCTGTTCCACCTGAGGAAGTAAGGTTGATGGTGTTTCCCACACATACCGGGCTGTTACTGCCCGCAGTGGCGATTGGTAATGAGTTGACCGTTACATTGATTGTATCCGAATCCGTACAGCCTGGGGCAGCTATTACGGTTATCGTATAGGCCCCTGCCATGGTAGTATTGGAATTGGGTCTCGATGGGTTCTGTTCGCTGCTTTTGAAACCGTCCGGACCGCTCCAACTGTAGGTTGTTCCAATTGAAGAGGTCAGGTTTATAGTGTTGGCCTCACATACCGAAATATTGCTTTTTACATTTGCTGTTGTACACGTATATTGAAAGAAAGAATCTATGGGATCACTTTGAATATCTGTCATATTCCCATAGCTACATGTCGAATTCGGGTAAGGAGTTGTAGTTGGCGATGTGCAATTAAGCACCGGGAAATTCGGATAATTGTTGGTTAATTCCACAGGAGAAATTTTTCCGCCAATAAATAGCTTAACAGGGTTGTCATTGCTGGTAAATGGACCTTGAAGAACTGAACCATTTTTAATAATGTCACCTGCAACGATCAGATAACCATTTGCTATAATAATAGTCTGGTTGCTGATCGTAAGGTTTCCCCTGACAATAAGAACTCCATTGTCGTTTACTGTTACCTTAGTATTATTTTCAAGTAATAAATTTCCTTTTATAACAAGCGTGTCATTAATAATCAGATTACTGGCAGTGCCAGAAAATGAGAGAGAACCATTTACTGTAATATACCCGTTAATGGTAATATTATCGTACCCGCTAAGGTTAGTAGTTTGGGGTACCGTCCATGTTGGGTTCCAGCTGGCAGGTGTTTCCCATGCACCGGTATAATTATCCTTGCCTGAATAAGTCTGTGAAAGTACTACCTGGCCAGGTAGACAAAATATCCATGACAATAAAATGATCCTCTTTATTTGTACAATCATTCTGTACAATTTAATACATTACCCATGCGCTGATTGAAATAATCGGTCTTTCAGGTTCAATCAAAATATCAATATCACTATTTTCTTTATTCATAAGTCAAAGATAATGAATTTTTTATTTGCTGGAAATGATACTGCCAATATGCTCAGAATAAACCGGTTCATTTACCTTTTAATTAAAACAGATCCCTTTTTTATTTTAACATTTCCAAATTTCAATACATAGAAATAGGTATCATTCGGAAGTTCCACACCTTTATTATTTCGTCCGTCCCAATCATTTAAATAATTGCAATTTGTATATTCTTCATTTCCCCACCGGTTAAAGATGATCAGCTCAATACTGCCAGCTAAAGCATTTAGCTGAAAGAAATCATTTTTACCATCTCCGTTAGGTGTTACGACTGATGGAACAAACAGATCATATACAGTAATTGTAACTTCGTCACTTGCCTCACAGCTACCATTTCGGACCGTCCATAAAAAAATATTTTCTCCGACAGACAATCCGGTCACCCATGATATTGGAGAATATATATCCTGAATCTGACCTGAACCTGAGATTACAGACCATTCCCCCGTTCCGGATAAAGAAAATTCTGCTGCGAGCTGTGTTTCAAAAATAAATTTCAGTTCCTTATCCGGACCTGCAACTGCATCAGGCTTCTCTTTAACAATTATGGACTGTTTAGCCGTATTGGTACAGACATTGGTGTAGTTATATTCTAAATTGATATTACCGATTCCCGTCGATGACAGAACATTTCCCGAAATATTTCCCGGACCCCCGGTTATAATAAATGTTCCCCCGGCCGGACTAGCGGTTAAAACCCTCAGATCACTTGTACACAATGGACTACTGCTGCTGGTTATATTAACTAATGGTAATGCATTCACGTTTATTATGGTCAATGGTGATGCTGCACTCTGACATCCATTTACATTTGCTACTCTAACCGCATAACTACCAGCTATGGTAACGTTTATACTAGCTGCAGTTGCACCAGTCGACCATAAATAAGTTGAACCTGCGCTTGAGATTAAGGTTACACTTCCACCTTCACAGAAAGTTGTTGGACCGACAGGGAAAATTGCTGGCGTTGCCGGCAAGGCGTTTACCGTTACGATAGTGGCTACGGACACTTCGCTCTGACATCCGCCTGCATTGGTTACCATTACGGTGTAGCTTCCGCCTGTGGTAACATTTATATTTTGTGTTGTTGCTCCGGTTGACCATAAGTAGCTTGTTCCGGCACTTGAGGTCAGGGTCATGCTACTCCCTGCACAGAATGCTGTTGGGCCGCCAGGGGTAATGGTTGGTGTTACAGGTAAAGTATTAACCGTTACTTCTTTTGCTGCTGATGGTGCACTCTGACAATCATTTGAATTAGTAACCTGCACTGTATAACTTCCTGATGTGGTAACATTAATACTTTGTGTTGTTTCTCCATTTGACCATATGTATTTTGTACCTGCACTAGAGGTCAGGGTTACACTCCCACCGACACAGAATGCTAATGGTCCCGATGCGTTAATTGTTGGAGTTACAGGTAGAGCATTAACCGTTACTACAACTGGTGAGTTAACAGTAGTAAATCCATCGTTAACAGCTACCTTATAAGTTGTGTTAATCATAGGATTAGCGATCGGATCAGCAATTGAGGATGTAAATCCACCGGGCGTCGAAGTCCATGTATAGTTATAAGACCCAGAGCCCCCGCTTGCTATTGCATGGAGTTGTATGCTTTCGCCGGTGCATACTATTCCGGGGGTAGCTGTTGGAATTGAACTTAAAGCACCACCGCTTATCGTTATTGTCACTTCATCGGTGTTAGAACACGATGTTGTTTCCGACTTTGCCATCAATGTATAAAACGTTGTCGCCGGCAAATTTACAGTTGTCGGGTCCTCTATTAACGCATTAACAAGTTGTCCGGAAGGTGACCAGTTATAAGTAAATGGACCGGTACCTGTAACAGTTGCATCAATAGTTGTACTTGTTCCATTAGCAATAGTTGTATCTTTTCCGGCATTGACTTCCGGTAATGGATTTACATTTACAACGGTTAGTGCTGAAGCTGCACTCTGACATCCATTTGCATCTGTTACCTGTACAGAAAAACTTCCTGAGGTATTAACATTTATGTCTGGTGTAGTTACAGCATTTGACCATAAGTAACTTGTTCCTTCACTTGAGGTTAAAGTTACACTGCCTCCGGCACAGAAAGTTGCTGGACCGTCAGCGCTAATGATTGGTGCCGGTAAAGTATTTACTGTTACAATAGTGGCTACTGATGCTGCACTCTGACATCCGCCTGTATTGGTCACCTGAACAGTATAACTTCCTGATGATGTAGCATTTATGCTTGATGTAGTTGCACCCGTTGACCATAAGTAACTTGTTCCTGTACTTGATGTTAAGGTTACACCACCACCGTCGCAGAAAGTTGGTGGACCTCCACTTGTAATAGTTGGCGTTACTGTTGTACAGGTAGACTGAAAGAAAGGATATATGGGATCATTTATAAGATCTGTCATATCCCCATTACTGCAATTAGAATGTGGATATGGATTTGTAATCGGGGCAGTGCAATTGAACGCAGGGAAATTCGGTTGATTTTCGCTTAATCTTAAGGGAGCAACTGTTCCACCAACATATACCTTAACAGGATTGTCGTTGCTGGTAAATGAACCCTTGCTATAAGGGCCGCCTTTATCAATGTTGCCCGAGATAATAAGATACCCATTTGCTGTAATTTTAGCATTGTTGTTGAAAGCAAAGTTTCCCCTGACAATAATAATTCCAGAATCGTTTACTGTTAAATTATTAAAATTGTCAAGCAACAAATCTCCCATAATAATAAGAGTGTCATTAATAATCAGATTAGTGGGAGAACCTGAGAATGCAAGAGAACCATTTACTGTGATATACCCGTTAATTGTAATATCAAATCCGCTAATAATGGTTTGAGGTGATGTCCACGCCTGATTCCAGGAAGCTGATGTCTCCCAGGCGCCGGTATAATTATCCCTGCTTATATGTTGTGAAAAGATGCCCTGGGTCAGTAAATAAAACATTCCAATCAACAAGATAATCTGTTTTATTTGTAATCTCATACAGTGTCTGTTGATAAAAAGTCGCACAAATAAAATTACTTCTTTTATTTATAAATAAGGCGATTCAGGCTAATAATTTAACTATATTTCAGTAGAATTGCGTTTTCAATAACTTTAAAGTTTTAATATTTACCAAAATATATTTCCGGATGAAAAGTAAAGTTATGCTTCTTACTTTCTTATGTTTTAGTACATTCACTATAGCACAAGAGAACAATATCGGAATTTTCAACTCAAATTCTGATATCGGTAATCCTAAAAATGCAGGTTCGGCACTGTACAATGAAGCAGATCAATCCTATACACTAAAAGGATCAGGGTACAATATCTGGTTCGAAAGGGATGAGTTTAATTATCTCTTTAATAAAATTACCGGAAACTTTATTCTGACAGCAAATTTTAGTTTTCCCGGCAAAGGTGCTAATGCACACAGGAAAACGGGATGGATGGTCAGATGGTCAGATGACGAAAAATCTCCTCATATTTCAGGGGTATTGCATGGCGACGGGCTTACGGTATTGCAATGGCGAGGTTCTCCGGGAGCTGCAATGAGGGATCCACAGGATGAGATTTTTGCTGCTGCTTCAAATTATAATATAATACAGATTGAGAGAGATGGGAAGATAATAATTATGAGGGCAGCACATACTGGTGAACCTCTTGAAGTTATTGGTTCCCATGAAATGAATAATATGCCCGATGAGGTTATGGCCGGCTTATTTATCTGTTCTCACGACACCAATGTTACTGAAGAAGTTAAAATCTGGAATGTAAGGATTGACAAACCGGTTGCTGATAACTATAATCCGGGCAGATCAGGGAACCTGGGGTGTCGGCTTGAGACGATGGATGTTTTTGACGGTAAAAGAAAAATTATTTTTGAGAAACCGGGCAAATTCGAAGCCCCAAACTGGATGCCGGATGGTAAAAGGCTTCTGTTTAATATGGATGGTGCATTGTTTACAATTCCTGTTACAGGAGGAGAGATTGTGAAACTCAATACCGGATCTGCCAACAAAATTAATAATGACCACGGAATATCTTTTAATGGTAAGCTTCTGGCTATCAGTAATCAGAAAGAAGGGAAGAGTGGTGGTGGTTCAGCTGTTTATGTTCTGCCGCTTAAAGGTGGGAATCCAAAAATAATTACTGAAGAGACTCCATCGTACTGGCACGGATGGGCGCCAAACAATAAAGAGCTGGTATATGTGGCTCAGCGGGATGGAAAAAATATCTATAACATTTATAAAAACTCATTTAAGGGAGGGAAAGAAGTTGCAATTACTAATATCGGTGCCGGAGAACATGTTGATGGTTGCGAATATTCGCCTGACGGGAAATATATTTATTACAATGGCAGTCACACAGGTACGATGCAGCTATGGCGGATGAAACCTGATGGATCGGGGAGGGAGCAACTCACTTTTGATGAATACTATAACTGGTTCCCGCATGTTTCTCCAGATGGGAAGTGGATTGCTTTTATCTCTTTCCCTCCGGATATTGAAAAAAACAGCCACCCATCTTACAAAAGGGTTATGTTGCGATTAATGTCTGTTTCAGGTGGAGAGCCAAAAGTAATTGCATATCTCTATGGAGGCCAGGGTACTATCAATGTTCCATCTTGGTCACCAGACAGCAAGCAAATTGCATTTGTCA
>Ga0209538_1000856_pt1 | contig 16899 bp, 13 predicted proteins | sample BarGraNGADG00211_2_FD_184492 | JGI IMG/M metagenome (GOLD analysis project Ga0209538, IMG submission 184492) | Arctic peat soil microbial communities from Barrow, Alaska - Barrow Graham LP Ref core NGADG0004-211 (SPAdes) (version 2) | ecosystem: Environmental > Terrestrial > Soil > Wetlands >... | reverse complement strand
GGATTTCTCCAGCCATCGCGCGCCTTTCTCCCGCTGATTTGATAGAATAATTTTTTGATCCAGGCGAAGGGGGTCGCGCGTGACGCTAGCCGGAAGTACGAAGTTCGGTGGGCCTTTCGGAGCCGGAACCAGCACCGTGTCCTGCTTCCGAGACCGGCGTCCCTCCTCGACACCCTCGCGTGCCCGCGAGGGATCCCGACGCCCCGATCACCCTGATCCGGCGACCATCCCTGCCCCATCCGCCCCCGCCCCTGGCGTAAGAGAAGAGCGAGGAGAATGAGCGATGGCCCAGAAGGCACTCGTAGAAGAACTCCGGAAGATCGTCGGCGAAAAGAACGTCCTTCACTCCGACGTGGACATGCAGCTCTACCAGTACGACGCCTGTCTGCAAGAGCGGCGTCCTGACGCCGTCGCCTTCGTCCACTCCACCGAGGAGGTTGCGGGAGTCGTCAAGGTCTGCAACAAGCTCGGCGTCCCCTTCGTGCCTCGGGGAGGAGGCACGAACCTGAGCGGCGGCACCATCCCCATCAAGGGCGGGGTCGTCGTCGAGATGATCCGCATGAACCGGATCCTCGAGGTCGATCGCGCGAACCTGCGGGCGCGTGTCCAGCCGGGCCTCTTCAATCTGGAGCTCGGCACTGCCCTCGCTCCTCTCGGCTACCAGTACCTCCCAGACCCGGCAAGCCAGAAGGCGGCCACCCTCGGAGGCAACGTGGCCGAGAACTCCGGCGGCCCGCACTGCTTCAAGTACGGCGTCACCACGAACCACGTGCTCGGGATGACGGTGGTCCTGCCCGACGGCCAGGTTGCGACGATCGGCGGAAAGGCCCCCGACACGCCGGGTTACGACCTGACTGGGGTTTTCGTCGGCAGCGAGGGGACGCTGGGGATCTGCACCGAGGTCGTCGTTCGGATCATGCGGCTCACCGAAGGGGTCAAGACCCTCCTGGCGATCTACGACAGCATGGAGGAAGGCAGCGAGTCCGTCTCGGCCATCGTCGCCGCAGGCATGGTCCCGGCCACCCTGGAGATGATGGACCAGCTCGTCATCCAGGCGGTCGAGGCGTCGATCCACTGCGGCCTGCCGCTGGACTGCGCCACGGTGCTCATCATCGAGGTGGACGGGCTGAAGGACGACCTTGAAGCCCAGGCCCAGGCCATCGTCGACCTGTGCAAGGCGCACGGCGCCCGCGAGGTCCGGGTGGCCAAGGACGACGCGGAGCGGGCGATGCTCTGGGCCGGACGCCGCGGCGCCTTCGGCGCGGTGGCCCGGCTGGCCCCGAGCTACCTGGTCTGCGACGGAACGGTGCCCCGCACCGCCCTTCCTCAGGTGTTGCGAAAAGTTGCCGAGGTCGGCAAGAAGTACGACCTGCGGATCCCCAACGTCTTTCACGCCGGAGACGGCAACCTGCACCCTCTGATCCTCTTCGACTGGCGGGACGCGGAGCAGAAAGCCCGGGTCATGAAGGCCGGGATGGAGATCCTGGAGCTGTGCGTCGAGCTCGGCGGCACGATCAGCGGCGAGCACGGTGTGGGGCTGGAGAAGATCGACGCCATGCGCCTCGTCTTCACCGAGGCGGACATCCACAGCCAGGTCCGGGTCAAGAAGGCCTTCGACCCCCGCGACCTGGCCAACCCCGGGAAGATGTTCCCGGTCCCTGCGGAGGTGCTCAGTGCACGCTGACCTGGGAGGCCTTCAGGGACGGCTGGAGAACATCGTCGGCGCCGAGTACGTGAGCGCCGACCCCGAGGTCACGGCACGGTTCGCCGTGGACGGGGTGAAACCGGGACTGACCGTACGGCCGGGGACACAGGACGAGGTGTCCAAGGTCGCGGCCACTTGCTCGGCCGCGGGAGCGACCATGATCCCGTGGGGAGGCGGCACGGCGATGGGGCTGGGGAACCGCCCGTCCAGCGCGGACGCGGTCGTCCAGCTCGACCGGCTGGACCGGATCGTGGAGTTCGACGCCGCCAACCTGTGCGTGACGGTGGAGGCGGGAATGCGCCTGGGCGCGCTTCGGGAGACCGTCGCCGAGAAGAAGGAGCTCCTCCCAATCGATCCGCCGGCCGACAGCAAGGTCACGATGGGCGGGCTGGTGGCGACGAACCAGAGCGGCCCGGGCCGGCTCCTCTACGGGACGGTACGGGACTGGCTCCTGGGGATGCGCGTCGTCCTTCCGGACGGACAGGGCATCCGCTGCGGCGGAAGGGTCATCAAGAACGTCTCGGGCTACGACATGAACAAGCTTTTCATTCGCAGCCTGGGGACCCTCGGAATCCTGACAGAGGTGACGGTCAAGCTCCTCCCCCTGCCCGTGAAGCGGACCGCGATGGTCTCCCTCTTCCCGGAACTTTCGCAGGCGACGGCCGCCGTCGGGAAGGTCCTGGAGTCGTTCCTCCTTCCCGAGGCCCTCGACGTCCTGAACCCCGAGGCGATGACCCTTCTCGCCCCAAGCCTGGAACTGACGGCTCCGGCCGGATCCTGGGGCCTCGCCGTTTCGCTGGCGGGCAGCCGCGAGACGGTCGATCGGCAGGAGCGGGACTTCGCTGCCCTCTTCCGCGACGGGGGCGGAGTCGTGACGCCCCTTCAGGACGGACGGACGGTTCCCGCCTGGGACGCGATCCGCAACGTCTTCGACCTGCTGCCGGCCCCGCCCGCCCAGCGGGTGCTCTGCAAGATTGCCGTGTCCATCAGCCGGACCGGCGAGATGCTGGCCGCCGCAGGCGCGTTGGGCGAGCGGCTCGGGCTCAGCGCCACGGTGGTCGCGCACGCCGGAAGCGGCGTTGTCTGGGCGGCGTTCCCGCTCGGGAGGACGGCACCTCCGGAAGCGTTGCTGGCCGAAGCGCTGGAAGGGCTGCGCGCGAAGGCCGTGGCTACGGGAGGCAGCCTGGTCCTGCAGGCCGCTCCCGCGAACCTAAAGGCGCGAATGGACGCCTGGGGGAAGCCGGGCGAAGGCTTCGACGTGATGCGGCGGCTCAAGGCGGAATTCGATCCCCGGGGTCTCTGCAACCCGGGGAGATTCGTGGGCGGGATCTGAAGCGAGGTCCGACAATGGCAACGACAGAACTCCTCCCCCTTTACGACACCATCGCGCAATGTAATCGCTGTGGCTTCTGCCAGGCCGGTTGCCCCGTTTACCGCGTGACCGGCGAGGAGCATTCGCTGGCGCGCGGGCGCCAGGCCATCGCGCGGAGCCTCATCCTGGGGAATCTGGAGCTGACCTCGGAGGTCTTCCAGGCCCTGGAGGACTGTCTGCTCTGCCGCGGCTGCACGGCCCACTGTTTCCCGGGGATCAAGACGGACGAGATCGTGACGGCGATGCGCCACGCTTACATCACCCGCAACGGGCAGCCCGCCTTGCAGCGCATCCTGTTCCGGACGGTCCTGGCGGACAGCAAAAAGTTGGAGACGGCCGCCCGGATGGCGCTCTGGGCGAAGCGCCACGGCCTCGCGGCGGCGGCGGAGAAGACCGGCCTCTTGAACCTCGTGGACAAGCGTCTCCAGGTGGCGAACCAGGTGGTACCCACGGCGTCGGCGAAGCCCTTCGCGCGGGGAAAAAAGGGGAAGGCGCCCAGGCCCGAGAAGGTGAAGCACCGGGTCGGCTACTTCGCCTCCTGCGGGTTCAGTTTCCAGTTCCCCGAGGTGGCCGAGGCCACGCTCCGCGTCCTGGCTCGGAACGGCTGCGAGATCACGATGCTCGACAACACATGCTGCGGCCGTCCGGCGCACTCCTACGGCGACGTCGATGCCGCCCGCGACATCGCCCGGAAGAACGTGGATCGCCTGGCCGGGGCGATGGGATTGGACGCCATCGTCTCGGAGTGCGGGAGCTGCAGCACGTTCCTGAAGGAGTACGGAAACTTATTGAAAGGCGATCCGCTCTACGCCGACAAGGCCGCGGCCCTTTCGGGTAAGGTGAGGAGCTTCAGCGAGTTCCTGGTGGCAGCCGGGGCCAACGGGAGCCTCGGCACGCTTTCCGGGACGGTCACCTACCACGACCCCTGCCACCTTTCCAACCGCTTCGCAAAGGTCACCGCGCAGCCGCGAAAGCTGCTGAAGTCCATCCCGGGCATGACCTACAAGGAGCTTCCAGAAGCCGACTGGTGCTGCGGGGCGGCAGGAAGCTACACGTTTCTGCACCACACCGAGGCGACCGGAGTCCTCGACCGGAAGATGGCTAACGTGGAGAAGACCGGGGCCGGCACGGTGGCCACCGAGTGCCCCGCCTGCATGATGCACCTGAGCTACGGAGCGCGAGAGAAGGGTCTGCCGGTCAAGGTGCGGCATGTGAGCCAGATCCTGGACGAGGCGTACGAGGCCGGGAAGGCCACCTGAGGGCCAGCCCCGAGCGCTGACGGGTGGCCCTGGCTGGGCAACCAGGGCGCTCCTCTATTTCGGGAGGGGCCGACCAGAGATGGAGGCGTCGAGGATCTCGATGGGGTGGGCGGCGGGGAGGGCCTGGCCGCGCTGGCGTAGGAGCTTCTGGATCTGAAGGGTGCAGCCGGGGTTGGCGGACGCGAGGAGGTCCGGTTTGACGGAGAGAACGTTGTTCACCTTGCGCGCCCCGATCTCCTCGGAGCTTTCGGGCTGGACCAGGTTGTAGATGCCGGCACTGCCGCAGCACTGATCGCTGTCGGGAATCTCGACGAGCTCCAGGCCCGGTATCCCGGCGAGGAGCTTGCGTGGCTCTCCGCGGATCCCTTGCGCGTGCGCGAGGTGGCAGGCGTCGTGATAGGCGACGCGGGCGCGGAGGGGATGGCGCGGCGCGACGGGTGGGAGCCCGGCCAGGAATTCGGTGACGTCGCGAACCTTCGCCGAGAAGGCCGCGGCACGTGCGGACCAGATCGGGTCGTCCGCGAAGAGGCGGCCATAGTCCTTCAGGTTCGAGCCGCAGCCGGCGGCGTTGACGAGGATCGCGTCCACCGGTCCTCCGCCTGAGACGGCCTCGAATCTTGCAATCGTGTCGCGAGCGAAGGCCAGGGCCTCCTCTCCCCGGCCCGAATGGATCGAGAGGGCGCCGCACTCGACGTGCGTGGGCAGAGCCGTGATCTTCGCACGCAGCGCTCCGGTCGTGCGTACCTCGTCGTGGCGAGACCAGAAGGCCCGCGCGGCGGGCTCGTCCAGGGTCTCGCAGGCGCCGGCGGCTTCGCGGCGGACGAGCCCGGTCAGACGCTCGCATTGCTCGGCGATACCGGCCCGCAAGCCCTCGAAGCGCACCGCGACGTCGAAGCGGTCGGCCTCGCGCCAGGCCGCGACGACCGAGGTCGGTTCGAGCTGCGCTTCTTTGATGCCGCGGACCAAAGAGCGCAGGCCGGCGCCCGAGCGGCCCGGCAGATGCAGCGTGACCTCCTCCTCGGGGAGCGGATGGAGGCGAAAGTTCACCGTGGTGATCAACCCGAGAGTGCCCAGCGAGCCGATCATGAGCTTGGGCAGGTCGAAGCCCGCGACATTCTTGACGACCTTCCCGCCGCCGCGCGCGAGCGTGCCGTCGGCGCGCATGAAGGAAATACCGATGATGAGGTCCCGCACCGAACCGAAGCGAGCGCGTCGGGGGCCGTAGGCATTGGCTGCGATGATGCCGCCGACGGTCTTTCGCTCCGGAAGCGGCGGATCGAGGGCGAGGCGCTGGCGATGGGACGCGAAGGTTCTCTGGAGCTCTCCTAGAGTCAGCCCCGCTTCAGCGACCACGATCTGGTCCGAGGGCGAATGCTCGACGACGCGCGCGAGCCGGCCGGTCCGCACGACGGCGTCGATCCTCCTGGGGGCAGTGCCCAGCTCGAGGTCCGTGCCGCCGCCGATGAAGGCGAGAGTCTTTCCGCCGAGGGCCGACTCGCGGAGCACCTCTCCGGCCTCGTCGACGGTCGAGGGCTCGTAAACGGTCTCGGGACGGGCTCCGAGAATCACGTCGCCCTCCGCCGCGGGACGCGAGAAGACGCTCACTCGCGCCACGCCTCGCCGGTGAGCTCTGTCGCGTGAGGGCGATGGGGCCCCGGGCGTTCGCCGCAGAGACGGGGCGTCGGGAAGACCTTCCCCGGGTTCATCCGGGTTTCCGGGTCGAACGCACAGCGCACGAAAGACATGGTCTCGAGGTCCCCCTCCGAGAACATCTCTCCCATGTAGACCGCCTTGTCGGCCCCCACGCCGTGCTCGCCGGTGATCGAGCCGCCGTAGCGAACGCACATCTTCAGGATCTCGCCTCCCATCTCCTCGGCCGCTTTCTCCTGTCCGGGCACCTTCGCGTCGTAGAGGATGAGAGGGTGGAGGTTGCCGTCCCCGGCATGGAAGACGTTGGCGACGCGCAGACCCGCGCGATTGCCCATGACCTCGATTTCGCGTAGGACCTTCGCGATCTTGGAGCGAGGGATCACACCGTCCTGGACGAAGTAGTTCGGGCTGATGCGCCCGACGGCGGCAAACGCGCTCTTCCTGCCCTTCCACATCAACGCCCGCTCGGCCTCGTCGCGCGGCCGGCGGATCTCGATGGCTCCGGCCGCGCGCGCGAGCTCGACCGCGTTGTCGGCCGTGTTCTCGACTTCGGCCTCCGGGCCGTCGGCGTCCATGAGCAACGCCGCGCCGACGTCCGGCCAGTCGAGCCCGGTCGCGGCCTTGGCCGCGGCGATGGCGAGACGGTCCATCATCTCGATCGCGGCCGGTACGATGCCCGAGGCGATGATCGCCGAAACGGCGTCGCCTGCCTCGTCGGTCGAGGGAAACGTCGCGAAAAAGGTCCGTGTCGCCTGCGGCTTGCGCAGCAAACGCAGGACCACCTCGGTGACGATGCCGATCATCCCTTCGCTGCCGACGAGAACTCCCAGGAGGTCATAGCCGGGCGTATCGAGCACCGGACCTCCGAGATCCACGACGCTCCCGTCGGCAAGCACGAGCCGCGCCCCGAGCATGTGATTGGAGGTGAAGCCGTACTTCAAGCAGTGCGCTCCTCCGGAGTTCTCCGCAACGTTTCCGCCGATCGTGCAGACGCTCTGCGAGGAGGGGTCGGGCGCGTAGTAGTACCCGGCCGAGCTGATCGCCTTGCTGACGTCAAGGTTCGCGACGCCCGGCTGGACCCGCATCCAGCCGTTCTCCAGATCCACTTCGAGGATCCTCTTCATCCGCGAGAGCCCGACGACGACGCAGCCAAGCAGCGGGAGCGCGCCTCCGGAAAGTCCCGTGCCGGAGCCGCGGGGGACGATCGGGAGATTCGCCTCGCGCGCAATGCGCACGACCTGCGCGACCTCTTCAGTAGAGCCGGGTAGAACGACCAGGCCCGGCATCACGCGGGAGCTCATCAAGCCGTCGCACTCGTAGGTGCGAAGCTCGGAGGGGTCGATGATGCAGTGGCGCTCCCCGACCACGGCTGCCATCCGGGCGACGACTTCCGCCTTCACGGAGGTTGGAGGTGTCCCGGTAGCGCCCATCGGCCTATTCTCAACCTAGGTAGGGGGAGGCGGGAAGGGCCAAGTCCGCCTGCCGGAGGGCCAGGCTCCGGCAGGCGGCTTCGAGATGATCTGGATGCCTCTACCCGGCCTCACTTTCCTGGCAAAAGTGGAATGGCCCCCGTGAAGACGTAGGCCTGAAGGAGCGCGATCAGTCCGATGATGGCGGCGCCGGCCACGGAATGCCACCAGACGGTGCGGAAGATGGGGCCGAGGGCATGGGATCGCTCGTTCTCGTCTTCGTAGCAGGCCGCGCAGGCGACCATGATGGATTGCGCGTCGATCATCTTGCCCATGACGCCGCCCGTCGAGTTGGTGGCGACGATCAGGACTTCGTTCAAGTGCAGCTGCTGCGCGGTGATCCGCTGGAGGCTGCCGAAGAGAGCGTTGGAGGCCGTGTCGGAGCCGGTCAGGAAGACGCCCAGCCAGCCCAGGTACGCCGCGAAGAACGGGTACATGGAACCCGCGCCGGTGAACGCCAGGCCTAGGACCGCATCGGTGCCGGAATAGCGGGTGAGGAATCCGAGCCCGAGCACCTGGCCGATGACCAGAACGGGGATCTTCATTCGGCGCGCGGTCCGGCCGATGGCCTCTCCCCACTGGCGGCCGCTGAGCCCGAGGACCAGCCCGGAGAGGAGCGCCGCCACGAACACGCCCGTCCCGGCGGCCGACAGCCAGTTGATAGCGAAACGCGCCGCTTCCGGCTTCGCGTCCGGCTTGGCGACCGGCGGAGTGCGCTGGACCTTGTTGTGCAGCGCGGGCATGTCCCATGCCGGCAGCGAGAGGGTGCCCTTGAACGGCGAGCCGAGCAGCGTGGTGTCGACCTTGACGCTCTGGAACACGTTGTTCAGCGTGGTCTTCCAGGCCGGCATCCCCCAGAGACCGCAGCAGAGGATCAGGATTGCCCACGGGGTCCAGGCGTACGCCGTCTGGCCGACGGTGTATTTGTATGTCCAGTCGGTGTCCGTCACGTGAGCCGCCGCGCGAGCCTCCGCGCCCGTCTTCGCCGTGGCCGCCCCCGCCGCCTCGCGCTCCGACTTGAGCAGGAAACGGGTCTTCGGGTGCCACACGAAGCGCAGGAAGAGAGCCGTGCAGATGACGGAGAAGACGCCGGAGACCACGTCCGTCACCAGGTGGAAGGTCGCCGTGCCCGAGGCGTAGTACTGCATGAGGGCGAACGATGCGCCCGAGACGAGGGCCCCCGGCCACACTTCCCAGACTTCCTTCCACGTGCCCCCTTCCATCTTCACGAAAGTCGCGATCAGCCAGAACGGAACGAGGATGGAGACGAAGGGAAGCTGGTGACCGGCCATGGTGGAGAGCGTGCGCTGATCCAGACCGCTGACCGCCGCGAGCGTCACGATCGGCGTGCCGATGGCCCCCCAGGCGACGGGCGCCGTGTTGGCGAGCAGGTTCAGGACGGCCGACTGGAAGGGCCGGAAGCCCAGCCCGACCATCACGGCCCCGGCGATGGCGACGGGGGTCCCGAACCCCGAGGTCCCCTCGATGATGGCGCCGAAGGAGAACGCGATGAGCAGGACCTGGAGCCGCCGGTCGAACGAGATGTGGATGATGGATTCCTTCACGATCTCGAACTTCCCGGCGATGACGGTCATCGTGTACAGGAACATGGCCCCCAGCACGATCCAGATGATCCCCAGGAACCCCGAGAAGGAGCCGAGCACGAAGGCTGAGACGGCCGAGAGGAGGGGCATCTGGAAAGCCATGCACGAGACGAGGAAGGCCGCCAGGACGCCATAGAACGCCGCATACGGAGCGGAGATGCCGAAACGCTTTACGCCCTGCTTGTCACGATGCGGGTGCAGAGCGATGAAGTACAGCAGAACCAGGATAGGAATCGCGGCGACGAGGGTGGACAAGAAGACGTTTCCGAACGGGTTGTAGTTCTGGAAATACATAGGACCTGACTCTCCTCATCAAAAGCGGCGTTAGCCTATGAACCGGACTGAAGGATCGAACAGGAGCCCTCTCAAGGATAGAAATGTTAACTGGAATTCTCGTCTCTGGCGCGGCTAAAGCCGAAACGGGTTGCGAAAGGCCTGGGGGCGGCGCCGCCCCCAAGGCGAAGGTTGGCGGGGTCGTTGGCTGGCGCTGACCGATACGGGGTTTGTGTAGGCCGAATGATCCTGGCGCCATAGACCATCCGTGACGTCGAAACTCCCTGCGCGGAGGCATAGTCTTCCTGTCGGGTGAGTGAGGGCTCACGAACGAGTCTCGGCCGTTCCTCCCGGGGGTCCCTGGCGGCGGTAGCACTGCTGGCCGCTTTCGTGATGCCCGGGACTTTCCCGACCGCGACCATGACGGGCTTTTGTCTCGAATCCGAAGCGCACTCTGAAGACCGGAGGCCAAAATGACGACCTACACGCCAGGAATGCTGAAGGGTCTGATCGACTCCACCCCGGACGTGGCCCTGCTCAAGAATCTCGGCGACTACTACGCCCATCGTCACCTCCCGGACACGGGGGTCGACAGCGAGGCCATCTACGACTGCCCGCGCACGCAGGTGATGGTCCGGACCGCCGTGAAGGGGACGACGATTGGCACCCACTTCCATACCGTCTGCGACGAGATCATTGTCGTTGTGGGTGGCCGCGGCGAGCTGCTGATCAACGGCGAGTGGAAGCCGGTGAAGGTCGGCGACATTCACGTCTGCCCGCGAGGGATCATTCACGACACGCGGGCTCTCGAGGAGAACCTCCAGTACCTTTCGATCTTCACGCCACACCTTCCGCCCGGCACCGACATCAACTGGCTCAAGTAGGCGCAGGGCTGTAATCAGAGAGGAGTTCTCATGATCGACGAAACACTGACGATGATCCCCGGGCCGACCCCGGTCCACCCCCGGATCCTGACGGCCCTTGCGCGTCCGACCGTATCGCACGTCGCCCCGGCCTTCGTGGAGGAGTTCCGGAAGGCGCTCCTCGACTTCAAGACGCTCTGCCAGAGCTCGTCCGGCCAGCCCTTCATCGTCGCGGGGGGCGGGACGCTGTCGATGGAGATGGGTCTCGTGAACGTGGTCGCGCCCGGCGAGAAGATCCTCGTGATCTCCCAGGGTTACTTCGGCGACCGCTTCGTCGACCTCGCGGGCTCGTTCGGCATCGTCTGCGACGTCCTCCGCTCGGAGTGGGGTCACGCCGTTCCCCCGGTGGAGGTCGCGGCCCGCCTCGCGGCCGGGTCGTACGCGGCCGTCACGATCACGCACGTCGACACGTCGACGGGCACGATCGCTCCCGTCGAGGCATATGTGGAGCTGCTCCGCGGGCGCTCCGAAATGGTGATCCTGGATGGCGTGTGCGCCACCGGTGGCATCGACGAGCGCTTCGACGCGTGGGGTCTCGACGTTCTCCTCACGGCGCCTCAGAAGGCGATCAGCGCGCCTCCTGGGGTCGCGCTCTGCGTCCTCTCGGAGCGCGCGATGGAGCGCCGCCGGTCGCGGTCCTCGATGCCGGCCTACTACGCCGACGTGATGCGCTGGCTGCCGATCATGCAGGACCCGGGGCGCTACTACTCCACCCCCTGCGTCAACGAGATCGTCGCCCTGGCCGAGGCGCTCCGAATGGTCCACGAGGAAGGGCTTCCCGCCCGGTTCGCTCGCCACGGCCGGATCGCACGCGCCGTTCGGGCCGGCCTGGAGGCGCTCGGCCTCACGCTCTTCACGGCGCCGGACTGCCGCGGCGACACCCTCTCCGTCGTCCTGCTGCCCGCGGGCATCGCGGACCTCCCGTTCCGTAAGGAGATGGCTTCACGCGGTGTGGTCGTCGCCGGCGGGCTCGGACCGATCGCCGGAAAGGCATTCCGGCTCGGGCACATGGGTAACATCGGCGCGGGCGAGTTGGTGGCCGCGCTCCAGGCCGTCGAGGGGAGTCTTCGGGCACTTGGCATCGCCGTTCAGCAAGGCGCGGCGGTCGCCGCGGCGTCGGGTCTCCTCCCGGAGGCGCCAAAGCGCTGAGCCGCCGCGGAGGACCCGTGAGAGAATCCCGCTTTGGTATGGGGCGGGGCTCACCCTATCTTCGACGAGTCCGTGACGCGCTGGGAGGGAGAGCGCGGAACCAGGATCCCCGTCCGCCGAGCAATGCCCGACGCTCCCTCTCTCGACACCGATGCGCGTAATGCGGCCATGACAGAAGGAGGATCACGATGGGTAACCTGACGCGGAGGAAGTTACTGATCGGCGGCGGCGCTCTCGCCCTGTCGCCCCTGGTCGTCTCCCGGGCGTTCGCCCAGGGCAAGACGATCAAGATCGGCGCCCTGTACCCCCTGACGGGGAATCTGGCGTCCACGGGGCTCGACAACAAGCGGGGGGTCGAGCTGGCCGTCGACATCATCAACGGCAAGTACGACCTCAACCTCCCCCTGGCGAGGACCCAAGGGATCCCGGGTCTCGGCGGCGCGAAGCTCGAAGTCGTCTGGGCCGATACGAAGGGAGAGCCCAAGAACGGCCAGGCCGAGGCCGAGCGCGTCGTCACTCAGGACCAGGTCGTCGGCGTGATCGGCGCCTACCAGAGCTCGGTCACCAAGACTGCCAGCCAGGCAACGGAGCGGCTCAAGGTCCCGTACGTCTGCTCGGACTCCTCGTCCCCCAACCTCACGGAACGCGGGCTCAGGTACTTCTTCCGCGTCAGCCCGCACGACGGGATCTTCTCCCACGACCAGTTCAGGTTCCTGAAGGACCTCGAGACTCAGAAGAAGCAGAAGGTCCAGACGCTCGGCGTCCTCTACGAGAACACCGAGTTCGGCTCGAACGTCGGCAAGGAGGAGCTGAAGTACGCCCAGGAGTTTGGCTACAAGGTCGTGGCCGACGTCTCCTACGCGAACAACGCGACGGACGTCACCAGCGAGGTGGGCCGGCTCATCAAGGCCAACCCCGACGTCCTCCTGCACGCGTCGTACATCACGGACGCCATCCTCTTCACGAAGACGTTCAAGGAGATGGGCTTCAACCCGAAGGGGATGCTGACGATGGCGGGCTACATCGAGCCCGGGTACCTGCCGGCGATCAAGGCCGACGGCAACTTCATCATCGTCCGCTCGACCTTCGCGCTGGACCTCGCGAAGAAAAAGCCGCTCGTCGGCCAGGTCGCCGGCCTCTTCAAGAAGAAGTACGGCATCGACTTTAGTGAGAACGCGGCGCGGAGCTTCATGGCCCCGTTCGTCCTCGCCGAGGCGATCAGCAGGGCGAAGAGCACCCAGGCCGAGGCCATCGTGAAGGCGCTCCGCGAGACGAACATCCCCGGCGACCAGGTGATCTACCCGTGGAAGGGGATCCAGTTCGACCCGAAGACCCAGCAAAACGTCCACGCCACCGGCACGCTGGTCCAGATCCAGGACCAGCAGTACGTCACGGTGTGGCCGTTCGAGTCCGCTGCCAAGGACGTCGTCTGGCCTTTCCCCGCCTGGAAGTCCCGGAAGTAGCCGCGCCGTGAGGGGGAGGGGCCCGCCGGGCCCCTCCCCCGAGGTCCCGCGAAAGGAAGGAAAGATGGCCGACCAGCTGCTGCAGCAAATTGTGAATAGCCTGCTCATCGGGTCCGTCTACGCTCTCGTCGCCATCGGTCTCACTCTCATCTGGGGGGTGATGAACGTCCTCAACTTCGCCCACGGCGACTTCCTGATGGTGGGGATGTTCATCGCCTTCTGGTGCTACACGCTCTTCAAGATGGACCCGATCTTCTCGATCCCGGTCTGCGCGGCGGTCCTGTTCCTCCTGGGTTTGGGCATATACCGCTTCATCATCAGTAAGGTGATGAAGGGGCCTGGCCTGGCGCAGCTCGTGGTCACCTTCGGGATCAGCATCTTCCTGGCCAACCTGGCCGTCATGCTCTGGACGCCTGACTTCCGCCTCATCGAGAAGCCCCTCCTCTCCGGCACCTGGAGCCTGGGCAGCGTCCAGCTGAGCATCCCGAAGTTCGCGGCCTCCGTCGGGAGCGTCGTGGTGTCGGCCGGGGTCCTCCTCTTCCTGAAGAAGACGCGGACGGGCAAGGCGATCCTGGCCGTCGAGATGAACCGCGACGCCGCGCTCCTGATGGGGATCAACACGGAGCGGATCAACTCCCTCTCCTTCGGCCTCGGGTCGGCCCTCGTCGGTATCGCGGGGGCCTTCCTCTCGATGTACTACTACATCCACCCGCAGGTTGGAGGGCTCTTCGGGCTGATCTCCTTCTGCATCGTGGCCCTGGGCGGGTTCGGCAGCATCGAGGGGGCGTTCATCGCCGGGATCCTCATCGGGCTCGTCCAGACGCTGGGCGGCTACTTCTTCGACCCGGCCTACAAATACGCGCTCGTCTTCCTCGTCTACCTCATCACGGTCTGGATCCGGCCCCAGGGCCTGATGGGTTGACGGGCGTGCCGACGTTCACGAAGCGGCAGGTCTCCATCTCGGCGGCCGTCCTCGTCCTCCTCGCGCTCTACCCGCTGGCCGTCAGGGGCTCGTTCCCGATGCACCTGATGATCATGGTGTTCATGTTCGCGATGCTCGGCGTCGCCTGGAACATCATGGGCGGGTATGCCGGGATGTTCTCGTTCGGACAGGCGGCGTTCTTCGGGATCGGAGCCTACACGTCGTCCTTCCTCCTCACGGCTTACCACGTCAACCCGTGGATCGGCCTCCTGGCGGGCGGGGTCGTGGCGGCCCTCGCGGCCGCCCTCATCGGCATCCCGTGCTCCAACCTGCGGGGACACTACTTCGCCATCGCGAGCATTGCGTTCGCGGAGATCGTTAGGATCCACTTCAACAACTGGAAGCTCATCGGGGCCGCCGAGGGGCTGACGATCCCGATGCAGGACGAGTCGCTCCGGAGCTTCATGTTCCACTCGTCCAAGGCGCCCTACTACTACATCATGCTCGGGTTCCTCATCCTCTCGCTCGGCGTCTGCTCGTGGGTCGCGACCTCGCGGATGGGCTTCTACCTCCGCGCCATCAAGGAGAGCCACGACGTGGCGAAGGTCCTGGGGATCGACGTCGTGCGGTACCGGATGGCGGCGATCATGATCAGCGCGTTCCTCACCGCGATGGCCGGGACGTTCTACGCGCAGTACATCCTCTACCTCGACCCGGAGAGCGTCCTGATCCTCCCCATCTCCGTCCAGATCGTGCTCGTCGCCATGCTGGGCGGAGCGGGCTCCGTCATGGGGCCGGTCATCGGCGCGGCGATCCTTCTCCCGATCTCCGAGGTGACGCGAGTGAAGCTGGGCTTCAAGGGGAGCGGCCTCGACATGATCATCTACGGGACACTGATCATGCTCATCTCGGTCTACCAGCCCCAGGGCGTCTGGGGGCTCCTCCAGAAGATCGGGCGGAAGAATAAATGAGCGCGGTGCCTCTCCTCGATGTCCGCGGCGTCACCAAGCGCTTCGGCGGGCTCCTCGCCAACGACAACGTCTCCTTCACGGTGAGCGAGGGGGAGATCGTCAGCATCATCGGACCGAACGGCGCCGGGAAGAGCACGCTCTTCAACTGCATCACGGGCTTCTACCCCCCCAACGCCGGGCACGTCCTGTACGGCGGGCGGGACATCACCCGCCTCGCCGCGGACCGGATCTGCAAGCTTGGCATCGCGCGGACGTTCCAGATCGTCCAGGTCATCGCCGACATGACGGTCCTCGAGAACGTGATGACCGGCGCCTTCCTGAGGAGCGCCCGGAACGGGGCGGCGCACGAGAAGGCAGAGGAGGTCCTCCGGTTCGCCGGCCTCCACGAGAAGCGCGACGCGGCGGCGACGTCCCTCACCATCGAGGCCAAGAAGCGGCTCGAGGTCTCGATGGCCCTGGCCACGCAGCCAAAGCTCCTCATGCTCGACGAGTCGATGGCGGGCCTGAACCCCGTGGAGCTACGGGGGATGATCGCCCTTCTCCGGCGGGTCCGGGCGAACGGGGTCACCCTCGTGATCGTCGAGCACGTGATGGAGGCCGTGATGGAGCTCTCGGACCGGGTCATCGTGATCAACTCCGGCAAGAAGATCGTCGAGGGCCCACCGAAGGAGGTCGTCGTGAACCCGCAGGTCATCCAGGCCTACCTCGGAGATCGGTACCGTGCTCGAGGTTGAGGGGCTTGCCGTCGGGTACGGGGACCTCCTGGCGATCCAGGACGTCTCCTTCAACGTCCAGAAGGGCGAGGTCGTCAGTCTCATCGGCTCCAACGGGTCCGGCAAGAGCACCCTCCTCCGGACGATCTCCGGCCTGCTCCGGCCCCGGAAGGGGACGATCCGCTTCGAGGGCGAGCCGATCCACGTCGTGCCCCCGTACGACATCGTCCGGAGACGGATCGCGATGGTGCCCGAGGGACGGCAGCTCTTCGGCCGCCTGTCGGTCTGGGACAACCTCCTCCTCGGGGCCTACGCTCTCGGGTCCCAGGACGAGATCGGCGCCGCGCTCGACGACGTCGTGAAGCTCTTCCCCTGGCTCCCCGGGAGGAAGAGCCAGCGCGCCGACACGCTCAGTGGCGGCGAGCAGCAGCAGGTGGCGATCGCGCGCGGGCTGATGTCGCGGCCGTCGCTCCTGATGCTGGACGAGCCCTCGCTCGGCATCATGCCCAAGCTCGTCACCGAGCTGTTCGAGACGCTCGACGAGATCCGGAAGAAGGGAATGACGGTCCTTCTCGTCGAGCAGAACGTGTTCGAGGCCCTCAGCATCTCCGACCGGGCCTACGTGCTCCAGACGGGGCGCATCGTCCTTCAGGGCAAGGGAGACGATCTGCTCCAATCCGATCTCGTGAGGCAGGCCTATCTCGGGATGTAGCGATGTAGCATTGCCACGAGACTCCGGTGCGACGGGGCAGCGAGGCAAGGTGAAAGGGGGCCCATGGTGAAGCCTGACATCGAAGCGGTCGTTCGCGACGCCGACCTCGCCGGCTGGGAGCCGGTCGAGGTCGAGTACGGGACCCGGTCCTTCCCGGTGCTCCTGCCGGGAGGCTCCCGCATCCTCGAGATGAACGAGGTCGCGCCCCTCGTCGACCCGGGTGCGCGGATGCGCGCCTCCCTGAACGCGCCGATCGGCTCGCGCACCCTTCCGGCCATCCTCCTCGGCAAGGGTAAGCCGGCCGCGGAGCTGACGGTGTGCATCACGACCTCGGACATCACGCGCCCGGTGCCGTACAAGGGAGACTCGGGGATCCTGCCGCCCCTCCTCGCGCTCCTCCACGAGGCCGGGATCCGCCGCGAGAACGTCACTCTCCTCGTGGGGACCGGGACCCACCGGCCGAGCTCCCCCGCCGAGAAGGTCGCCATGTTCGGCGAGGACGTGGTCGCGCATTACCTCATCGTGGACCACGTCTGCGACGACGCCGCGGCGCTCGTCGACATCGGGCGAACGGCGAGCGGCACCGAGATCTTCATCAACCGAATCTTCTTCGACGCCGACGTGAAGATCGCGACGGCGCTCGTCGAGAGCCACTTCATGGCGGGCGCCTCCGGGGGCAGGAAGGCCGTCTGCCCCGCGCTCGTCAGCCGCAAG
>Ga0209538_1000855_pt1 | contig 16908 bp, 12 predicted proteins | sample BarGraNGADG00211_2_FD_184492 | JGI IMG/M metagenome (GOLD analysis project Ga0209538, IMG submission 184492) | Arctic peat soil microbial communities from Barrow, Alaska - Barrow Graham LP Ref core NGADG0004-211 (SPAdes) (version 2) | ecosystem: Environmental > Terrestrial > Soil > Wetlands >... | reverse complement strand
TGATTAAGACTGGATCGATATCAAAATACTGGCCTAACCCGCCGCAAACGCCCCCAAGAATTCTGTTGTTGCATGAACGATAGAGATGTTTCTCTGTCATACACTCCTTATCATTAATATTTATTATCCAAATTCTATCATATATTCGCTAGATTTAGAAGCAATCAAGCTCCCGTCATCTTGACAAAACGGTAGTTTTTGGTATATTAACTAGTTTCCCAAAAACAACAGATTACAGATTATACGAATAATACCCCGAGGGGGTCCCTTCGGGACAAATCATTTGAATATTAGTATTATCTGTCTGATTAGTCATCTGTTCTTATTTCAGGAGTTTTATGGAATTGTCCCCAAAACAACAAGTAGTTGACGTCTTGAAGAATAGCCAAAAAATTCTTCTCCTGACACACAAAAATCCCGATGGTGATGCCGTTGGTAGTATTTTGGGTCTCTATTTCTCCCTGATAAAAATGGGCAAAGACGCAATCGCTGTCTGCGCTGACGTTCCTTCAACCGTTTTTGACTATATGCCGGGAGTCAAGGAAATTTCTCAAAATTTCGCTTCAGGTCGGGATTTTGTTATCTCAGTGGACACCTCCACAGTCAAAGCGGACAAGATTATGTATAAAATGATCGATAATAAACTGAATATTATTGTCACCCCCAAAGGTGGAAGATTTAGCAAAGAGATGCTCTCATGTTGCGACGGCAATTTTCATTATGATGCCGTCGTTGTACTCGATTCAACTGATCTTGAGAGAGTCGGCGACCCTTATGAAAAACATCCAGAATTGTTCTACGATGTTCCAGTTGTGAATATCGACCATCATGCTGGCAATGATTTTTTTGGCAAAGTCAATCTGGTTGATTTGACAGCCACTTCCACCTCGGAAATATTAGTTTCTGTCTTAGAAGCTCTGACAGGGGATCCAAAATTTATGAATGAAGAGATTGCTACCTCATTATTGACTGGAATTATCACCGATACAAACTCCTTCCAAAATACCAATACGACTCCTAAATCTCTGACAGTGGCGGCCCAGCTAGTCGCTTTTGGCGGAAGACAGCAAGATATTATCAAATATATATATAAGACCAAACCTCTCTCCACATTGCGTTTGTGGGGCCGAGCCTTATCGAGCCTGAGAGATGAAAAAATGCATAAATTTGTCTGGACTCAGCTCTATAAAAAGGATTACCTCGAGGTTGGCGCCGCTGAAACCGAGTCATCTGGTGTTATCGATGAATTATTGAAAACCGCCTCAGGCGTTGATTTTGCTCTTTTGCTTTCAGAAAAAAACGGTGATGTTCACGGTTCACTTCGATCGACCAACAAATCCAAGGATGTTTCCGAGATTGCCAAGCTTTTTGGCGGAGGCGGTCATCCGATGGCCGCTGCCTTCCAAATAAATGGCACTTCCCTAGAAGCTTCCTCGGATTCCACCATCCAAAAAATCAAGGAATATCAAGCTTCATTGGTCTAAAAGTTGAGACTTGCTAGCGATTTGTGCATTGTTTCGACTATTATGACCATAGAGCGTACGGTAATTTGTTTTCAATGTGTTGAAAAATTGTTTTTTGTTTAGCCTTGGGGCTTAATTGATTGTTATTTATTTTTCGAACAAAGTGAGAAGTTTGAGAATATTAGTTCCCGGCTTTGCCTCGAACGATAATAGTCAGCTAAGCCCAAAGGGCTGATGCCACATGTAAGTCCTGAATCCATCAAACGATGGCAGGCCTTGTACAAGGAACGTGTTCCATGGGAACTAGTTCAATAGAAAAACAGCAAGAGAAGAGACGGGATGCTTTCGGCCAGGGACTTGGAATAGGGCATGAATTCGGCTTGGCAATGGGAGACGAGCATGTTACCCCCACCATGTTGAAGTTTGCCGCATCCGATCCACTCCGCAAGAAGTCTGTTGGTGCTGCGTTGCGCGGCGAACTGACTTTTGCAAAAGCGGACTTCGATTTCATCCTCACTCGCGAACAGGAAAATATCACCACCATTTTCAACTTTGCTGGCATCAAACAGCCTGAGACGGACATGATTGTGCGGGCTTTACGCAGTGCCGAAGAACGGTTCGGAGTCATCACGACTCATGACCGTGTCATTCCGGCCAGTCTCACCCTCGACATCCTTTTCCGTGCGCTTTACGGCTTTAATGCCTGGGCAACGAATCAGGATGGCTATCAGCCAATCAAGCTGGAACATAACCAGAACGGCGAATGGTGGGGTACCGATCGAGATGTGAAACATCTTCCCACTGAGCTGGGCGTACTTCGGCTGGATTTTGCCGAGGCGATGCAGGCGACCGATTTGATTGGTCGGCCGTACAACCTCAACATGGATGATCAGAATGCCTGGGCTTTAGAGCAGGGCGGCAGTGGTCTCTATAGTGCCGAACAGACAATTTATGTCTTCCTGCGATCCATCATTGAACGGAACCGTCTGCTCTGGTCGGTCGGCTCCTGCCGCTGTCGCAATGCCTACGGTTCTGGCCGCTCGCTCCGCGTGCGCTTCGATGCCGGCGATGGGTTCTGCGTCGACTACTGGGATTGCGATGTTCGGCGTTGGTCTCTGGGCGCGTTGCCGGAAGTCTCTGTACTTGTCCCTTAGTTCCGCCTTGGCGGAGTTTGGACTTTCTGGGGCATTGGTCTTTGTGCTTCCCGCCGCTATGCGGTCGATTCAGGTGGCTCTTCTACATAAAGCTCTTTTGGGAGTAGTAGGAGAGCCATTTTTTTTAATCCATTGGGACTCTAGCTTTGAGTTCGTGTTCGGTCTCCGCAAGTTAGAGACTTAAATTTTTGGACTCTTTAATTTTTTGAAACTTTGACTCTTTGGTACTTTGAGACTTTAGTAACGGTAGCCCCGCCAAAGACGGGCAGGCGCTTGTAAGTTGATTAATCAGCAAGATTGTGATATAAAATAAGAAGTTCAATTATTAATAAGGGCGAAACTGCCGTAAGGCAAGTTTGTAAAGTGCAAATTTTACAACTTCAAGCTTTGCTTGGCAGCTGAAAGGAAAAGATGGTTCAAGAAAAGGCCGCAAAAGCGGCGAAAGACGATCTGGTTAAGAAATACCAGACTCACAAGAATGATACTGGTTCGACAGAGGTTCAGGTCGCAATCCTGACCAAGAAAGTTTCTGATCTGACTAAACATTTGAAGGAACACAAGAAGGATTTCGATTCTCGACGTGGACTTCTGATGATGGTTGGTAAACGCAGACGACTTCTCAATTATCTTCGCAAAAATGATGAGGAAAAATATCTTAAAGTTATCGCTGATCTAGGGCTGAAGAGATAAGTTTCAGAGTTGTGAGCCAGTCTCTGGCTCTCACTTTGTAACTTATTAGTAAAAATTTGGAGGGTATCGGGACAATAAGTATGAAGTATGAAGTTAATAGTATAGATATATACTTGTAACTCTATACTTTGTACAAAGTCTCTGTACCTCTTCCGAAGGAAGGTAGTTTATGGTTAAGAAAATGGAATTTCAAACTCATTCATATGAGGTTGATTTTGGTGATGAAAAAATAATGCTCGAGACGGGCAAATTGGCAGGTCTGGCTAATGGTTCAATTACTGCTAGATATAAAGACACTGTTGTCTTGGCAACTGTTTGTTTGACTGCTGAGCCAAGAGAAGGCATGGATTTCTTCCCACTCATGGTGGAGTTTGAAGAGAAGTTTTATGCTGCTGGTAAAATTTCCGGTAGTCGTTTTATCAAAAGAGAGGGTCGCCCCTCTGATACCGCCGTTCTAGCTGGTCGGAAGATTGATCGTCCTATTCGACCTCTTTTCCCAAAGAGCTATCGCAATGACGTTCAGATCATTATCACAGCTCTGTCATACGATGGATCGATTCCTATCGATGTATTGGGTACATTCGCGGCTTCAGCTGCTCTGATGCAGACAAATGCGCCTTTCAAGGGCCCAATCGCTTCAGTTAATGTTGGTATGATTGATGACAAATTCGTTCTCAATATGGATAAGGATCAGCAAGAGCTTTCAAAGCTAAATCTTACTTTCGCTGCGAACGCTGAACGCGTCATGATGATTGAGACAGAGGCAAATGAAGTTAGTGAAGAACAGGTATTTGAAGCAATGCAGTTTGGCCATAAAGCTATTCAGCCACTCCTCCAATTACAGCACAAAATTGCAGAAGATCATGCCCGAGAGGTAACCGAGGAAATTGCCGACGAGAAAATAGTTGGCGTTCACGCTGAAGTTTACAATCTAGTGGCTGACAAGATCAAAGAAGCTATGGTTGCTCTCGAGAAGGAAGAGAAGGACTCGAAGCTTAAAGCTTACGAACAAGAAGTCCTTGATTCACTTGAAGGAGCTTACAAACAAATTGATATTAAAAATGCTTTTACAAAAATTGTTCAGAAGGAAATTCGCAGATTAATATTAGAAAAAGGCATTCGTCCAGACGGTCGAGGTGTTGAAGAAATTAGACCAATTGGTGTTGAGGTTGGTATTCTTCCAAGACCTCACGGCTCAGCTTTATTTACTCGTGGCCAGACACAAGCTTTGACTGTCGCCACCCTTGCCTCTCCTGGTTTTGAACAGCTGATCGACACCATGGAAGGTGAAAGCACCAAGAGATTTATGCATCATTATAATTTCCCACCTTATTCGACCGGTGAAGTCCGACCACTTCGTGGCACTGGCCGACGTGAATTAGGGCATGGCTACTTGGCTGAAAAAGCTTTGAAACCAATGATTCCAGATACTGACAGTTTCCCATACACCATCAGACTTGTTTCAGAAATCCTAAGTTCAAATGGATCAAGCTCGATGGCTGCAACTTGTGGCTCAACATTGGCCCTGATGGATGCAGGTGTTCCAATCAAAAAACCAGTTTCTGGCATCGCGATGGGTCTTGTGACCAATGAAGATTCTTCGAAATATAAAGTTTTGATGGATCTACAAGGTCTTGAAGACTTTGCCGGAGATATGGACTTCAAAGTTGCCGGAACTGCTGATGGAATCACTTGTATTCAGATGGACACAAAACTTGACGGTTTGACATATGATATTATCAAAGATACATTTGCCATGGCCAAGAAAGGCCGAGCAGAGATTCTAGCTGCTATGCTCGAAGTCATTCCTGCGCCGAGGGCAGAGCTTTCTCAATATGCGCCGAAGATCGAAGCTATCAAGATTAATCCTGACAAAATCGGTGAATTGATTGGCCCCGGTGGCAAAAATATCAAGAAATTGGTTGAAGAGTGCGGTGGCAAAGAGATTTGTAGTATCGACATCGAAGATGATGGTACGGTTATGATCTCCTCGATCGACCCAGCTATGGGCGAAAAAGCTATTGCTATGATCAAGGCGATGACTCGAGAAGTCAAAGTCGGAGAAATCTTGACTGGCGAGATTATCGATATCAAGAAAGATCGCATGACTGGCAAGGAAATCGGCGCAATCTTCGCCATTTCCCCCAAACAAGATGGTATGATCCACATCTCTCAGATTGCCAACGAAAGAGTCGAGAGAGTCTCCGACAAGCTCAAAGTCGGTCAGACTGTTACGGTCAAAGTGATCGAAGTTGACCCGATGAAAGGTAGAGTGTCTCTATCAATCAAGGCTTTGCTCGATAACGGACAAGACAGAGAATAGAGAATAAAGTTTGTAAATAAGTGCTCAAGCAAAAGTCCGGTCTCCCGGACTTTTGTCTTTGCAGACCTTTATTTCTCACGATAGAAATGATATGAAAGGGATATCGCTTTGCTGGTCATTTGATCTGCTTGGGCTTATTTGGGTATTTCAAAAAATACTCAGTTATGCCCAAGTTGGCAGTCGCATTCATGCGGCAATGGATCAGGGGGCGCGTACCCCAAAATACGCGAAAGGTGAAAAAGATGCTCGTTACTGCAATCGTCGGCGCCAACTGGGGCGACGAAGGAAAAGGCCGATTGGTTGATTTGTTGGCTGTGACTTCTGATGTTGTTGTCCGCTATCAGGGCGGCAATAACGCTGGTCACACCATCAACAACCAGTTTGGCCGGTTTGTCCTTCACCTGTTGCCATCAGGTGTTTTCAACCCCGATGCGACCGAAGTCATCGGTCCTGGAGTCGCGCTCAATATCAAAGCGTTACTCGAGGAGGTCGATGGCCTGGTCAACGCTGGTGTACCAAGGCCAAATCTCCTCATTTCTGATCGAGCTCAGATCATGCTACCCTACCACCTGCTTTTTGATGCTTATGAAGAAGAACGGCGGGGGAAAGGAGCATTCGGCTCGACCAAATCGGGGATCGCCCCGTTCTATGCGGATAAAGCCGCCAAGATCGGGGTTCAGGTCGCCGATTTGTATAATGAGGCGCGTTTGCGATCGCAACTGTCTGAGGCAATTGTGTTGAAAAATGCTTTATTAGAGCATGTCTATCACAAGCCACTAATTGAGCTCGAGCCGCTGATTGCCGAACTGATTGATCAGGGGAGATCGATAGAAGAGTATGTCAACGACAGCACGGCTTTCTTGCACGAGCAACTCAGGCTCGGTAAGAAGATATTGCTCGAGGGCCAACTCGGTGCTTTGCGCGATCCGGATCACGGGATTTTCCCGATGACGACTTCGTCATCGACTCTGGCCGGTTACGCTTCGGTCGGCGCCGGTATTCCGCCACAAGAAATCACTCGGATAATTGCCGTTGTCAAAGCATATTCGAGTTGTGTCGGAGCTGGACCTTTCGTCGATGAGATTTTCGGCGGTGAAGCACAGACACTGCGCGATCACGGTGGTGACAATGGTGAGTATGGCGCCACTACTGGTCGGCCACGCCGAATGGGCTGGTTCGATGCCGTTGCCACTCGGTATGGTTGTAGAGTGCAGGGTGCAACTGAGGTCGCTCTGACCGTACTCGATGCGCTGGGTTATCTCAAGGAGATTCCAATCTGCGTCGGCTACGAGATTGATGGTAGCGTCACCACTGATTTTCCCGTCTCAGCGCGACTTTCTCAGGCTAAACCTGTGCTCGAAACGATGCCTGGCTGGGGTTGTCAAATTTCACACATTCGGGAGTTTAATCAACTACCCGAACCCGCACAGAAATATGTCTTGCGGGTGGAAGAACTGATCGGCGTGCCGATCACGATGGTCTCTGTCGGCCCACAGCGCGACGAGATCATCATGCGATGAAAGGAGGAAATTATGCCTACTTTACGTTCCACATTCGGATTGACCACCGATGACGTCCTGATAATGCAAGGACACGCCGATTTTCGGCGGGGAGAAGCAGATATCTCAAGGAGATTAGGAGATCACTTCATACCGACTCCCTGGATGTCATCACCGATGGATACAGTTACTGAATTGGAGTTGGCAGTCCCATGGATAATTCATGGTGGGATTCCGTTTATCCACCGAAACCTCACTACGAAAGACCAGGCGGCAATGATTCGCCGTATCATCAAGCTGGTCAAAGACTACCTCAAGGGCCAACCTAAAGCTGTCCGAGATGTTTTTGGCCTTCGGAAAGGTGTCATCGTCGGAGCGGCATTCGATCCGAGTGCTGGTTTCGAGAAACGAGTAGAACTGTTAGTCAAAGCCGGTGCCAACCCGCTGGTAGCGGACACGGCACAGGGTGATTCGATTAACCCGCTTACCGCCCTTCGCTGGTGTAGCCGGGAATTTCCAGATCACCTGTTTGTTTCAGGAAACGTTACCACTCGAGATGGTGCGCTTCGTTCCGAGGGGGCCGGTGCCAAATTTATAAGAACAGGTTATGGGTCGGGCTCGATCTGTACTGCCAGACTAAGTATTGGCGGCGGACGCGGCCAGCTCACAGCCATAATGGAAGTAGCAGAGGCGGTTGGTGGACGCTGTGCTGTCATTACTGACGGCGGAACCCGTGGTCCAGATGACATTAACAAGCTTATTACGGCTGGTGCCGACTTTGTAATGTTTGGCAACCTAGCTGCTCGCTGTAGAGAAGCTTGCGGACCTTTGTACGAGGCCGATCACAACGAGCGCTGGTATTGGGGTATGGGTTCTGAACCAGCTATGGAACGAGGCAAAAGTGTAAAATCAGAGGAAGAATACCATGGCAAGCGCTATGGTGACGGACCGATTCGTCCGGAGGGAGTACCGGGAACAGTCCGAATTGCGGGATCGGTAGCGGAGCATTTCGATGATTGGAATTATTGGCTCCAAGGAGCGCTTTACTTTGCTGGTGCCAAGAACATCGATATTCTCCACTCTATCGATGGCCGCCTTGAACAGCATACTCCGCATGTCGTTGTTGAGGGCAGACCACACGATATCAACATTCGATAAGTGAATGAATGCTTCACGAGCGGACGGAGCAACCCAAATTATAAATACCTGCCATGGCATGGAGCCGTGGAATCTTACACAAGTCCAAGCATGATCGCTTGGACTAAGACCAGAGCAATTAATTTTTTTATTACTCTGGTCTTAGCAAAAAATTGAACTTATATAATCCGAAGTACCCATTTTTGGAAGGTGTGCCTTAGTGCCTTAACAACTTTTAAGCAATGGAATTCCATACCCCACCCAACCTCCCCTTACTAAGGGGAGGAGTTAGGAAGAGGAGTCTACTGCAACTTTTCTCCCCCTTAGAAAGGGGGAGTTAGAGGGGGTATGACTTTGCGACACAGCCATTAAATAAAAGTTGTTTATGTAGCGTCAATTAAAATTTAGTTGACAAACTGATGCTTATCTGGTAATCTTATACCAAATAATACATTTTGAACTCCAAAACATTATTACACGCACTATTTGATTTATTTTCTATTAAATTGAAATACAGATCCTGAAACAATTTCAGGATGACAAAGACTAATGGATGATTTAGACAAAAAGAAAGATCTACAAGCAATTCGAGAGGAGGTAGCCTCTTGTTTTAAATGTTCTCTTTCTAAAACTAGAAAAAATGCTGTTCCAGGTGAGGGAAATTATAATGCGGAAATTATGTTTATTGGCGAAGCGCCAGGAGCTACTGAAGATGAGAAGGGAATTCCCTTTTGCGGAGCCGCTGGCAAATTTCTCGATGATATGATTGCCAGTATTGATTTGAGCCGTCAAGATGTTTTTATTACGAATACTGTCAAATGTCGACCACCAGAAAATCGTGACCCGGAGGATTCTGAGAAGGATGCTTGTCGCCCCTACTTAGAGAGTCAAATCGCCCTGATCAAACCAAAATTGGTTGTAGCACTGGGCCGACACGCCGTCGCTTCACTCTTGCCCGGTCAAGCCAGCATTTCCAAGCTTCACGGTAGAGCGTTGAAAAGACCGAATGGCATTGTTTATCTACCCCTATATCATCCTGCCGCCGCGCTTCACAATGGTGGCCTTCGCCAAACCTTGATGGATGATTTCGCCAAAATACCCGTCATTCTGAAGAAAATAAAAGAAGAACAAATTACTAACAAAACAGAAAAAGAAGAATCAAAACAAGAAAAATTAATATAAAGAAAACAAACTAAAAGGAAATTAATGCAAAATGAAATGAAGTCCACCACTGGTGGCCAAAAGGCACAATCTGTGCCAGAGAGAAATAACATTCTCGACAAAGTACTCAAAGATGACGGGGTTAACGGTCGTTATCAAGGGCAAAACGTGAACATGCCCAAATCTGTTCACAAAGATACTGAGCCTAGATATACTGCGCAGAGACCTGTTTCTGTTAATCAGAATCAGCAAAAAACGGTTGAGCCTAGATATACGGCTCAAACTGTTCCTGCTATAAGTCAAAAAAATAATGAAGAGCCACGCTTCACTGCTCAGCAAGTTGACCCCGATGCTTATAAATCAAAGTTTTTCTATGAGCCAAAATTGAAAATTATCCCTCTGGGTGGCGTCGAGGAAACAGGTGGCAAGAACTGTACGGTCATCGAATACAAAGATGATATTATTATTGTCGATATGGGTTTTATGTTTCCAGACGAAAGTATGCCCGGAGTTGACTATGTCATCCCGGATGTCTCTTATCTCGAACAAAACAAGAAGAAAATTAAAGGTCTGATCATCACTCATGGTCACTTGGATCATATTGGCGCCATCCCTTATATTTACGAAAGAATTGGTTCTCCTACCATTTATTCCGCGCCTCTTACCCTTGGTCTTATTAAAAGCAAATTGGAAGAATTTGGTTTAGACAAAGTGGTCAAAACGGCTTCGATCAAATGTGGTATTGATATTCTTCAGCTTGGTTGCTTTAAAGTCGAAAGTTTCAAGGTCAATCACAGTATTCCTCAGGCTATGGGCTTCGCTATTACGACCCCAGAGGGTGTCGTTGTCTGTACTGGTGACTTCAAATTTGATCATACTCCCGCTGATGGTAAACCGGTCGATTTCTCGGCTATTGCGAAAATCGGAGATAAGAAACCGATCCTTTTGATGTCAGATTCGACCAATATAGAGAAACCAGGCGTCTCAATTTCCGAAAAAGTACTTGAAGAATCGCTAATGTCGGTGATGGAAAATGCACAAAATAGACTTATCGTTTCAACATTCTCAACATTGATTGGTCGTATCCAACAAATACTAAATGTTTCCAAGAAACTTGACCGCAAGGTTTGTTTTGTTGGTCGAAGCATGGTTACAACTGTGGAAATTGCCATTTCCTTGGAAGCTCTTTTGATTCCCAAGGATACAATTATTGATGTCAAAGATTTGAATAAATATCCTGACAATCGGGTTGTCATTGTTTGTACTGGTTCTCAAGGGGAGGATAATGCAGCTCTGACTCGAATCGCTACTGGTGAACATCGTCAGATCAAGATGAAAAAAGGCGATTTGGTCATCCTGTCATCTTCTCCAATCCCCGGTAACGAGCGAGCAGTGTCGGGTCTGATGGACAATCTTTTCCGTGCCGGCGCTCAGGTCGTGTACCAAAAATTAATGGATGTTCATACCTCTGGTCATGCCAATCAGGAAGACTTGAAATTAATGTTGGCTTTGATCAAGCCTAAATATTTTATGCCAGTTCATGGTGAGCGTTTCAGATTGATGTTACATACTCAAATCGCTGAAAGCATGGGTTTAGTTGACGAAGAACATTGTCTCGTGGCAGACGATGGTCAAGTCGTCGAATTTTCCAAGGGCAAAGGTGAGGTGACCAACAAACGGGTGCCTGCTTCCTATGTTATGGTTGATGGTCTTGGTGTCGGTGATGTCGGCAATATTGTTCTACGAGATCGAAAAGCTATGGCCCAAGACGGCATTTTCGTCGTCATTGTCACTGTCGATCATTCGACCAACCAGATCGTGACTTCGCCAGATATTATTTCTCGTGGATTTATCTATATGAGAGAGAGCGAAGATCTCGTCCACAAAGCTCGAGCCGAAGTCAAAAAAATATTTCTGAAATATGCTACCAAAGAAAAAGCTGGCGGTAAAGCAGACTACTCAATGGCCAAGCAAAAGCTTCGAGATGAACTCGGTGATTATCTCTACCGTGAGACTGAGCGCAAGCCGATGGTTATACCGGTAGTAATCGAAGTATAAAAGCTGGAATATAGAATATAGATTATTGAATATAGCGTTTTGAATCTCAATATTAAGTTAGGAATTATGGTTCGCCCAGATTCCTAACTTTTTTGTTGCAAGTTATCTTGTATTGACTTATAATTAAAGATAAATAAGTGCGTTTGGCACATTTATTGTTAATGAGCTCTTTCAGGAGAGGAAATAATGGGACGAAGAAGATTACATCCAAAAACAAAACCAAAACTAAAATGGTACCAAAAGGATAACGGCTGGGGAGACTATGTTTTCGATTGGTCACTAGGCCTATCTTTAGAGACATGGCGAACCATTTTTTCTATTTTGATCATTATTTTGGGCATTATTATTTTCTTAGGCTTCATCGGTAGCGCTGGTGTGTTCGGTGAATCTCTCTCGGAGTTTATCCGAGTCACCTTTGGCACATTCGGCGGTTATATCTTTGATTTTGTTTTTCTCTATCTGGGTATTATTCTGATCTGGCCAAAAAGAAAATATCGAGTCGCAGAATTTTTAGGCATAATTATATTAATTATTTCTCTCCCTACCTTCCTACACCTATTTATACCGGAGGAAGTCGCTCTTGACGCAGCCCAATATGGTCGGAATGGTGGACAAATCGGTTATCTGATCTCGACGCCTTTGAGACAAGCTATCGGACTATTCCCGACCTTTCTGGTCTCAGTGGCGATGATTGCCATTTCACTGGTGATGATATTCGATTTTTCACTGATGGAATTTTTGGGCTTAGGCAAGAGAGAAGATGACGAAGAAGAGACCAAGGTCAATATCAACAATCGCGCTGAGGCCAAGGTCTCGGTTTTCGAATCAGTCAAGAGAAAATTCAGTTCTTTTGGTAAAGGAAAAGAGCCAGAGAACAGAGCTCAGGTCATAGAAGTTGCTCCAAATAACAATTCTCAAACACCGACGCAGAGGGATAGAGCTTGGCAATTTCCACCACTTGAACTGCTGAAGGAGTCTGACGGTGTAGCCAATCCTGGTAATATCTATAAAAATGCCGAGATTATTCAAAGATGTTTGGAGACTTTTAGTATTAAAGTCAGCCTTGGCACCGCCAATGTCGGCCCGACTGTGACCCAATACACGCTCAAACCTGAGAATGGAGTCAAGCTAAACCAAATCGTGGCAAGGCAAAATGACCTTGCTTTGGCGCTTTCGGCTAGATCAATCAGGATCGAAGCTCCTATCCCAGGTAAAGATGCCGTCGGCATCGAAATTCCCAACAAAGTGGGAGCCAAAGTCACCTTGAAAGAGATTCTGAAAGCACCTCATTTTGCTGCGGCGAAAAGCAAGCTTGCCCTTGCTCTTGGTTGCGGTGTGGCTGGGGACCCGGTGGTAATTGATTTAGAAAAAATGCCCCATCTGATGATTGCTGGCTCGACTGGTTCAGGCAAGTCTGTTTGCATCAATTCCATCATTGTCTCTCTTCTATACAATAATTCTCCAGAGGATCTGCGCATTTTGCTGGTAGATCCTAAGAGAGTGGAATTGACTGGCTACAATGAGATACCGCATCTTCTAACCCCTGTAGTGATTGAGGTTGACAAGACCATATCAGCTCTCAAATGGGCTGTCTGGGAGATGGAAAGACGTTATAAGATGTTTTCTGGGCTTGGCAAGAGAAATATAGTGGCTTATAATCAAGCACCAGGTTCTGAGGGGAAAATACCCTATATCGTTATAATTATCGACGAGTTGGCTGATTTGATGGCTACCTCTTCAAAAGAAGTTGAGGGATCAATCGTTCGCTTGGCACAGATGGCGCGAGCGACTGGCATGCATTTAATCATCGCGACCCAAAGACCATCTGTAGATGTTTTGACTGGCTTGATCAAGGCCAATATTGCTTCTCGGATTGCTTTTGCCACCGCTTCGCAGGTCGATTCTCGCACCATTTTAGATATGTCTGGAGCTGAAAAACTATTAGGATTGGGCGATATGCTGTTCATGGCAGCAGGGATAAAACCTAAACGTGTCCAAGGCTGTTTCGTCTCTGATCCTGAGATTGAGAAGGTGGCCGAATTCCTCAAAGCCGAAGAGGAGCCTAATTATGACGAATCGATCCTATCATTTGGTGCCAGCCGAGGAGGAGGGAAGGCCGGAACTAATGGTAGCGGAGAGGATGATCTTTATAATGAAGCTGTCGACACAGTCGTCGCCGCCGGCAAAGGTTCAGCTTCACTGCTCCAGAGACGTCTGAAGGTTGGTTATGCTCGAGCAGCCAGATTGCTAGACATTCTAGAGGACAATGGTGTGATTGGCCCGCAAGATGGGGCCAAACCTCGAGATGTTCTCATCTCCAGCGCTGATATTGGTACTTATGAAAGTAACACAAATAATTATGTCAGTTCCTATGATAATACGGCAGATTATGTCGATCAGGATGAGACAAAAAAAGAGAATGGATCATATTAAATGATAAGAGGATTTTCGACTAGAAAAATTGATGGGCAAAAAACATTGGGCGAGAGATTGAGGTCTGTCCGACAGTCTTTGAATTTGTCAATTTCTGATGCAGAAAATGGTTCAAAAGTCAGAGCTAAATTTCTGATCGGTCTAGAAAATGGTGATTGGAATAATCTGCCCACCCCTGTCTATGTTCGGGGTTTTGTCTTGGCTTATGCTAAATATCTGGATATCAGTAAAGAAGAAGCGATTCGTCTATACGAAGCCGAGTTTGCTCTGAAGAAAACACAGAATCCGAGCGAATTTAGTTACAAAAATAGTATCAAGGATGTCAAAGTCATCCTTACCCCTAAAGTGTTGGGCTATTCTTTGCTGGCCACATTTGTTTTGGCCATGTTTGGCTACATCTTTTTTCAGGTAATGGATTTTGCGGGCAGTCCAAATCTGCAAGTCTCTGCTCCAGGCAATAATCTGGTTCTGGAAACTGATTCGACAGATGTCTATGGCATCACGGACAATGATACAGTCATCAGTATTAATAATGAGACAGTGCCAGTCACCAATGAAGGTCGTTTTTCGACTTCTTTGAAGCTTCATCGTGGCGTCAATGTGATCAAAGTCAAAGCTCTAAACAAAGCCAAAAAGGAAACCACCAACGTTCTGACAATTGAGTATAAACCCAAAACCGCGCTTATCGATTTGGAAAAAAATCAATAATGTTTGCTGTCATCCCGAGCGTAGTCGAGGGATCTTTTGAAAGATTTCTCCACTTTGGTCGAAATGACAATCAGAAATTAATAATTAAGGAATTTATGATCAAAAAAAAGGAAAATGAAGAGGAGAAAACCAAAACAAATATAGAAAGTGGTAAAGACGAGGCTTTGAAGTCCGCGCTTATGTCGATTGAGAAACAGTTTGGCAAGGGAGCAGTGATGATCCTGACTGACGGTGCTTCGATGAAAGTTGATTCCATTTCGACAGGTTCCTTTTCCCTCGATTTAGCTCTAGGTATCGGTGGCTTGCCCAGAGGCAGAGTGACCGAGATATTTGGTCCAGAATCATCTGGCAAGACGACTTTGGCCATCTCGACCATCGCTCAAGCTCAAAAATTAGGCGGAAATTGTGCTTTTATCGATGCTGAACATGCTTTTGATCCAGAATATGCTCAGAAAATCGGGGTAAATCTCGATCATCTTCTCATGTCTCAGCCCGATAATGGTGAGCAAGCCCTGGAAATATGCGAAACACTAGTGCGTTCAAATGCACTTGACGTTATTGTTGTTGACTCGGTCGCCGCTTTGGTGCCACGCGCCGAGATTGAGGGCGAAATGGGAGACAGTATGATGGGTGTTCAGGCCAGATTGATGTCTCAAGCCTTAAGAAAATTGACAGGAGCAGTCTCGAAATCCAAAACAATTCTTATTTTTATCAATCAAATCAGGATGAAAATTGGCGTTATGTTCGGCAATCCCGAGACCACGACCGGTGGCAATGCTCTCAAATTTTATTCTTCCGTCCGTCTCGATATCCGTCGAAAAGCAGCTCTCAAAAAGGGCGAGGAAAGCGTCGGTAACAATGTTCAAGTCAAGGTAGTCAAGAACAAAGTCGCTGCTCCTTTCAAGACAGCGGAATTTGATATTATGTTTGGCTCAGGTATCGATTTCGAAGGTGAAATTGTCGATTCTGGCGTCAAACACGGTGTTGTCGATCGAGCTGGCTCGTGGCTATCATATAGTGGTGAGAAACTTGGCCAAGGCAAAGAGGGCGCCCGCAGTTTCCTCAAGAAGAATCCCAAAATCACACAGGAAATCAAGAAAAAGATTCTAGCCAAAGTTTTATCTGACAAAATCGAAGCCGACAAAGAGGATTAATTGGTCATAACAAATTATTTATGAAAAAATCACCGCTTCAATACGCCTTAGATATGGTTGCTCTTCGAGACAGAACTGAGTTCGAAATCAATAAGAAAATGAGTGAAAAGGGGTTTGCGCCGGAGGAAATCATCAAAACAATCAAATGGCTGAAGGACAAGAAGTTCATCGACGATGAAAAATTTGCTGATAATTATGTCAAATCGCAATGCCGTATCGGGCGAAATGGACTTTTCAAAATAAAGTTTAAACTTCAAACCCTTGGCATCAACAAGGAATTAATAAATAAATATGCCAATTGTATTGATACTGAAAATGAGCAAAATAGAGCGATGGAGCTAGCTTCTAAGTGGATGATTAAGTACGGACACAAGGAAAAAAAGTATGACAAATTAGGACGTTTTCTAATCGGAAGAGGGTTTCCGATCGACATCATCAAAAATGTCTTAGATAAAACATTGAAATAACTATTGTAAAATATGAAGGAGGGGAAGTGTTTGGAAAAAAACCGAAAAGGAAAATGAAGTATATTCTGTGGTTTGCGGAGATTCACAAAGAAGATATTCCACATGTTGGTGGAAAAGGCGCCAATCTTGGCGAACTGACAAACTACAAGATTCCGGTTCCAAACGGTTTCTGTATTACCGCCGAAGCCTATTTTTATTATCTGGAACAAACAGGGCTGAAAGACAGAATCACCAAACTGCTCAAGGGTCTAAATGCCGAAGATAATAAAAAATTAAATCTGGTCTCGAGGACGATTAAAAAGCTTCTTTTGGAGACCAAAATTCCAGCGGACTTAGCTGATGAGATCAAATCGGCATATCAAAACCTGGGCGGTTTTCCCGTAGCTGTTAGATCATCGGCCACCGCCGAAGACTTGCCAGAAGCTTCATTTGCTGGTCAACAAGCCACCTTTTTGAATACTATCGGAGCGAAAAATGTGGTGGAAGCCACGATTAAATGTTACGCTTCATTATTCGAAGCCAGAGCGATATACTATCGTATCATCAACAAATTTGATCATATGAAAGTCGGTTTGTCTGCCGTGGTCCAAAATATGATTCAATCAGAAAAATCAGGCATCCTATTTACTGTCGATCCGGTAACCGAGAACAAGGATAATAT